>OGPL01002426.1_pt1 | contig 13825 bp, 9 predicted proteins | sample 1552901 | NCBI WGS metagenome assembly OGPL01 (sample SAMEA2580244, study PRJEB22360) | human gut metagenome | biome: human gut; feature: human-associated habitat; material: faeces | place: Denmark | collected 2008/2010 | reverse complement strand
CAACAAGAAACTGAACGTCTACGACGACGATCGCAATATCGTCGATTCCTACTATCCCGTCGAACGCAACAAGAGCGGCGCCTACCACGATCTGCACCTGTTGCAGGAACTTTACTACAATTCCGGCGACGGCAACCGTTTCGGATTGCAGGCGTGGTACGTCCATTCGTCGCGCGGCGTCCCGATGCTGTCGGTCGACCACAAGGAGGACGACGACTACTCCAACGTGCAGCGCGAGCAGACGCTGCGCGGCATCTTGCAGTGGGATCATCTCCGCGAGAATTGGAAGGTAGGAGCCAAGGCGGGGTATATCCATACGTGGATGGCCTACGATTTCGAGAAGTCGCTCGGCAACGGCAACATGGCGCAGATGATCCGCTCGCGCAGCCGGATCGATACGTTTTTCGGCCAGGTCGAGGGCGAATATTCCGTCGGCGACAAGTGGCTCTTTACGGCCGACCTTTCGGTGCACCAGCATCTGGTCGAAAGCGTCGACAAGAACGTCCTGCCGATGAAAGATCCGCAGCAGCTCGGCGGCAACCGCAAGAAGGTGCAGGTCGGCTACGATCAGGGGCGCGTCGAGCTGTCGGGTTACGTTTCGGCCAAGTACCAGCCGACGGACCGGCTGGGGCTGTCGCTGGCGCTGCGCGAGGAGATGTTCGGCGACGACTGGACGCCGGTCATCCCCGCCTTCTTCGCCGATTACGTGCTTTCGCACCGCGGCAGGGTGGTGGCCAAAGCCTCCGTGTCGCGTAACTTCCGTTTCCCGACGCTCAACGACCTCTATTTCCTGCCGGGCGGCAATCCCGACCTGAAAAAGGAGCACGGTATCAGTTACGACGGCGGCGTTTCGTTCGCCGTGGGGCGCGGAGGCTCCTACTCGCTGCACGGCGAGGCGACATGGTTCGACTCCTACATCGACGACTGGATCGTCTGGCTGCCCACCTTCAAGGGATTCTGGACTCCGAAGAACATCAAGGAGGTGCACGCCTACGGCGTCGAGTTGAAGGCGGGGCTCGACTGGCAGCCGGCGCCCGACTGGCAGTTGAACGCCGACGGCAATTTCTCGTGGACGCCCTCGATCAACAACGGCGATCCGGTCGACTGGTACGACAAGGCGATCGGCAAGCAACTGGTCTATATCCCCGAATATTCGGCTTCGGTGACCGGACGGTTGACTTACAGGTCGTGGAGGTTCATTTACAAGTGGTGTTATTACAGCGAACGCTTCACCACATCGGACAACAGCATGAAGACGAAGATCGGCCGCGTGAAACCCTATTTCATGAGTGACGTTTCGCTCGAAAAGGCCTTTTCGCTGCGATGGGCCGACTTCACGGTCAAGGGGGTGGTCAACAATCTCTTCAACGAGGAGTACGAATCGGTGCTTTCGCGTCCGATGCCGCGCCTGAATTACGAACTCTTCCTCGACATCCGGCCGCGCTGGGGCAGGAGAAGGTAGAAGAGGCGTCGCGGGAACGGCCGGTCTGTTTTCGGGATCGGGCAGGGGTGCGAATCCTGCGGGACGGCTCCGTATGCCGCGGGCGGGCGCTCCGGCGCGGTTTTCGTCCGGATATGCCGGAAGTAGGGGGGCGGTGCGGTCGCCGGACCGGATGCGGCGGGTTGTTTTCACCGCGGCGGACGGCCTTCCCCGCGTCGAAACACGGGGTGCGGGGCGCGGCGGACAAAGAATTCTTTCAGAGCCCTTCGTGGGCGCAGACGCGTCCCAGCTGCGTTTCGATGATGCGCGCGAGTTCGTATTCGGGCGTCTGGTCGCTGACGGCGTTGTTGACGGCGCCGCCGGTGGCGGTGCCGAGCGTGAAGAGCTTGTCGGTGCGCGTGGCGTAGAGTACCGCATTGAAATCCCCCATCGGCGTCTCGGTCGATGCCTCGGTCGGTGCGGCGACGACGGCCGCGATCTGTTCGTCGTGTTGCGCCATGCGTTCGATGAAGGCGAGCAACTCCTCCTCGTTCTCCAATCGGGGTTGCAGCCAGAACCGGTTTTCTTCTTCCGTTCCGGTCTCGAACGGGCGGCACAAGGCGAAGCCGTAGTGCATGGCCGTGCGTTGTGCCAGTTCCTCTGAAATTCCGTACAAAACGATATTCATAACTCTACGTTTTAGAGGTTTGTCTTCAAAAATTCACCGGTCGCTTCGATCCGCTGCGGCGCTCGGCCTGCCGGCGCAGTTCGCGGGAGCGGATTCGCCGTACCGGAGTACGACGGTATTCGCAGCCTGTTTCCCCGAATCCGTCCTGTCCGGAAACGGGGCGGACGATGTATCCGGACGGCGCATCGTATCGCTGCAAAGAAACGAAGAATGCAGTTCGACCTTTTCGTTAAGCCGAGCGCAGAGCCGAACTTGTTCGCGCTTTGCCGAGGCGGGAAAAGGAGCATGAAAATGAACGACGATCTGGCAGCCGATGCGATTTGCAACCGGAATCGGATACCCTGTCCACGAGGTTCTCCGACGTCGAATCGATCTGGCAGGTCTTCTGACTGACTCCTGTTTCCGAAGCCTTCCCGATCCGTGCGGACCAGTGGCTGAGATGTTCGTAACGTCGCGGAGCTTCACAGCAGCGGGACTGTCCGGGATTTGCACCCGATTCCCTTTTCATTCCGTCGTTTTGTGAACGGACGGAAGACCAAATCTGGGGCAAATATAGGGATTGAGTCCGAAAAACGGTTCGAAAAGACGAAATTTTTTTCGAAAAATCCCGTTTCGAGCCGCCGGATCGACTAATTTTGCCGTATGAATTTTTCATACCGATATCGTGCCGAAGATTCCGCGGTTGAGCTGCCTGCGGCCGATTACGTCGCCCGTTTCCGCGATGCGCAGCGGATTGCGGAATATTGCCGCGCCTGCCCCAGTTACGGGAGCAGCTGGGGTTGTCCGCCCTTCGGGTTCTCCGTCGAGGAGTATCTGTCGGGCTATGCGACGGCGCTTGTCGTCGCTACGAAGATCGTGCCGGAGCAGGAGGGACTGCCCCTGTCGGAGGCAGGCCGGCTGATGCGTCCCGAGCGCAAGCGGATCGAAGCACGGCTGCTCGATATGGAGCGGCGCATCGGCGGCCGTTCGTTCGCCTATGTCGGCACCTGTCTCCATTGTCCGGAAGGCAGTTGTACCCGTCCCGACGGGAATCCGTGCCGTCATCCCGATCGGGTGCGTCCTTCGCTCGAAGCGTGCGGATTCGATGTCGGCCGCACGGCACGCGAACTTTTCGGCATCGAGTTGAAATGGGGCGTCGAGGGGCGTATGCCCGAATACCTGACGCTCGTCTGCGGATTTTTCCACAATGCGGGACATATCGTATGGAACGGATAAGGGCGGTTTTCAACTGGAGCGGCGGCAAGGATTCCGCCCATGCGCTCTGGCGGGCGATGCGGTCGGGCGACTACGAGATCGTCGCGCTGCTGACGACCGTCGACGGCTCGACGCGGCGTTCGACGATGCACGGCATTCCGGCGGCGTTGTTGCAGGCGCAGGCCGAACGGATCGGGATTCCGTTGTATCGCCTCGATCTGGCTCCGAACGGCGATATGGCGGATTACGGAGCGGCGATGTCGCGTGCCGTGGCGCATTTCGGGGCGCGGGGCGTGACGCACTTCATCTTCGGCGATATTTTCCTGCACGACGTGCGCGCGTACAGGGAGCGGCAGCTCGCGCCGTTCGGCATCGAAGTCGTCGAACCGCTCTGGGGAGAATCTTCTCAGGAGGTGATGGCGGATTTCCTCGCGTCGGGGTTGAAAACGGTGGTCGTGACGACGATGGACGACGGATTGGGGCGTGCCGCCGTAGGGCGTGTCGTCGATCGCGATTTCGTGGCGTCACTGCCCGCCGGAACCGATCCCAACGGCGAGAACGGCGAGTACCACACTTTCTGCTACGACGGGCCGATCTGCGCTTCGCCCGTGCCGTTCCGGCTCGGAACGCCTTTCAGCCGCAGCTACGACGTCCGGCTCGACGACGGGACGTCGAAGAGCTACGCCTATTGGTTCGCCGATCTGCGGGAGGCGTGATCCCGCTTTTCGCGGCCGGACGAAACACGGGATTGTGTATTTCCGTATCTTCTTCCGCGATCGGTTTCGTCCGATGTGTTTTTCGGTCGGAACGGAGAGCGGTTGTCGCAACAGCCCTGTCGCTTGTTGTAGGCCGTGAGCATCCGGCCAGCTTTTCCTGCTCTTTCAGGTAGTCGCTCATCAGGGCGACGGTCGCTTCGTCAGCGCGCTTCACGCCGGTGATCTTCTCGATTTTCCGGATTATCTCCTATCTTTGGCTTCGCCTCAGATACTCCCGCTCGGCAATGTTCAAATAAATTTGCATTGCGTTCGGCTTATTCGTATCTTTGTGCATAAAGTTCCTGGCCCGATGCGAAACACCGGACGAAACATAACGGCGTCGTTGCTCCTGTTACTCTTTGTGGGGTATTGGAGCAGTGTCACGTTGTTTCCGCATGTCCACCGGATCGACGGACACGTTTTCGTCCATTCGCATCCCTTCTCCGGCTCTTCGGGCAATCCCGGTCACAACCACACGCCGCAGCAGTTCCAGCTGATCGCGCACTTGTCGTTGCTGATTGCCACGGCGGCGACGTTCGTCGCGCTGGTTTTCGGGCAGGCGGGAGCCGCTTTTGTCTTCGGAGTCCGGAAACCCGTCGCGCGGTGCGGTATGCCGGTGCGAGTCTACGGCTTGCGCGCACCTCCTCTGGATTGATGTTTTTGCGAATCTGAATGCGGAGCGGACGTTTCGTCCTGTCTTCGCCGTCATTTGTTGTATATTCATCAAATCCGAATCATCCAATGAAAAAACATATCATCGGAGCACTTGTCGTGCTCCTGTTGCCTGCGGTGTGCCTCGCCGCAGGAGAAGCCGTCGTGAAAACCGGAAAACAAAGCGATGCGAATATTACGGGGCATGTCGTCGATGCGAAGAGCGGCGAGCACCTTGCCTATGCGACTGTCGCCGTGAAGGGCACGACCATCGGGTGTGCGACCGACGCCACCGGACACTATTTCCTGAAAAACCTGCCTTTGGGACGTTTTACGCTCGTCGCGTCGTCGGTGGGCTACCGGTCGGCCGAAACGACGGTGGAGATCGTCGCCGACAGGACTGCCGAGGTGAATTTTTCCCTGAACGAGGCGGCGCTCGCAGTGGAGGAGGTCGTCGTTTCGGCCAGCCGTACGGAGACCAACCGGAAGTTCTCGCCTACGATCGTCTCCGTCGCCTCGACGAAACTGTTCGAATCGACCGCGTCGAGCAACCTGGCTGAAACGATGAATTTTCAGTCGGGATTGCGCGTGGAGAACAACTGCGGCAACTGCGGTACTACGCAGTTGCGTATCAACGGATTGGAGGGGCAATATTCGCAGGTGCTGCTCGATAGCCGGCCGATTTTCAGTTCGCTGGCTTCGGTGTACGGGCTGGAACAGCTGCCCGTGGCCATGATCGAACGGGTCGAGGTGATCCGCGGCGGCGGGTCGGCTCTGTTCGGCGCCAACGCCATCGGCGGCGTGGTCAACATCATCACCAAGGAGCCGCTCTACAACTCGGTGACGCTGGCCAATACGACCAATATTTCGGAGGGCGGTACGGCCGATTTCAATACGTCGCTCAACGGCTCGTTCGTCTCCGACGACTACAAAATGGGCGTCTACCTGTTCGGCATGATTAAGGACCGCGATTCGTATGACCGCAACGGGGACGGATTCTCGGACATCCCAAAACTCAACTCCGAGACGGCCGGATTTCGGGCCTATTACAAAACTTCGCCCTATACGCGTCTGACGGCGGAATACCACCATATTCACGAGTTTCGCCGTGGGGGCAACGAGTTCGACCAGCCGCCCCACATGGCCGATATCGCCGAACAGCTGAACCACAAGATCGACGGCGGCGGTTTGAAGTTCGACTGGTTCAGCCCGGACGGCCGCCACCGGCTGGGAGTCTATGCCTCGGCGCAGCGCATCGGCCGCGACAGTTATTTCGGTACGGACCGCAATCCCGATGCCTACGGTGCGACCGGCGACGAGACGTTCGTCGCCGGCACGCAGTACACCTATTCGTTCGAGCGGTTGCTCTTCCTTCCTTCGGAGTTGACCGCCGGCGTGGAGTACAACTACAACGCGCTCGACGACAGGTATCTCGGATTCGGCCGCGATTTCCGGCAGACGACCCGCAGCACGGGGTTTTTCTTCCAGAACGAGTGGCGCAGCGAGCGGCTCAACTTTCTCGTCGGCGGTCGTGTGGACAAGCACAACATGATGAAGAACGCCGTTTTTTCGCCGCGCGTCAACGTGCGTTACAGTCCGACGCCGGCGGTGGGCCTGCGGGCCAGTTATGCCAGCGGTTACCGTGCGCCGCAGGCCTATAACGAGGATCTGCATATCGACGCGCTGGACAACAAGGTGGCCGTCATCCGCCTCGACCCGAACCTGAGGCCCGAATATTCGCACAGCCTCAGCGCATCGGTCGACCTCTACCGCAATTTCGGACGGGTGCAGGGAAATCTGCTCGTCGAGGGGTTCTATACGTTGCTCGACGACCTCTTTACGCTCGAAAAGGTCGGCGAGGACGAACAGGGCAACGTCATCAAGGAGCGCCGCAATGCGGCGGGCGCCACCGTCGCCGGCATCGGCGTGGAGGCCAAGGCCGGTATTCCGGGACGTTTCGAGTTCCAGCTCGGCTATACCTTCCAGCGCAGTCGCTACGACGAACCCGAACGGTGGTCGGACGAGGTCGCGCCTCAGCGGCGGATGTTCCGTTCGCCCGACCATTACGGCTACCTGACGGCCGTCTGCACCCTGACCCGCGGTTTCACGGCGTCGCTCTTCGGCAACTATACCGGACGGATGCTCGTACAGCACAACGCGGGATTCATTGCAAAGGATACCGAACGGCTGACGCCCGATTTCTGGGACATGGGTGCGCGCCTGTCGTATACCCTGTCGCTTACCAGGCAGTTGAGACTCGAACTGAATGCGGGGGTGAAGAACCTTTTCGACAGTTTCCAGCACGATCTCGATTTCGGTCAGAGGAAGGACGCGGCCTACATTTACGGTCCGGCCGCGCCGCGCACCTATTTCATCGGTGCGAAATTCGCGTTATGACGCTGCGGGGCGTTCTGCCGATGGAGTCTCAGCCGGTGGCGGAAAACGCACGGCTTCCGTCGTATGAACTGCGGCGGGAACCGTGCGTCCGAGCTGTTTCCGGTGTCAGTAACAGGTCTCCACTTCGGGCAGGGGCTTCATGTCCGGCATGCGGGAGATTTTGTCGCCGCAATAGGTGCGGAATCCTCCCGGTCGTAGTAGGGGGCTGCCACTTCGAGAATGACGCTCAGCGGCATCGTGTCTTCGCCGTGCCCGAAGCGGAGCGCTGCACAGACCTCGCCGCCGTCGATGGCCTCCTGCGCACTGCCGAGCAGCTGCCGCATCAGCGGCTTGGCCATGTCGATCGACAGCCCGCGGCTGGGCGCCGAGTTCATTTTGGGCAGGTATTCCCGCAGGTTGGCCACACGCCACAGGGCGAACCGCTCCTCTTCGGTGAAATAGTCGTAGAACGACAGCCCGAATTCGGTATCGGGCGTGATCGCCGCCAGTGAATAGAGGACGGCCATGAAGACACGCGGGTCGGGGATCGCGGCGGAGCAATTCGCGGATGCAGTCCTGCTATGCGGCGTGTATGCCGAATGGGAGGCACGAGGAGAGAAGGAAGCGTATTTTTCATGCCGAGTGGATGGTTGGGATCGGAGGGATCATCGTTCGTGATCGCATGCTTTGGTGGATTGTTTGGCCCGAAAAGTTTTCGTGTTCGCGGTTCCGTGACGATTCTGTCGGGCGAAACGACGGTGGAGAAGAATACATTCGGGACTTCGGTCCGGTCGAAAAACGTGGACGGCCGGCTTTGCGTCACGCAGAGCCGGCCGTCACCATGCAGGTTTGGAATCACTGCTTTTTCACGCAGTCGTATACCAGAATGTTGGCGTACCGGTTGCTCGACGATCCGTCACGGCATGCCATTCCCAGATAGAGTTTGCCCTCCTTGACTTTGATGCATTCGCCTTCGGCGTAACCCGTTTGCGTGAAGCCTTCGGAGGCCAGTCCGTTCACATCGGCTATAGCCGCTACCTCGGTGCGTGGTACGACGATTCGGCCGTTGTAGTTGAACACGGTGACATAGGCCTTCGATTGATAGGTACCGGGATCATCCGAATTCTCGACGGCATTTCCTTCGTAGAAATAGATGTAGTCGCCGTTGATTTCGTGTCCCTGATGCGAATAGGAGTAGACGTCGTGCTCCTTGTCTGTACCTGCGGAGAACGAGAAATTGCCCAGTACGCGGCAGTCGTTCAAATCGTGTCCCATGATCTTGCGTTCGACGGTCTGCTTCTCGCCGTCGCCCGTACCTCCGCCTACGGTGACCGATACGGTCATCTCCTTGAGTGGAAGGGCCAGCACTTCGTCGAGGTCGAAAATCCAGAAATGGCGCACGCCCGATTTACGCGAACCCACCAGCAATCGGCGTGCATCGAAATCGACGGCCACCTGTTGATCGTACTGCTGTTCCTTGTTCAGGAAGAAGGTATCGCCGGCATAGCCGTCTGCTTCGTTCGTTCCGGGTACAAACTCCACGCGCGAGAACGACCAGTTGTTGCCGTATTCGCCGCTGTCGTCGACCGAGGCATTGCTGTTGAGCCAAATGTAAGTCTTTCTGTCTGAGGCTTTCTCGGCGACGATCTGCGTGCCGTGGCCGAAATGTTTGAGGATCATCACTTCGTCCTGGGCGTTCTGGTTGGGGCCTGCTGCCCGACAGATATTGAGCGTGTAGGCGTTGCTGCCGACCTGTGAGTAGTAGATCTCGCCGTTCGGGAGGATGTCGAAACCCTGTAAAATGCGGCGGGGTGCATACAGCAGGACGTTCTTGCTGTGAACGATGTCCGATGAGAGCGGAGCCGCGAGAGCCTGCGAAGGATCCCAAACTTGTTCTGCGTTCAGCGTCACGGAACATTTGGCCGAGTAACTGCCGTAGCGTGCCGTGACGAGGGCGGCGCCGTAACCTGTGCCTGTGACGAGTCCTCGTTCGTCGACCGCCGCCACCGCCTCGTTGGAACTGCTCCATTTGATTGGTACGCCGGCGTCGGCAGGTCGGGTCGTGGCTTCCAGTTGAAAGGTTTCGCCGGGTTGGAGTGTAAGTTCCGTGCGATTGAGTTTGAGCGAGGTAATTTGTGCCGGACTATCGTCCGTACAACCGATGTTCGACGCCGTCGTCGTTAATAGGAGCAGCGTCGCAATGATCTGTTTTTTCATGCTATTCGTTGTTTTTCGATTACTCGACTACGGAAACCGACCATGTCTTTGCCAGACGGTTCGAACCTCCTCCGCCCGTCGTGATGGTGTTGTTCTGTGTGATACGGATGTTGGCCGAGACCCGCAAGCGGATGTAGAGGTTGCCGTTGGGAATATCCACTTCGACGGGGAACGTGCAGTCGAACGAACATGCCGCGTCGTCGGGGAATTTCGGTACGTCGCAAGCCTGCACGTGATAGATGGCCTCGACCGGCTTCTCCTTGATGGTGAAGGTCTCCGTCTTCGCGCCGTCGGCCTGATGCCATGTCAGGCCGTCTGCCGAGTATTCGAGCAGGAAGAACGCTGCGGCCGAACCCGATCCGCCGAAGCAGCCTTTCGCATTGAGGACGGTGCCCGAAGCGACGTATTTGACCGGAATGGTCATCAGCCAATAGTCGTTGTAATAGAGACCTTTGATGTAAGCATGGCCGTTGTTGTAGCCCCATGAGTTCAGTGCTGCCGCGGTTTTGCCTTCGGCTTCGACGACCGTGATGGTGGCCGAACCGACATCGGAGTTGAGCGTATGTTTGTCGGTCGTCCACTCGGGCTGACGCTTTTGCAGATCCGTTTTTTCGGGATCGCCGCCCATGATTTCGCTGAAACGCCACTGTACGGGCAGTCCTTCGACGGGCATTTCGCTGACGGAGTAGACCTTGGCGCGCACCTCGCCGATCGGCTGATCGTCGACGCTCACGGCGAAAGTGGCGTATCCGGGTTTCGTCGGCGTACCCTCGATGTCGAGCGCCAGCGTTGCGCCGCCGTTGGTCAGTTCGAACGAGGTGCCGGCTACCGACAACCCGTCGCAGTCGCCGCTGGGCGTGCATTTCACCGCAATCGTCTCGTCGCCGTAGGCGTTGGAGTAGGTGAACCGGATGCGGGCTTCCGACGCTTCGCCCTCGATGAGATTTCCGTCAAGCGTCGGTGTGCCGTAGATGATCGCTCCGTTGGCTTGTGTCACCGTAATCGGATATTGTACGCCGTTGCATTCCAAGTAGAGCGTTGCTGTGCGTTCGGCCGAGCGGTTGTGCGTGGCCGAAACGGTGATCCATTCGAATTCGCCCGTACCGACGCCCTCCGAAGGAGTCGTCGAGAGCCACTGGGCATCTTCGGGTACGACCGAGCGCCATGCGCCGTTGCAACGCAGCGTGATGCGCTGCGAAGAGGCCAGATTGCTCGAAAACTGGATGACATCGGTTTCGCGAACGAGGTAACTCCCGTCGTCGTCCTTGCACCCGACGGCCAGTACGCAATAACTTGCGGTCAGCAGCAAGGCCCATTTATTGATTCGTTTCATGGTGATATTCGTGGTGTTTGGTACGTTATTATTTTTCCCATCCGTAGTTCTGTCCCAGTGCGGGGTTGTCGTTGAGTGCTGTCGTCGGTATGGGGCGCACATATTTTTTATCGTCCCACTTGCGCGTCATGCGGATGTAGCACTCGATGTAACCACTGTCGCCGTCGGTCAGCGAGAAATCGTCGCCCAGCACGCGATAGGTGATGCCGGCCTGCGGGCGTTCGGGCTCCTTGCGCACGAAGCAGACGTCGTCCTTCCCGTCGCCGTCCATATCGTATGCTTTGTCTAGCTCGCCTACATAGACGCCGTACCAGGGCCGTTCGGCCAGTTTGCCCATACCCCAACGCATATCATCGTCCCAGCGGACGTTTTCCAATATCAATTCGCAGCCGCGTTCGCGGCGAATTTCGAGCAATACGTTGTCGGTGACGGTACCGAGGAAATATTCGATCATGTAGGGATCGGCCGTAGCAGGCATCGCTCCGTCGACACCGGCGCGTTCGCGCAGAGGTTTGATCGTCTCGTTCCAGACTGTTTCGTCGAATTCGTCCAACTCGCATTTCGCTTCGGCGTAGGTCAGCAGGATTTCGGCGTAACGAATAATCGGGATCGACGTGGAGCAGGGCGAGGTGTTGCTGTCGAGACTCGTGTCGTCGATCACCCATTTGATCGGCTGGGAGCCTGTCACGCAGTAGCCGAAATCGGGGGCATAGCGGGTATCCGTTCCGTTGTTCTTGCGAGTGTAGCCTGGGTAGCGGACGGTTTGCATCAGGCGGTAGTCGCGATTCTCGAACTCGTCGATGAATGCGGTCTTTTCATAGCCGGGTTTGTCGGTGAAACGCGAACCGTCGAGGTTGAGATAGGTATTGATGAACTGTTTGGTCAGCGAGTAGCTGCCGTACTGTTGCACGATGAAGTTGGAGTTGAGGTTGTGTGTCGCGTTCAATTCGGCATTGTAGACGCGGGCCCAGATTACCTCTTGCGTGAAGACGGATTCGCTCGTGAAGAGCTTCCGGTACTGCGTCGAAACGTTGGCCGGATCGGAGACCAGCGAATACTTTTTGCTGGTCATCAGTTCGTTGCAGGCACTCACGGCTGCACGCAGATAGGTCTCCGCTTCGTCCGTCGTCCATGGTTTCCCTGTCGAGGGATCGTTCGCGTGATATTTTCGGAAGGTGCCTTCATAGAGGCAGATACGGGCTTTGAGTGCCAATGCGACGTATCGGGTGATCTGCACGGAGTTGACTTCCAGAGCCGAACTCGATGTGCAGTACGTGCTGGCGAATTCGATGTCTTCGAGTATCTTGCGCATCACGTATTCGCGACTGTCGCGAGGCTTGTAAAGCGCCTCGTGGTCGTTGGAATCGATCGTCGAATCGTACCAGGGCACTGCCCCGAAAGTCTTGACCTTGTTCCAATAGAAATAGGCACGCCAGAAACGGGCGACGCCCTCGTAGTGAGCGAGCGTTGTCTCGCTGACGGCCGCCTGTCGGAAGTTGTCGAGAAAATAGTTGATGTTGCGCAGATCCTCCCAATCGCTCGTTCCCCAGCCCGACTGGTCGTCGGCATCAAAGTTGTCCGTGAGGAACTGGTATTCGCCGCGCCATGCCAGGCAGTCGGTACGGGCGTCGCCCGTGGCCACGGAGGCGGCGGTAGGACTCATCGTTTGCAGAAAGCCGTTGACGTAGGTTTGCAGATCGGTTTCGTTGCGGAAATAGCTCGGCGCGTCGATTTTGTTGGGATCCTCCTTCGAGAGAAAATCCTCGCAGGAACCGAAGAGCGCGACGCTCGCCAAGAGCATGAATATCTTTTTCATCGTTCGTATTTTTTGCAGGTTAGAAGGAAAGGTTGACTCCCAGTGTCACGGTACGCAGCATCGGATAACTGTAACCGTCGCCTTCGGAGGTGCGGAAATCCGAGTCACCGGCGTTGATCACTTCGGGATCGTAGTTGTCGCAGTGTTCGAACATGGGCGAATAGGTCCATAGGTTCTCGCCCGACACCCATACTTTTAACCCTTTGATGTGTAGTTTCTTGCAGATGCGATCGGGGAAGGTATAGTCGACCGTGATGTTTTTCAGCCGGATATACGACACATCCTGCATATAGCGGTCGTTGTTGATCGTCAGCGGACGGTTGACCGATGACTGGTGGGTCTGGTAGGTCGTGTAGCGGGGCCAATAGGCCGTGTCCCAGTTGTCGAGCTCTTCGCGATAGACCTTGTCGCCCGTGTGCTGTTTGAGCATGTAGCCGAACGGACGGTTGTACTGGCCCCAGAAGAATCCCGAGTCGTAACGCGGATACCAATCCTTTTTGCCGACGCCTTGCCAGAAGGTCGAGATGCCGATACCGTTCCAGTTGAATCCCAGATTGATGCCATAGCAGTAACGGGGTGTTTCGTTGCCGATGACGGTAAGATCGCCCGGATCAGCGGTCGTGTAGGCGCCCCGATCGATTTTACCGTCCTGATTCAGGTCGGCGAATTTGACTTGTCCCGGTCGGGTCACCTTGTCGAGCGTTTGCAAGAACGACTGCTCGGCGTGCGAGTCGATGTCTTCCTGATCGCGGAAAAGACCTTCTACGCGGTAGCCCCAGATTTCGCCCAGCTCCTTGCCTTCGTAGTAATCGCCCAGTGCGCCCGTCGGGTTGATGTATTCGGTCACCCATGTGCGGGCATCCCATACCATCGCTTTGACGTTGTAGCTGAAAGCCTTGCCGCCCAGTTCGAAACTGTCGCGCCAACCGACCGAGAGTTCCCAGCCGTTGGTTTTGAGCGAAGCGTTGTTGCCTTTGGGTGCGTCGGTGCCGTAAACGGAGGGCAGGCTCACGCCGACGGTGTACATGTCGGTGGTATAGCGACGGTACCAGTCGAATCCGATCGACAACCGGTTGCGGAACAGATCCATGTCGAAGCCTACGTCGTAGGTGGTCGCCGTCTCCCACGTCAGCGAGAGCGGAATGGCTCCGGGAGCCGTCGTATAGGAGCCCAGTGCGTCGCCGATGACGACCGTCGAGGTTTTGATGGTCATGTAGTCGATGTATTTGTAGGGGTCGATGTTGCCATTGCCCATCGAACCGGCCGAGAGACGTATCTTGAGATTGTCGAGCCAGTTGCGCGACCACTCCATGAATTTCTCTTCCGACAGGCGCCAGCCGATCGAAGCCGAGGGGAAGAAGCCCCATTTCGAGTT
>OGPL01002410.1_pt1 | contig 13874 bp, 10 predicted proteins | sample 1552901 | NCBI WGS metagenome assembly OGPL01 (sample SAMEA2580244, study PRJEB22360) | human gut metagenome | biome: human gut; feature: human-associated habitat; material: faeces | place: Denmark | collected 2008/2010 | reverse complement strand
GGCGGTGGCGGCGGCGGTGGCCGCCTTCCGGGACAAGCAGGTGAACCGCATTATCCTCACCCGCCCGGCGGTGGAGGCCGGCGAACGTCTGGGCTTCCTGCCCGGCGACCTGCAGTCCAAGGTGGATCCCTACCTGCGCCCGCTATATGACGCGCTGTTTGATATGCTGGGCGCGGAGACGTACCAGAAGTATCTGGAGCGGGGCAATATCGAGGTGGCGCCGCTGGCCTACATGCGCGGCCGCACGCTGGACGACAGCTTCATCATTCTGGACGAAGCCCAGAACACCAGCCGGGAGCAGATGAAAATGTTCCTGACCCGTATGGGCTTCGGCTCCAAGGTGGTCATCACCGGCGACGTGACACAGATCGACCTGCCCAGTGACAAGGTCAGCGGCCTGAAGGAGGCCATGAAGGTGCTGCGGGACGTGGAGGGCGTGGCTATATGCAAGCTCACCAAGGAGGACGTGGTGCGCCATGTGATGGTGCAGCGCATTATCGAGGCCTACGCCAAATTTGAGGAGAAAAAGAAATGAAGCGACACTATATACCCGTCACCGCCGACGTGCCCGGCATCAGTGAGGCGACGCGGAGCTTTCTCCGCAAGGTCATCCGCACGGCGCTGACCGCCCAGGGGGTGGACTTCCCCTGCGAGGTGGACGTGCTGGTCACGGGCGACGCGGGCATCCACGCCATCAATCTGGACATGCGGGGGGTGGATCGCCCCACCGACGTGCTGAGCTTCCCGGAGTTCGAGCTGACGCCCGGCCAGCTGCCCGGCGCGGAGGACGCCGACCCCGGCACCGGCTATGTGCCCCTGGGGGATATGGTCATCTCCATGGAGCGGGTGAAGGCGCAGGCGAAGGAATACGGGCACTCCAACCGCCGGGAGCTGGCGTATCTGGCGGTACACTCCGTACTGCACCTGCTGGGCTACGACCACATGGACGAGGGCGCACAGAAGGCGCAGATGCGCGGGCGCGAGGAGGTCATCATGTCCCAGCTGGGACTGGAGAGATAGTCAAAAACGGGGCGGAGCCCCGTAACCGAAGCCTCCCTCTGTGAGGGAGGTGGCAACGCGAAGCGTTGTCAGTGCGAACACTGGTGCGGCAATCCGTTCCTTTTCCCCGTGATGACGACCTGTAGGGGTGGACGATTCTGTCCGCCCGTAGGAGGCGGCGTTCCGTTGGCTCTGATAACAAAATTGCTCAAATGAAAGAAAGTTGAGGATCACCTATGAACATCACAAAAACCGCTATGATCACCGTGTGCGGACGACCCAACGTGGGCAAGTCCAGCCTGACCAACGCACTGGTGGGCGAGAAGATCGCCATCGTTTCGGACAAGCCCCAGACCACCCGCAACCGCATTTACGGCGTGGTGAACCGAGGCGACACCCAGTTCGTGCTGCTGGACACACCGGGTCTGCACAAGCCCCGCTCCCGGCTGGGCGACTACATGGTCAAGGTGGTGCGGGAGAGCCTGAGCAGCGTGGAGTGCGCGCTGCTGCTGGTGGAGCCTATCCCCCATGCGGGCGAGCCGGAGCGTATCCTGCTCCAGCGCATTCAGGAGGAGCAGCTGCCCTGCGTGCTGTGCATCAACAAGATCGACACGGTGGAGAAGAAGGAGTCCCTGCTGGAGGTCATCGCGGCATACAATGAGGTATACGACGGCTTTGACGCCATCATCCCCCTGTCCGCCCGGACGGGCGACGGGCTGGATGAGCTGCTGCGCCAGCTGGAAACATACGCCCAGCCCGGCCCCCAGCTGTTCCCCGACGGCATGACCACCGATCAGGCGGACAGTCAGGTATGCGCCGAGATCGTCCGGGAGAAGATGCTGCGGTGCCTGGACAAGGAGATCCCCCATGGCACGGCGGTGGAGGTGACGAAGTTCTCCGAGCGGGAGGACAGCGGCATCATCGATCTGGACGTGACCATCTACTGCGAGAAGGCCAGTCACAAGGGCATCATCATCGGCAAGGGCGGCGAGATGCTCAAGCGCATCAGCTCCGCCGCCCGCCGGGACATTGAGAAGTTCATGGGCACCAAGGTCTTTCTTCAGACATGGGTGAAGGTCAAAGAGAATTGGAGGGATAATCCCAACTTCATTCGTAGTCAGGGCTACAACGAGGACTGACAGCAACAATTTTCCAGCCATAAATCCGGCGAAAGCTCCCATGCTAACGGCGTGGAGGTGAACGCCGTGGACTATTGGGACTTATTTCTGGACACCGGCGCGCCGGAGGCGTATCTGCTCTACCGGGACGCACAGGAGACGGTATGCAAACAGGAAAAGCAGTGACCTCCGGCGTGGTGCTGCGGGTCACGGACACAAAAGAGACAGACCGGATACTGACCGTTCTGACGCCGGACAGGGGCAAAATACCCCTCATCGCACGGGGCGCACGGCGGAAGAACAGCCGACTGGCCGCCGCCTGCCAGATGCCGGCCTATTCCGAGCTGACCATCTACAAGCGGGGCGGCTGGTATCTGCTGGACGAGGCGTCGCCCGTCGAGCTGTTTGACGGGCTGGGGCGGGACATTGAGCTGCTGGCGCTGGCCGCGTGGTTCTGCGAGCTGACGGAGGCTGTGTGCGCCGAGGAGACGGCCTGCCCGGAGATACTGTCGCTGCTGCTGAACGGGCTGTACGCCCTGTGCTATACGGAGAAGGAGCCGCAGCTGGTGAAGGCGGCCTTCCAGTTCCGGCTCATGGCGCTGGCGGGGTTCGAGCCGCTGGCGGAGGGCTGCGCCGTGTGCGGCGCGCGGGATGTGCGCGCACCCATGCTGGACATCTTCGGCGGGTTCGTCACCTGCGGCGGATGCAAAAGCCCGGACAGCCGGATGCGCCTGCCCCTGACAGAGGGCGGGCTGGCGGCGCTGCGGCATGTGCTGGGCGCGGACGGCAAGCGGCTGTACAGCTTCACGCTGGAAAAGAGCGCCTTACAGACGCTGGATCACGCGGGAGAGGCGTTTATCGCCGCCCAGCTGGAGCGCAGCTTCCGGACGCTGGACTACTACAAGTCCCTGTTGGGGTAAAAGAGGAACTACATATATGAGCGACTTATTTGAAAAATCCATTAAAACACTGGAGCTGCCGGCGGTGCTGGAGCTGCTTTCCCGCCACGCCGTCAGCGACGAGGCCAAGGCGCGGTGTCTGCGGCTGCGGCCGGTGACGGACGCGGCGGCGGTGGAGCATCTGCTGGACGAGACGGACGCCGCCAAAACGCGGTTAGGTCTGCACGGCAGCCCCTCCTTCGCCGGGGTGAAGGACGTGTCCCAGGCGCTGAACCGCGCCGACCACGGCGGCGTGCTGAACACCCGCGAGCTGCTGGACGTGGCCGGCGTGCTGACCGCCGCCCGGCGTGTCAGCGACTATGACGCGGAGCGGCAGGGCGAGGCCACGGCCATCGACCGGCTGTTCTCGGCGCTGCATGTGAACCGCTATCTGGAGGACAGGATCCGCTCCGCCATTCTGGACGAGGAGACCATCGCGGACACCGCCAGCCCGGAGCTGGCGGACATCCGCCGGAAAATGCGGGCGGCCGCCACCAAGGGGCGGCAGATATTGCAGCGCATCATCTCCTCCCCCTCCTACGCCAAGGTGCTGCAGGAGGCTCTCATCACCCAGCGGGACGGGCGGTTCGTGGTGCCGGTGAAGGCGGAGTGCAAGGGCAGTCTGCCGGGTCTGGTACACGACATCTCCTCCTCCGGCGCCACGCTGTTCGTGGAGCCCATGGGCGTGGTGCAGGCCAACAATGAGCTGAAGGAGCTGCAGGCGCGGGAGGAAAAGGAGATCGACCGGGTGCTGCGGATGCTGTCCGGCGAGTGCGCGGCGCAGCGGGAGAACATCCTGTACGACTACGATCTGCTGGTGCAGCTGGACACCATCTTCGCCCGCGCGCAGCTGAGCTATGCCATGGACGCCGGGCGGCCGCTGGTGCGCAAAAAAGGCGGCATCGACCTGCGGCGGGCGCGGCACCCCCTGCTGGATCCGGCCAAGGCGGTGCCGGTGACGGTGGCGCTGGGCGGCGCATACGATACGCTGGTCATCACCGGCCCCAACACCGGCGGCAAGACCGTCACGCTGAAAACCCTGGGGCTGCTGTGCCTGATGGCACAGTGCGGTCTGCACATCCCCGCCGGGGATCAGAGCGCGGTGCAGGTGTTCGACCGGGTGCTGGCGGACGTGGGCGACGAGCAGTCCATCGAGCAGAGCCTGTCCACCTTCTCGGCGCACATGGCCAACACGGTGGAGATCCTGAAGCAGGCGGACGACCGGAGCCTGATCCTGTTCGACGAGCTGGGCGCGGGCACCGACCCGGTGGAGGGCGCGGCGCTGGCCATCGCCATCATTCAGGATGTACGGGGCAAGGGCGCACTGACCGCCGCCACCACCCACTACGCGGAATTAAAGACCTTCGCCATGACCACGGCGGGGGTGGAGAACGCCAGCTGCGAGTTCGACGTGCAGACGCTGCGCCCCACCTACCGGCTGCTGATCGGCATACCGGGCAAGTCCAACGCCTTCGCCATCTCCCGGCGGCTGGGGCTGGACGAGAGCGTGATCGAAAACGCCAAGGCGCAGATGGACAACGAGTCCGTGCGGTTCGAGGACGTGCTGACCCAGCTGGAGGAAAAGCGCCAGCGGCTGGAAAAAGCCCAGAACGAGGCGGATCGCCTGTGGCTGCAGCGGGAGGAGGACGCGCGGAAGGCGCGGACGTTCCGCGAGCAGATGGAAAAAGCCCGCGACAACGCCCGCAGCAAGGGCGAGGCCGACGCCCGGCGCATCGTGCAGCAGGCGCAGCGGCAGGCGGACGCCGTGTTCGCCGAGCTGGATGAGCTGCGAAAGCAGCAGCAGCGGCAGGCGGACTATCAGACGCTGAACGAGCGCAAAAGCGACGTGAAGCGCCGGCTTAACGAGGCGGAAAGCGACCTGCACCGGCACGACGACACGCCGGAGCCGATCCCGGCACCCAGCCGCCCCATCGCCGTGGGCGACACGGTGGAGCTGGCCGGTGTCCACACAGGCGCGGCGGTGCTGGCCGTCAACGGCGACGGCACGCTGCTTTTGCAGGCGGGCAAGATGAAGATGACCGTCAAGGCCGCGCAGGTGCGCCTGCTGGAGACGGCGGAGGAGGTGGAAAAGAAGAAAAAGCAGTCCGATGCCGCCCGGCAGCGCAGCGGTCCGTCCGTGCAGATCAACACGGCGGCCAGAGCCTCAGCCGAGCTGGACATCCGGGGGCTGGAGACGCTGGAGGCCGAGAGCGTGGTGGAAAACTACCTGGACGCGGCGTCCCGCTCCAAGCTGGGCACCGTGACCATCATCCACGGCAAGGGCACCGGCGCGCTGCGCGCCGCCGTACACCAGCTGCTGAAAAAGAACCGGCAGGTGAAGTCCTTCCGGCTGGGGCGGTATGGCGAGGGCGAGGCCGGCGTCACCGTTGTAGAGCTAAAGTAGGGCATTTTCCACAAATTGCGGCACGAATCGTGGGGCAAAACGAGGGATTTTCGTATCAATGCCCATTGAATTTTTGTGCCAAATCGGTATAATAGTAAATGGTGAGGGTTGGGGACCACGCGCTGCACCCTCTGGCGCGGCAGAACAAAATTGTGCGTAAGGAGTGCTGTTTCATGTATACACGGGAGATCACAGTCAAGAACGAGGTCGGTCTGCACGCCAGACCCGCTACGTATTTTATCCAGAAGGCCAACGAGTTCAAGAGCGGCATCTGGGTAGAGAAGGAAGAGCGCCGCGTCAATGCCAAGAGCCTGCTGGGCGTGCTGAGCCTGGGCATTATGAAGGGCACCACCGTGACGCTGATCGCCGACGGCAGCGACGAGAAGGAAGCTGTTGACGCGCTGGCCGAGCTGATCGAGAATCTGGACGAGTAACGCATACCTGTATATCGAAAAAGAAAGCCTGTACGGGCTTTCTTTTTTGTTTGTCGATGAGCGCACCCCGTCCCCTGCGGGCGGACAGAGTCGTCCGCCCCTACGGTGGGACGTCGGGATGCCGCCTGCGGGATGGCAGGTGCGCAAAAAAGAAAGCCCCGGTGGGGCTTTCTTTTTTTATTTCTCGTTGGGCATCTTCCACGCCGTGTGGTCGGTGTGGAGGAGATGGTGGGACTTCTCCCCCAGCGGGGCACGGAAGAACTCCCGGTACAACGCCTGCACATCGGCGTTCTCGTGGGAGAAGCGCACCTTGGTGTTTTTGTCGATGCTCCAGAGGATATCGCCGCGGTAGGCCGCCAGCTCCTGCCCGTCGTGGATGGGCTGACCGCCGCCGCCGGCGCAGCCGCCGGGACAGGCCATGACCTCCACGAAGTCGTAGCTCACCTTTCCGTCGTCAATGGCGTGCATCAGGCGGCGGGTGTTGCCCAGCCCGCTGACCACCGCCACATGCACGTCGCCCGCGCCGGGAATGGTAAACGTAGCCTCCTTCCAGCCGTCCATGCCGCGGACGGCAGAGAAGGCATCGGCGTCCGGGTTCTTCCCCGTCACCAGATAGTAGGCGCTGCGCAGCGCCGCGTCCATGACGCCGCCGGTGGCGCCGAACACCACAGCCGCACCGGTGCCGGTGCCCAGCGGCGTGTCGAAGGGTGTTTCCGGCAGGACGGCGGGGTTGATGGACTCGCCCCGGAACATGCGCACGATCTCGCGGGTGGTGAGCACCACGTCCACGTCCGGGTCGCCGCAGGCGTCCTTCATGGTGGGCAGCGCGCACTCCGCTTTCTTGGCGGTGCAGGGCATGATGGACACCACGAATATCTTGTGGGGATCCACGCCCAGCTTCTGGGCGAAGTAGCTCTTGGCCACGGCGCCGAACATCTGCTGGGGGCTCTTGGCGGTGGAGAGATTCTCCGTGTAGGAGGGGAACTGCCCCTTCAGGAACCGCACCCAGCCGGGACAGCAGCTGGTGAACATGGGCCAGCGGTGCTTGTTGCGGTGGGTAAAACGGTCGATGAACTCACTGCCCTCCTCCATGATGGTCAGGTCGGCGGCGAAATCGGTGTCGAACACATAGTCGAAGCCCATGGTCTTCAGAGCCGTGACCATACGCTCCGCCGTGGCAAACTTGGGGTTGAGGTGATAGTACTCCGCCCAGGCGCTGCGCACGGCGGGCGCCATCTGCACCACGGTGATGCGCTCCGTATCGGCCAGCGCGTCGAACACCTTGCCGGTGTCATCGTGCTCCTGCAGGCCGCCCACGGGGCAGTGGGTGATGCACTGGCCGCAGAAGGTGCAGCCGCTCTCGCCCAGCGTGCGGGTGCGCGCCACGCCTACGGTGGTGTGGGTACCGGTGCCCATCAGATCCCAGATGCCCATGGTCTGCACCTTGTCGCAGATCTGGATGCAGCGCATGCACTTGACGCAGCGGTTCTCGATGCGCACCACGGGGTTGGAGTAGTCGGTGGGGATGTTCTTCAGGTCGTCGATATAGTGGTCGCCCAGCAGGTTATAGTCGTTGGTCAGCTGCTGGAGCTTGCAGTTGCCGCTGCGGGTACACTTGGTACACTTTGTCTCGTGCTGGCTCAGCAGCAGGCGCAGGTTCACGCGGCGCGCCTCCCGGACCCGGGGTGAGCTGGTGTATACCACCATGCCCTCGGCCACGGCGCTGTCGCAGGAGGGCACCAGCCGGGCGTAGCCCTCCACCTCCACCATGCAGATGCGGCAGGCGGCGATCTCGTTGATGTCCTTCAGATAGCACAGGGTGGGGATGGTGATGCGCAGGGTCTGCGCCGCCTCCAGAATGGTGGTGCCCTCCGGCACCGTCACCGTGCGGCCGTCGATGGTCAGTGTTACCATTTTTCGTTCCTCCCTCCCCGGAATATGCCGTAGCCGTAGTGGTCGCAGCGCAGGCAGCGGGACGCCTCGGTGCGGGCGCCCTCCTCGGTAAGGCCGCACTCGATGTCCTCAAAGTCGCAGCGGCGCTGGCAGGCCTCCCGCTCCGTGGTGTTGATGCGGCCGTGGGGCGCGCGGTTGTTCAGCCGCGGGCCGGGAATGTCCACGTCCACCTTGATCTCGTGGTGGAAGCCCAGATGCTCGTCAATATTGGCCGCCGCCACCTTGCCGGCGGCGATGGCACGGATGGCGCTGGCGGGGCCGGTGACGCAGTCGCCGCCGGCGAACAGGTTGTCCATGTCGCCCACCTGTCCGGACAGGCCGGCCACGAAGGTGCCCCGCTTGATGGGCACGCCCGCCTGCTCGAAGCCCTGGATCTCGATGCCCTGACCGATGGCCACCACGATGATGTCCGCCGGGATGCGCACCTCCGGCAGATCGGCCTTGCTGGGACGGGGACGGCCGGATTTATCGGCCTCGCCGATGATCTGGGGCTGCACCCACAGCGCCGCGGCACTGCCGTCCTCGTCCGCCTCGATGCGGACGGGTGCCATCAGCGCGGCGATCTCCGCGCCCTCGGCCATAGCGCCGGTGACCTCGTCCGGCAGCGCCGTCATGTCCTCCACGCGGCGGCGGTAGACGCACGTCACCTTCTCCGCGCCCAGACGGATGGAACTGCGGGTCACGTCCATGGCCACGTTGCCGCCGCCGATGACCACCACCCGCTTGCCGGTGAAGTCCGGCATCACATCGTCGCCGATGGAGCGCAGCATCTCCACGGCGGACATGACGTTCCTGCTGTCCTCACCGGGGATGCCCACCTTCTTGTCCTGATGGGCGCCGATGGCGATATACAGGCAGTCATACTCCTTCTGCAGCTCCTGCACCCAGATATCCACGCCCACGGTGATGCCCGTGTGCGCCTCGATACCCAGGGACAGGATGGACTCGATCTCCGCGTCCAGCAGGTGCCGGGGGAAGCGGTAGTTGGGAATGCCGTAGCGCAGCATACCGCCCAGCTTGCTGCGTTCCTCGTACACCGTGACCTTGTGTCCCATCAGCGCCAGATAGTAGGCGCAGCTGAGCCCGCTGGGGCCGCCGCCGATGACCGCCACCTTCTTGCCGGTGGACGGTGCACAGGCGGGTTGGGGCACATCGCCGGCGTTGTCCACGGCGAAGCGCTTCAGGCCGCGGATGTTGATGGCGTCGTCGATCATATTCCGGCGGCACCGCGCCTCGCAGGGGTGCTCGCAGATATAGGCGCAGGACACCGGGAAGGGGTTGTCCTTGCGGATCAGGCGCACCGCGTCGGCGCAGCGCCCCTCCCCCACCAGCGCCATGTAGCCGGGCACGTCCACGCCGGCGGGACAGAGCGCCACGCAGGGCACAGGCAGCTGCAAGCCCGCCAGACAGCGATGGTGCAGGATGTGCTCCTCGTAGTCGTCGCGGAAGCCCTCCAGACCGTCCAGCACCAGCCGGGCGGCGTCGCGCCCGATGGCGCAGTCGGCGGTGTTCACCACCGTGCGGGCGGTCTTTTCGATAATGGCCAGCGTGCTCATGTCGGCGGTGCCGTCCAGCACCGTGGCGATCAGCTTACTCAGCTGTCCCAGACCGATGCGGCAGGGCACGCACTTGCCGCAGGACTGGGCGTGGCACAGCTGCAAAAACGACAGGGACATATCCACCGGGCACAGTCCCGGAGGGCTGGCGGCGATGCGCCGCTCCACGTCGCGGTAGAGATTGTCCACCACCGTCTGGGCACGGCTGGGGCTTTTTATGTCAAGTCTGCTCAAGAGGGTTCCTCCTTTCGTCCGCGCAGCGTGAACGTATGTCCGCCTGCCGCGTGAACAAATCGTATGTTACTCACAAGAATGACACAAAAAGCGGCAAAAGTCAACAAGGAATAAAAAATCGTTTTCGTAAGAAGAAATTATCGTGTTTGCTCGATTTTTAACGTTATTTACAGCACAAACCGATAGATTTAAAGCGTGAAAGTTTCTTTAAGGGAAACGTCCGAAGACTGCCTGCGCAGGGGAACAGCATCCCGCGGCGTCCCGCTCCGCGGCCATCAAAAAAGAGCACCGCCGCAGCGGTGCTCCCTTTTAGGTTCTTATGCTCTTATGCGCGGCCACTGCGCAGGTAGCCATAGTTCTTCTTGAGTATGTTGCGGAAGAAGGGGATGCACAGCACCGTATCCGCCGCGATCCACGCCATGGGGTCGGCGGCGCAGAGGGCGTAGAAGGCCATGGCCGGTGCATCGGCGCTGACGGCGCCGCCGGCAAACAGCCCCGGCAGCACCAGACACACGGTGATACGCGCCACCAGCTCTGCCGCGCCTGCGCCCAGCACGAAGCCGCTGCGCCCGATGCCCTGCACGCAGTTGCGCACCACAAAGACGAAGCCCAGAAACAGGTACATGGAGAAGTCCACATACAGCAGCGAGTTGCCGTAGCGCACCGCGTCCGGCGTCACTTTGTCGGCGCTGAGGAACACATGGTAGCAGAAGTCGCCCCTTGTCAGCAGCAGACCCGTGCCCGCCGCCAGAATCGCCAGAATGGACACCATGCCCAGCGCCTGCAGCGTACCCCGGCGAATGCGGTCGTACTGACCTGCGCCCAGATTCTGCGCCGTGAAGCTGGTCATGGCGCCGCCCAGCGCGTTCATGGGCGTGGCCACCAGATTGAACAGCCGGTTGGCCGCACCGAAGCCGTTCTGCGCCGCGTTGGACACCATCACGCCGTCCCGCATGTCAAACTTCACCACGCCGCCCTGCATGACGATGATGCCAATGGCCAGCACGGAGAATTGCAGTCCCAGCGGGATGCCCCGCGCCAGATGGCGCTTCACGTCCATGAGGGTGATGCGCCAGTCCTCCCGGTGCAGGCGCAGCACCGGATAGCGCACAAAGGCGTAGATAAAGCAGCCGATGGTGCTGACCAGCTGCGCCAGCACCGTGGCAAGGGCCGCGCCCGCCACGCCCCAGCGGAACACCAGAATGAACGCCAGATCCAGCCCCACGTTCAGCACCGTGGAGAACAGCAGGAACAGCAGCGGTGTCACGGAATCGCCCATGGCGCGCAGGAAGGAGCAGATGAAGTTGTAAAACAGCTGCGCGCCGATACCGGCGAAGATGATGGCGCAGTAGGCGTGCGCCGCGGTGTACACCTCGTGGTGGGCGGGCGTCACGTTGATCCACGCCAGCATGGGATCCAGCAGCACCAGCGCCAGCGCCGTCAGCACCACCGTCAGCGCGGCGGACAGCAGCAGCTGCGTGGCCAGCGAGCGGCGCACGCCCCGTTCGTCGTGCATGCCCACATAGTAGGACGTGATGACGCAGAAGCCCGCGCTGACGCCGAAGGCGAACTGCAAAAAGATGAACACCAGAGAATTGGTATCGTTGACGCCGGCCACCTCGGCGGCGGTCAGCGTCTGCCCAACGATGGCCGCGTCGCTGATGGAGTACACCTGCTGCAAAAGGTAGGACAGGATCACCGGCAGAGAAAACAGGAGGATCACCTTCCAGCACGGCCCCTGGGTCAGGTCGATGGGCTCCCTTCTTTTATGTGCTGTTTTCACAGAAATCGCTCCCTTCTTTTGTATAGTATAGACAATTATCTCTCTCAGAGCGCCGATTATAATACCTTGCGGCGCCATTGTCAAGAGCTCTTTTATAAAAAATCCGTCCACCGGTCATTCCCGGTACCGCGCCGCCGTTCTTCACGCATTTTGCGGCGCATTTCCGCTTTTTACCAGTGGACACAGCCGGTATTTCGTTGCACTTTCTGTCACTTTGTGGTAAGATACCATTGACACAAATGAAACGGGGAGGTCACTTGATATGAGATCCGACGGCACAAAAAAGTCACCTGTGCGTATGCTTGTCTACCTGCTGCTTCTGGCGGCGGTGGTGGCCCTGGGCTATTTCACCGACATCGTTGACTTCACGGAGCTGAAGGCTGTTTTTTCTCTGAAGCTCACCGCCCTGCTGAAGCTGGCCGTCATGGTCCTGCTGGTGCTGCTGGTGTCCAACCTGGTCATCTTCATTCTGCACGGTATCAAGCCCCGCACCCACCGCGGCGGGTCTGTGCTGTCGCTGCTGAGCAGCCTGGTCAAATATGTGGCCGGCATCATCATCGTCTGCCAGAGTCTGTCCCTGCTGGGCGTTAACGTGGGCACCATCATCGCCAGCGTCGGCGTGCTGGCCCTGGTGGTCGGCTTCAGCGCCGAGAGCCTCATCGCTGACGTGGTCATCGGCGCCTTCATGCTGCTGGAGAACCAGTACAACGTGGGCGACATCGTGGAGGTCAACGGTTTCCGGGGCGTGGTCACCAAGATCGGAATCCGCACCACCTCCATCACCGACGGCGGCGGCAATGTGAAGATCATCAACAACTCGGAGATGAAGAATATCCTCAACCGTTCCGATAACAACTCCTGGTCTGTCAGCGATATCTCCATCCCCTATGAGACAGACCTGGAGAAGCTGGAGGCGCAGCTGCCCGCCCTGCTGGAGGAGATTTTCCGCGCCCGGGGCGACGTGATGCTGGATGTGCCCCAGTACCTGGGCGTCCAGACGCTGGACGCCTCCGGCATCGTCCTGCGCTTCTGGGTGAAGGTGGCGGAGAAGAACATCTACGCCGGCGCCCGCGCCCTGAACCGTGAGCTGTTGCTGGGCTTCCGCCGTCTGGGTGTGGAGTGCCCCTTCCCTCAGATGGACGTACACATGAAATAAGCCATGGAAGAGAAGAACAAGGAGTTCACCCTGGCGCAGGAGCACGCCGCCCCTCCACCGGAGTGCGCTGCCCTCCCGCCGGAGGTCCTGCCGCCGGACACCGTCCTTCCCGGCGAGGCCTCCGCCGCGGAAAGTGCCGCCGCGCTGAAAAAGAAGACCGCCAAGTGGAAAAAGATCGCCATTATGCTGGTGGGCCTGTCGGCCATGACGGCGGTGGCCGTCACCGGCGGCGGCACAGCGGAGGATCCCGTCCCCGCAACGCCGGACACCCCACCGGTCCAGCAGGAGCCGTATGTTCCGCCGGAACCGGAGCCCCTTGCCGGTGTTCTGCACTATACCATATACAACGATACCTTCGACGACAGCGGCGTGCCCCTGATCCTGGCCGAGGGTACCGTGGACATGGCCGCGCTGTCCGATACGCCCCTGGCGCTGCCCCAGCCGGAGACGCCGTCCGATGGCAGCTATGCGTTCCTGGGCTGGGCGGGCCGGTATGACACCGCCGGCGGAAAGGTCTGGACGACGGTGCCGGACCCCCTGACAACGGACTTCGCGGCGTCCATCAGACCCGGAGATACGGGGGAGAGGTCGATCGTGCTCCGCGCCGCCTGGCGGCTGACGGAGCAGAGCCGCTATCCCTGGTCCCTGACCCTGGACGACGGCGTTACTGCCGTCACCTATGAGGCGGCGGTGCCTATGGCCTCCGGCGGCAACGTGTACCTGTGCGCCTACCCGCAGCCCACCCGCGATGGCTATCGCTTCGCCGGCTGGCTGAACGCGGCAGGGGAGAGGGTGGACCTTCTGCCCGCCTCCGCCTTCTTTGCCAAAACCGCCGACGGCGAAACCGACTGGCGTACCACCGTCCCTGTCACCCTCACCGCGGACTGGGAGAAAGCATAGCAAAAAAAGAACAGTCCTTCACGGACTGTTCTTTTTTGATTCTTCTTAGTACGCCACGCCCCAGTAGATGTCGGTGGTGCACGCCTTGCCGCACACCACGCACTTGCCGGTGGTGCCGGACTGCTTCAGCGGCATGCAGCGGCTGGACACGCCGGCCTTCTCCTTCATGGCCAGCTCGCACTCCAGACTGCCGCACCACTTGGTACGGGCGAAGCCGCCCTTGCCCTGGGCCATCTCCTTGACCTCCTCCCAGGAGGTCATATCGAAGGTGTTGTCCTCCAGGTTCTTTTCCGCCATGGCGTACAGGTTGTCGTGCACGTCCTGCAGCAGCTGCTGCACGGCGCTCTCCAGCTCCGTCAGGGGCACGAAGGTCTTTTCACCGGTGTCGCGGCGGGCGAT
>OGPL01002407.1_pt1 | contig 13895 bp, 7 predicted proteins | sample 1552901 | NCBI WGS metagenome assembly OGPL01 (sample SAMEA2580244, study PRJEB22360) | human gut metagenome | biome: human gut; feature: human-associated habitat; material: faeces | place: Denmark | collected 2008/2010 | reverse complement strand
GGAAGCCGCGGCGGTGGCTTTGGCGGAGGCGGCTTCGGCGGCGGAAAACGCAGATAACAAACAGACAATACCCCGCGACATCGTCGCGGGGGATTGTTTTGCCATTGTCCGAGGAAATGTGACATTATGTAAATTGAATAGCGCCTGTTTCGCGGGGGAAAGTGCCTGTTTTCGGACTTACATTTCCTTCCAACACAGGGAAAAATCAAGTAAAATAGGGATTTGCGCCGGTGTGGAAAAAGTGGTGGAAACTGTGGATAACTCCTTGTAGAAATTATGCCGTGTAGAATTATGTCACCTTGTCGTAAAGCGCTTCTGGTTGCGGGAAGCGACTGGATTTGTGTAAAATCCTGCCGGAATGGAGGGGATATTCCCTCCTTTTGGCGAATGCGGTATTTTGCCCTTTGAAAGGCGGAGATACACTTTTCGAACTTTTTCCGGGGTATTCCTGCGATGCAATTTTGCGATTACAGTGTGTATTGCTATTTCCGGTACGAATCCACCGACCCGGTAGGGAGCTGGCATTATCCGCTGATGCACATGTCGCACCGCGCCTGCACGTCGAGGGCGCTGAAATACGTCTCCTCAAAGGGGATCCAGCGGTCGCGGAACTGCGCGGCCTTTGCCGCCCCGCTGCGGGCTTCGATGCGCTGCATCTGCGTTTCCGGGTCGACAGTCAGGAACACCCGCAGGTCGTAATACGCCCACAGGTCGGGGTGACAGGCGTAGGCGCCCTCCACGATGGCGAGACGGCAGGGCGCTGCCGTCACCGGCGCGCCCAGCTGCTGCTGTGCGCACGAGAACGGGCGGTAGGTGAGGGGCTGTCCGCTGCGCAGGGGGAGCAGCACTTCCTCCAGAAACCGCTCGTGATCCACGTTTTCGCCGGGCTGGGCGAACCGCTCCGCTGTCCGCTGCTGGGGGCGGAGAAAGAAATCGTCCATGTGGAAAACGCGGCAATCCAGATCCTTTTGCAGCCGCGCGGCCAGCGTGGTCTTGCCGGAGCCGCACCGCCCGTCGATGGCCACGATCACCCGTTCCTTCCGTACTTGCAGCTCCTGTATGCGCCGGAGCAGGCGGGAATAGTCGTTGTGTGTCATGCCGGCTCGTGGGAGGCGGCGGGACAGACGAAGCGCTGCAGAGAGTGGCTTTTCATGGTCTGTGTCTCCTTTTTGTTCGTTGCAAGGCAGTCCGGACTGCCGAGAGCCTTCGGCGGCGCGGACATGACAGGGGCGCCTGCGCGTTTGCTTTCCGCAGGTCGGTTCAAGCGTACCACGCGGGTTTTCAAAATGCAATCACAAATTTGCGAAATACTATTATGACCTTTCGGCGAAAAGCTGTTGACGGCGGCGCGAAAGTGTGGTATACTATCTCACGCTTGAAACGCTTGTGTGGCTCAGCTGGCAGAGCAGCTCACTCGTAATGAGCAGGTCGCTGATGCTATATAAGGCGGCTATTGCATTCCGACCCACAGGTGTGGTAAACTAACAAACAGAGTACGGCGAGGAGCCGATTCTCATAGAGATGCTTGTGTGGCTCAGCTGGCAGAGCAGCTCACTCGTAATGAGCAGGTCGCCGGTTCGAATCCGGCCACAAGCTCCAGACTCCTCGCGGATGACGCGAGGAGTTTTTCTATGTACAAGAACAGCGACAAGCGATATACACTTCCTATGAAGAACGCGGAGGCATCCGTCCGCATGGAGGGCTGTCAGGTAACGCCTCAGATGCGGGAGCAGTGCCAGCGGGTGCTGCGTGGCGAGGTGACCACGGCGGACCTGCTGCGGCATTTTGCAAAACCAGTCGAGAGGTGACGATGATATGGCGTACAGCATTGATCCCATTCAGGACAACTGCTACCCTGGCACAACGGTGCTGGTGAACAAACTGCATATCCATGACGAGGCCGCGCTGCAAGAGGCGGAGGCTCTCGCCACCTATGTCAACGCCTCCAAGCTGGAACAATGCCCGCTGGAAGGCGTTTTTGATTTTGCCCACTACAAGGCGATCCATCAATTTCTTTTCTCTGACCTGTACGATTGGGCGGGGCAGATCCGTACGGTGAACCTCAGCAAGAAAGGGACAGATTTCTGCCCTGCTGAGGAGATTGAACCGCAGGCCAAGCTGATTTTTGACCGGCTGAAAGAGCAGAATTACTTCAAGGGCTTGCCCCATGACGCCTTCGTGGAGGAGATCACTGACTTTTACTGCACCACCAACTACCTGCATCCCTTCCGCGAGGGAAACGGCCGCACCCAGCGGGCGTTCCTGACGCAGCTTATCCGCAGCGCGGGACATGATCTCAACTGGTCGGAGGTGGATGGCGACCTGCTGATGATCGCCACCATCCAGGCCGCGCAGGGTGTGACAGACCTGCTGCGTCAGGTGCTTGGCGAGGCGATCAAGTGAGTATAGCAAAGAGCCGGCACAGGGAATTCCCTGCGCCGGCTCTTTTTTACGATGAGGAGGATAGCACACAGGTGTGCAATGCCTGTTTCGAGACCGTTATCCCAATTCGATCCACATGGCTGGGCGAAAATAGGGGACAATCTTCCAGATAACTCGTACACCCTCGCAATCGATTGAGCCATCACTGCGGACAAAGGCGGCATAGTATTGATTCTCGCCAGGTGATCGGAGCCACCAACCACAAGTGGTTTCATCATCCGTTGTCGTGTCGCGACTGCTTGTAGACGCACCCGGTGCTTTGGCATAAGCTGTCAATGAACACCTGCGGGATTCATTGGTCGCGAAATACTTTTCTGCTTCCGCGATGCTGAGCAGGAACATCTTATCAATTGTGGCATTACCCGGATCCACAATCCATTCTGGATTTTCATCGGCAGATACATTCGCAGAAAGCATTTGCTGCTGCTCGTCGGCCGAAAAAGCACCTTTCAGGAATGTATCGTTCGCCCAAGTGCGTAAGCTGCTCGTTTCCCACGTAGCCGTTTTTTCGGCGTTATAAAATTGCACGTCAAGAGCATATTTGCTGATAACAAGCGTTTTATTGCCGTTCTTAGCAAGAACAAGCCACTCAATATCCTCTTTGCCATTGGAGCTGTCATTGTCCTGCTCGTATGTGCCAAAGAACACATAGTCACCGACTTTTGCCCTATCCAACAAGATTTTTTCGTATCGCAGCCTTATAGACTCCCGTTTGCGTGCACTGTCCTTGTAATCAAGCCCCCTCGGCAATATATATGCCGACTCATAATCACCGGATTCGATTAGCGCAACCGCCCGGTCGTACTTGCTGGAAGCGATCGTTTCAGCGTTTCCAATTTCTTCGAGCAAAACATAGGCAGAATCGTAGTCACCGGAATTAATAAGTTTCATTGCTCTGCCGTATTTGTTGAAAGAAGTTACCTCATCGTTTCCAATTTCTTCAAGCAAAGCATAGGCGGAATCATAACTGCCGGAATCAATAAGCTTCATTGCCCTATTCTGATTTCTTTTAGGGCATTTCAGGACTATCCACAAGGGACACGCTGAACTCCTGTGCGGCTGCGCCCTTTGGCAGCAGCTTTGCCATGACCACCAGCCGCTGATTGCCGCTGTTGGTCTTGTCGTACTTCCGGCAGCAGGTGGAGGGGTCAGAACGGTATCTTCATCCAGCTTTAGGTAATAGCCGTTGTCCTCCGCCTGCATCACGGGATCGTCTACCTCCGCGCCGGGGATATACAGCTACGCCGCGGCGTCGGGGTTTCTGCTTTTGGCATCGGCAAGCTCCGCCTGCCGGTTGACGGTGGGGATAGGGGTCACCTCCACTTCGGAGGTGCCGGAGGGATCTTCAATGGGATCGGGGTCTTTCTGATAGCAGCCCATGACTGCCGTGGTCATGGCGAAGAGAAGGACGGCCATGCAGATGATCGGACGAATGATTCTTGTGATTCTTTTCATAATGCTGTCTCCTTGCCGCGCTGGGATAGCGGCGCAGCTCAAAATGTCATTGATTTGTTTCTTGTAGCGAAAAGAGAACAGCGCAGCTTCAGGGCGAGATGCCCGTCCGCTGCGCTGTCCGATGTTCGCTTATGGGGTCATGCCAGCGGCTTTGATGTTTAGCCGTATGTCAGCCGGTCACTTCTTGCAGCGCCAGAGGAAGGTCACGATCTGCGCTCTGGTGCAATCCGCATTGGGGCTGAATGTCGTGCTGGTGGTTCCCTTGGTGATGTTCTCCTTGACCGCCCACAATACCGCATCAGCATAGTAGGCGGTGGACTTCACATCGGCAAAGGGATTGGCTGTACCCGCTGCCGGGGACTTCTCGGAACGCCACAGGAACGCGACGATCTGGGCACGGGAGCAGGTCATGTTGGGGCTGAACGTGGTGTCGCTGGTGCCCTTGGTGATGCCGTTTTCTACCGCCCACAGCACAGCGTCGTAATAGTAGCTGCCCGCGGGGACGTCGGCGAAGGGCATGGTGCGGGTTTCGGGCTTGGGACTGCCAGCGGCACGCCACAGGAAGGTCACGGCCTGCGCACGGGTGCAGATGCCGTCCGGGGAGAAATGGGTATCATCGGTTCCCTTGGTAATGCCGTTTTCCACTGCCCAATCCACAGCGTCCTCATAATAGCTGCCGGTGGCTACATCCACAAACACGCCGGTCTGGGGGTTGCCGTTGGCTTTCATAAAGATGACCTCGATGGTATGGGTTCTGCTGACATTCTCAAAGGTGTAGGACTTCACCGCGCCAATGCTCTTGCCGTCAATCTTGACATTGGCAACAGCATAGCCCTTATCCGGGGTGATGGTGAAGGTCTGATCACCACCCTCACGAACGCTGACATTGCCGGAGGGAGAGATAGAGCCGCCAGTCCCGGCAGTTGCCTTGATGGTGTAGTAGCTGTAGCCGCTGCCGCCACCGCCTCCACTGCCGCCTGTGCCGCTATTGCGCAGAATCGTCAGCGTGTAAGTTTTAGCACCGATTCCCACAACAATGTCGGTTTTGCCGCTGTTGGGGATGGCAACGGTTGCGCTGCCGCCGGTGGACAGAGCCTGTCCGTTGATGCTCACGGGCTCGCCGTTTCCAGACACCGCTGTGACTAGCGTAGATGTTGCTCCGCTATCATTTTGCAGCGTATAGGTATAGTTCGTTCCGTTGGCGGTAAAATCGCCGAGCCCCACTGCCAGACCTTCAAAGGTCAGAAGGTCATTACCGGGCACTGCGGCTCGCACCACTACGCGGGTACCAAGCCGGGAGAAGGTGACGGTTTCCGTCCGGAAGGTTTCTCCGGAGATGGCGCCGCCGATATTGGCCTTTTTCGTTTCCAGAACGGCCCCGGCAGCATCCAGCAGCGTGGCCACCAGCTCTGCGCTGGTCTGAGACTGCAGGCAGTTGTTGCGCAGGGTAATGGCGGCGGTGCTGTGACCGTTGCCGTCGTTCCCCTGTGTCACATCCATCGTCAGCTGCTCTCCGGTGCGGGCCAGTGCGCCGGTCATATGGACGCTGGCCTCGCTGTCACTGCCGTCATACTCCGGCAGGCGCTGATTGCCTCCCGTTCCACCGATCTGGCCTTCCGCCCACGCCTCGGCGTACAGATAGGTACCCACATGGGGGATCTCGGTTTTGCCAATGGATGTCATATACTTGCCCAGATCATAGGTCAGTTCCAGTGTAAAGGTTCCCTGATCGATGCGGGCGAGGGCGCTGTCTCCGGAAACGGTGATTTCATTACCGCTGACCGATACGCCGTTTGTGGTGCAGGCTACCTCTGCATGGTTGGTATGCAGATCATCCGCATAGAACGCAAGCTTCACCTCGCGATTCTTTCCGCCGGCCAGCGTGGCGGCAGAGGAATTATAGAGGGTCATGCGCACCGTGCGCTTGCCGGCGCTCTCTGCAATCACTTCCATTTGCGAGATGCCAATGTCGGGATAATCCAGATACACTGTGCCGTTTTCGTTGATGCCGCCGGCGGCGGTGATGGTATAGCTCGGGTCGGTCACGCGGCCCTTCACATGGTGCCAGACGGTAAGGGTGGTGCTTTCATTGGGCAGCAGTTTTTCCGTAAGGGTGGCGGTTTCCCCGCTGCCAAGCTTGACCGTTAGGTTTGTCACATCGTTCAGCCCGGTGTTGCGGATGGTAAAGCGAATGGGTGTCAGGCTGTTCAGTGCCAGCGTTGCATAATCCACACCGATCTGTTCCACTGCCACCGCATCGGTGATAAAATCAGAGGTAGCGGTATAGAGGATCGTTTCCTCACCCGGAACGGTCACGCCGCCGATTACCTCCGGTTTTTCATCGTCATACCGGGTGGCCTGAATGGCAGCCTGCACCTGATTGGTGCCGCTGACATAGGCATCAAAGTGGTCAGCCAGCGTGCGATCCGGCAGCTCTGCCAGTTCCAACGGTGCGGAGAGAGTGTAGGTATTTGCGGCATAGCGCAGCTTGGCCGCCTTCAAAATGCCGTGATCTACCGCGCCGTTGGCGTCATTGACAGTCTCATTCCAGACGATGGTAAGATCATTAAGGTTGCGATGATTCCCGCTGAGGGAAGCGAAGCGGAAGTCTCCGCCCACGACGGCGTTGCCGCTGCTGGTCAGGGCGGACAGAGAGCCGGGGAAGCTGTTGGACATGGTGCCGGTGCCGTCCACAGCCAACAGCTGAATATCGCTGCTGCCGTCTCGGACACTGTGCCAACCGATGACAAATCGGTCATCCCCGCTGCCGAAGTTGGCTGCAACGACCTGGGGGTTTTCGTCAAGATTGCTGTCACAGGTCGCCAGCATGGCTGTACCGGGAGTCCCGTTAGCAGCCACGGTACAGTAGGCGATCTCGTAGGCGGAGGTATCTCCGGTTTCGCTGCGATCCAGCGAGTAAACCGCCATAGCGGTTCCGTCGGGCAGCATGGCCGCCTGCAACGCCTTCACGCGGCCAGTAGCACCGTTATAAAGCATTTTGGCCGCGCTCCAGGTGCCGTCAGTGCTGTCATAGCAACGGTACATGATACAATCTCTGGTCGTGAAGTTCAGCAGGCTGTTGCTGCCCTGCGTACCGGGATCGGGGGTGTAGACGCTGCGCCAGAACACGATGGCCTTGCCGTTGCCGCCCACTGCCGTGGCTGGGGCCAGATCCGGCGTGCCGTCGTTGGTCAGGCGGGTGGAGGTCCAGGTTGTGCCGTTATAGACGGACGCTACGATCTCCGTGCTGTTCATCAGCAGGTTTTGCTCTTCCAATGTCACGGGATCACCGGCATCTTTACCCGGTAGCTCAGTGCCCATGCGAACCCAAGCCGCCGCCGCGAAGCTGTCAGTGCCGGACAGAGAAACGCTCGTGTCGCCGTAGCCGGAGAACCCTGTGGGATCGGCAATTTTGCTGGAGGTAGAATAGCCGCCGCCATTGAGGGTGGAGAAATGCGCCCGGCTGCCGTAAATACTGCTGCTGTTGCCGTCGTTGATGTAGGCCAATACCTTCCCGTCATCGCTGAGCTGTGGATAGGATGTGGGGTTGGCATTGGTCTGGATGTTTTTCAGCCCATTGGGGGAGTTCAGAGAGAACAGCATCATCCGCTGCTGGGGCTGGCTCCAGGTACGGGCATATTTCTCCAGATAGTCCCGGCTTTGGAGCGTTGCACTTCCAGAAGCCACCTGCATTCCGCTCTGAGCCGCCGCCATCCGCAGCGAGGCAAGGCTCAGCCCACTGGTGGCGTTATTCCAGTAGTCGTCGATTGTTTTCCAGTCATTAAAAGTCTTGGTGGCTCCAAGGGTTCCAGAGGCGATCACCGCCTCGTAGGAGATAAACAGGAAACTGGCCACAAATTTGATTCCCACTTCGCTTTGGATCCCCAGAGCCTGACCGTTGATCTGGCGCTTTGTCTCGTCGGCAAGATAGGTGCGGGAAAGGAACTTATTCTGACTGTCCACATCCAAATTGCCGAATAGGCCGATCTTCAGCGCCACGATCGAATAGTCAAAGCCAATGCCGCCAAACGCGTGGACATAGGCGTTGATACGCAGCGTGGTCAAAAAGTCATTCACTGCCGTGGCCGTGGGATCGCTCCAGGCAAGCTCTGTACCCTGTCCCTGCTGGCCGTAGCGCACTGCGGTACGGAAATCCAGCTGAATGGCACCACCCAGCTCAAAGGTTGCCGTCAACGGCACGGGGCCAGCCATGGCGTTCACGCTGAAGGAGAAGCCCACGCCAACGCCGGCGGTAAAGCCGCCGCCTACGGTGAAAACCTCCCACTCCTTTTTTTCGGTGTTATAGCGGATCTCCGCTTCGTAAAAGCCCTCCAACTGCAAGTTGAGATCCGTGCTGGTGACATTGTCGGCCAAGGAGTTGGTTTTGTAGTCCCCCTTGGGATCATAGGTTCCCTGGGCCATCTGGCTCAGATCCCCGGTACTGGGCACGCCCACCTCCAGGTTCTGCGTCAGCACATTCGCACCCAACGCCACGCCGTCCTCGGAATAGTCCATGTCCTCCATCTCCAGCGTGTTGTACCCGGCCCAAATCATGGCACGGAACACGGAGGGATCTTCGCTGGGGGTGATGATCATTTTGAACACGGAAGTGTCCACCGGACCGCTCAGATCGTCCAGCCGTCCGGTCAGCACCTGGAGAATCTTACTGTCGCCCACTCCGCCAAAGTCGACTTGATTCACTCCACTGGAGGCTCCCATCGTCGCCAGAATACCGGTGACGCGGTCATCCTCTGTCACCTTGGGCACTCGGGTCAGATCAACGACCCGGAAGGGCATTATTTTCTCCTGCAGCAGGATGCCGTTCAGGCTCAGCTGCGTTTTCATACCCACATCCTTGCCGTCGGCGATCCATCCAGAGGTGGTCATGGTGGCCTCGGTGAGGGTCAGATCGTTTTCCGCTACAGGGATGGATGAGAAGGGATACTGCTTGGTACTGCTGCTCTGGGCGGCAGGAAGAACGCCGTATTCGTCCGCCAACCTGAGACGGTAATTCTTCGCGTTGGCAATCTTCTCGCCCCAGAGGAGCATGGTGGTGTGCAGGCTTGCTGTTTTGAAGCTGCTGTTAGGGCCGATCTTCCCAGTCGAGCTGCGGACATCCACCTTCTGACCGTTGGCAAGACCGTAATCAACGCTTTGCGCCACAATGAAGGGCTTGTTTGCCTCTCCCGTCGGCACGCGCTCCAGAGAGACAACGCCCTCTGCGGTGCGCATTACATCGTCCACGCCCAGCTTGCCGTTGACGGTCAGCAGCAGCGGATAGTACTTGTCGCCGTCAATTTCGCTGATCTCCAGAATGTACTCCAGCTGATCCAGAGCGGAAAGCGCCGTGGTGTTGCTCTCGCCCTTTTCGGCCGACCAGAACTGGGTGGAATCCAGATAGACGGTTATATTTCCCGCCGCATCCGTGGTATAGGTGTCGCCGGTGATGCCGCTGACAAGTGCTCCTGCCCTGGAGCCCAGCAGAGCTGTCTGGCAGTAGCCTCCGTTTTTATAAACGCCGCCGCGAACAGTCACCGTCTTGTTCGCCAGCGGATCGCCGCCCGGCGTGATGAGCGTCACAGATGCCCGGGCGACTCGCCGAAGGCTGAAGGTATTCAAGGGATAAAGCTGCAGTTTTGTGGCATCCCGCTCGCCGGAACGCAGATTTTCTTTATAGATGGTGCCCAGATAAATATCCGCGCCGGAGCCGGACCGCAGAGACACCTCACTGGCGATTCCATTGGGTTCGTAAAGCGCCAGCACGCCTTCACTGTTGGTCGTGACCGTTTTGGGCACACCTTTGCCGTCGGTGTATTGCAGCGTAGTTTCCGCTGCAGGCGTCAGCTGGAAGAGATAGAACTTATTTTGCAGCGTTTTCGCTGTCACCTGTACGGCGGCATTCATGCCCGTGGCGGCATGGGTAGCCGTGACGGTTGCGGTGCCGTTGGCCAAGCCGGACAGCGCCATTTTGGTTTCGGGAAGGTAGGAATCAAAGGAGAAGTTTCTGATGTCCTCATACAATCCGCCCTGCTTGTAGTTGACGGAAATGGCATTGTTGTTGCTGGAGAGCCACCGGATGCCGTCTTTAAAGGAGTTCCATCCGTACTCGTCATAGTTGATGCCTATGTACTCGATCAGCCCCAACTCCTGGCGCAGCTGCAAAATTTCAGCTGTAACGGTGGGCAGGCTGCCGCTGACCTTGGAAGTATTGTCCATGGTCAGCTTAGAAATCGTGTTTCCTTTGTCGTTCTGCACCTTCAGTGCGTCGGCATCGTAGACATACAGGGGGAAGGAGTCGGTACTGGGAGATTCCTCACCAGGATTCTCCACGCTCAAAACCACTTGATAGGTGTCCTTTAGATTGCCGGCTTTCACACGCTGTAATGGCAGGGAGAAACTTCCGGAGGTACCGGATAGGCGCTCACGGGCCACCTCTTTGGTTTTGTTGTCCTCTGTGACCCGGGTAATGGTCAGCGTGGGCGGTTGAGAGGCGCCGTCAGTGGCGTTTTCCACCGACCAGTTGATATTGACGGTGCCGTCGGTATCCTTGAGGTAAATGCTCTGGGGCGGTGTCAGCTTGGCTGTGGCAGGTGGTGCCTGCACGATGATCCAGGCAAGTGCCGACAGGCGGACGTTCTCACCCTCGGCGTTGGGGTGCGGCATGGAGACACATACCGTGTAGGCTGGGGTATTTCCACTGGAGAGCTTGGAGAGCACATTCTCCGGGATCCGCACGCTGTTTTTATCCTTGCCGGCGGTATAAGTCGCAACGGGATTGAGGCCGCTCAGCGCCGCCTCATTCGCGTAGTTGCCCTCATACAGGTCGATCCTGTAATTGAACTCTTTGTTCGGTGCCATCAGCGCGGCGTTGGAACTCCACAGGACGGTGGCGGGCTGATTTACCCGTGTCACGATGGACGCGCCGTCGGGGATCACCAGTGCCAGGGAATCGCCTGCCGTCACGGCATAGGGCTTTGACTGGCCCGTCACATCATCGGCAGGGTCCTCAGTCCCGTTGTCCGCCGTAAAGGTAAAGGTGACGGTTCCCACCTTGGTTCCTGTGGTGGCAACAACGCCGGTATCCTCGTTGATGGTGGCAATGAGCGGGTCACTGCTGCTCCATTTACCGGTGGTGTAGGTGGCCTGCTCACCGTTTTTCCCCAAAACCTCGGCCTTAAGCGTGGGGCGGGCGGCTTCGGCGAGGGAAATCGTATAGTTGGCGGAATCCGCTTCCGGGACGACGTTCACCGTGCTCGCGGAAACTTTCTTTGCCACCGTGAACTGCCGGGTCAGAGGAAGAACATTCGCCCAGTTAGGAGCGTCTTTCGTGCCCTCGTTGGCCTGCAGCGTCACCGTATAGGTGCGGGTGTAAGCCGCGGGTGCGATTGCATAGTCGCTAATGGTGAAGGCTTCCTTCTCTGTGTCCAGATAGACCTGCAGATGGATTGGTTCAACCGCGGAGTCGTACCTCAGCTCGAGGCGGAAAGGGGCCTCCTTCGGGTCTGTGCCTGCCGGGGTGTGATAATTGCTGTATACGGTCTTGTAGGCCTGCTCCGTGTTGGCGTTCATCGTGAACGATGCCTTGCCGTTGGCGTAGGTGGCCGTCAGCTCGGTGGGAGCGTTGCGCATCAAGACGCTCCTCAGCGTAACGTCGCTAATCGAGTCGCTTTGATAGAGTGCGGTATCCAGCGTATGGCCGAAAACATCTTCCACACCGGTCATACCATTGACGGTGACCGTGGTGTCATCCGTATCCCGCACCGGGTACCAGAGCATTGCCGTGACACCGCAGTTGTTCATGGAAAGCTCAGCGGCGGTATACTCTTTGCCATTGATGGTCACGCTGGCGTTGCTAAGATCCACGAACTCGTTAAAGGTAACTGTGATGGGCACGTGCTGTCCGCTGGCATAGGTTCCCGCCGGGGCCGTGACACTTTGAATGATGGGGTTGTCCGTGTCCACCAGCTTGGCGGAGACGTTGCTGGTCTTGGCGGTGGTGGTGGAATTTTGGATATCTCTATTTACATTCTTCAGAAACAGTTGGAAGGGCAGATAGTACTGCTGTGCCCTTCTGTTTTGCGTGGTAGACTGCAGGGAGATGCTGACCGTACTGCCCTTGTTAATCGTACAGTCCAGCGCTTTCGTTCTGTCGCCGCTGAGATTCAGAGCTGTTCCATCGAGCTTGTACTCCGTCAGATAGAACGGGGCATAGTGTTGTGTGGTACTATTATAGCCATACGGCGCAGGGCCAGCATAGGCAGCTACATCGGTACTCCAGTCAAACTTGATGCTGGCGTCGATTTGGTATGGCTGATGAAATGGGGAGGAGCCGCTGGAAAGCACCGAGTTGCGGGCACCCTCCAAAATTCCGATGGTATTGCTTAGCGCAACGAAGTCCGGATTGTTGGCACCGTTGGCGACAGTGTATTTTTCTGCCAGCAAAGGAATAAACAAATCATCATATAATACGGTTGTATTTTTGAGTTCTCCCTCATAGTTCGGCGCGGTCATTTCTGTTTTTATTGCGGGGGCGTCAACCGTCTTTTTTAGCTTGAGCTGACAGTGGTCGGCATAGCTGGCGCCGTCATGGAACACCAGATTTTCCGCATCGTAAAATTCAATCATCCCCAGCAGGTCGCCATAGGAATAAGAATTCCCGAGCCAGGCCGTGTTACTTCCTTTGGTTTGAACCTTGACAGTGATTTTACAACCACCTAAACTGAAAGTTTCGCCTACGTCATAGGTCAGCTTGTAGGACCCGTCGCCTTGGGCGATCCCCCTCGTCTCGCCTATCGAGACCTCCACATTGCTGATATAATCGCTGAGCTGGCCTTCTTGAATGCGATAGGAAAAGCCGACCGGTTTTCCTCCGTATACAGTAAAAGTCCCGGAGCTCCAGCTGTTGTTTGCGAGAGTCCCCAGCGTTTGGCTCATCATGCCGCTCATATCCACCGCCTCAACGCCCTCAGGCTTTGTGGTAAAGGCGGAATACTGCAAGCTGATGCCCTGCAGCTCCAGCTGCTCCATCAGGCTATTGAGATTCTCCAGAGCTTCCCCGGTAAACTCCCTGCCGGAGAAATAGGTGTCCTTGATCCGCTGCAGCTCCTGTTCGATTTGGATCATGGTCTTCAAATCGCCCAGCGCCACCGGAGTCCCATCCACGTCGGCTATGCGGGCGAGATCCGTGGCGGGATTTTCCAGCAGCTCCATGACAGCCGCCAGTGTCAACACCTGGCCGTCCAGCGTGATGGTTTGATCCACCTTGAAATTGCCGTCTTCATCCAGCAGCCCCAAGGCGTTCAGCATGGAAAGCACCTGGTCGCTGCTGCCGCCGGTCAGGGCGGAGAGCTGCTCCAAAATCGCCTGATTTTCCTCGGATGTGTTGCCCAGCGAATCGCTCACCGCTGCAAACGCCGTAGTTGGCAGCAGCGTGAGCGTCATGCACAGGCACAGCACCAGCGCCAAAAAACGTTTCATCATGTCGTCTTTCCCTCCTGTTTCTGCGGTTCGGTATTGTCCGCCCCGTCTTTTTTCCGGTTTTCTCTGTTTCTGAGCCGGAAGCACAGCGCGGTGATCGCTGCCGCCGCTGCAAAGGAGACGACGGCCACCAGCACGTAGCCCCCCGCGTCCTTCCGCAGCAGCATTGCGCCGAACGCGCCCCATGCGGCTGTCTGCCCCGGCCCGACGACCGTGCCCGCCGTCTCCATCAGCACCGCGAACAGCAGCATACACGCGGCACTCAGTCCATATATGCCGTGCCGCTGTCTCCGGCGGGTGTTTTCCCGCGCCCGCTGCTTGACGAGTGCGACCCGTCTTGCGGTATCGTACATATCGTTTGAACCTCCTCTCTGGATTTTTTGAAATGCGGCTTAAAATCCCTTTACTTATATAGGTACAAAAAATCGAAAAAACTCTCACCCAAAACGCAAAATTTTTCAAAAAAATTTGAGAGCCGCCAAAAAGCAGCTCTCAGGGAGTAAATATTCGGTTATTTCCTC
>OGPL01002378.1_pt1 | contig 14034 bp, 7 predicted proteins | sample 1552901 | NCBI WGS metagenome assembly OGPL01 (sample SAMEA2580244, study PRJEB22360) | human gut metagenome | biome: human gut; feature: human-associated habitat; material: faeces | place: Denmark | collected 2008/2010 | reverse complement strand
CCGCAGCGGCAGGCGCGCAACGAAGACGTTTTCGTCGCCAATGTCGGCGAAAAACGTTATCTTTGGACGGCACGCGCTTTCGCAATTATTACCGCAATCAGCCTCTGCTGCAACATTGTGCTGATTCTTGCCATTATGCAGGTTTTACCGCTTTATCGCGTCGAACCTTTTTTGCTTACGTTTCAAAACAAGGAAGAGCAGGTTTACAATATTCAGCCGATTAAGGGGCGCATGGAGGATCAAAAGGCCATTACCGAGGTCTTTGTCCGCCAGTATGTACTGCTGCGCAGTTCTTTTGACCGCGATGTGCAGGAGATGGAAGCGCGCTGGATGCCCGGCGGTCCCGTGCAGGAGATGTCTTCTTCCGCTGTCTATACCGAATTTTTGGAAAAAACGGCCAAAAAAGCGTTGGATTTGATTCGCGCGCGATCCCTGCAGCGCAATGTCCGTATTCTGACGGTTAACGAACTTGGCCGCGGCCTTTGGCAGGTCGAGTACGAAACGCAGGACATGTATCCGGATTCTCCCGCGCCGGAAGTCAACTACTGGACGGCTTCGCTGCGCATCGCCTACAACCGCAAAAGCGTCAAGTACGGCGAGCGTCTTAAAAATCCGGTCGGTTTTACGGTGGTCAGATATTCTCTGACATATAACAAGGTTAAGTAGGTTTATAAGGTATTCAGATAATGATTTTACGGTCGGCTAAGTTATTCCTTCTTTTAATGCTGGTGGTTTTCGGTGGTAATGCCGTTGCGCAGACGACCATGAACAGTCTTGACCAGAATGCGGATCAAAGCCAGGGACAATATATGCCGATGAATATGGGATATGCCGGTTTCAATTCTCTGGGCATGATTCAAAGTGCCTGGCTGGATCCGATGCAGAACCTCGGCGAAGGGCAAAGCAAGCCTGCTTACTCGAAATATTACTGGTCGCCTGATTTGGTGTTGCCCATCCGTCTCCGCGAAGGCATGATGACGCTTATTAATTTTCCGAACTGGGAATTGATTGAAGATATTTACATCGGTGACAACGCGACTTTTGACGGCCAGATTTCCGGTCCGAACACCTTGCTGCTGTATCCCCGCAAGGGTGCCAATGTCGGCGTTGATACCAACGTCATCGTTTTCGGCCGTTCCGGCAATAAATATGTTTTCTATGTCAAAAGCGAAGGTGTCAATACCGAACGCCTGACCAACTCGATTATCGACATAGATGTCATTGACGGGCCATCCGGTTCCGGCGGCGCCGGCGCCTCCAGCGCGCGGATGTCGTCGATAGGCGGTGGGTTGGGTGTTAATGCCAGCCATTACAATCGCGGCGGCAGCTCCGGAATGTCGGTTGATTCGACTTTTACCAAACGTTTCCAGATGGCGGACTGGATTAAGAATATTCCGCTTGACCCCAGTAAGTTCCGTTTTGACATTGAGGTTTATGTTCCCAACCCCGATGACGTCGTTATTGCGCCGGAACGCGTTTGGCGCGACGATATTTTCACTTACATTGATCTGGGCGAGAAAGCATTGAATATGACGCAGCGCCCGATTGTGACCCTGATTGTTGAACGTATTGAGGTTCCGGTCGGTTTTCGTACCAAAGGACCGAACAACCGTCTGATAATCGTTGAGGGTATCGGCGATATGGTCATGCGCAACGGCAAACGGATTGTCTGCCTGAAAATGCGGCGTTCAGACGATGCCGGTCTGGAAGATGCCACTTATGCAACCGATTTTGAAGACAACCGCTGGGATGTTCCTCCCGCGCTGCCCGGCAACGGTAGCGTCGGTGCGAATGGCGGAGCTGCGGGCGGCAGCGAATTTAACGGCGGTAACGGTGGCGTTCCCGGACAATATGATATTCAGGTCGGCCAGAGTCAGCTGATAGTCCCGGCCAACGGTCAGGGACAGAATGTCAGCGTCGGTTATCAGGGCGGCGACGGTATTGACTATTCCAAAATGCAGCGTATCAGCAACAACAACCAATATGATGCCGGCGCGCGCAATATGGCGCAGCGCTACGGTTACGGCAGCGGTTTCAGCGGCGAAGGTTCCAACATTTCCATTGAGCTGGGCACTGATGCCGACGTTACCTCGAGCGGCTTTGGGACAGTCTGGTCAACAAATATCCCGACGTTCTCGGCGTTTATCAGCCGTTCTTCTCGGTAGATACGCCGGCGGACGGTCAGGGCAAAGAGCTGTTTCATCTGCGCGTAGGCCCGGTCAAGTCGCTTGATGCCGGCGATTCCGCCTGCAGCCGCCTGGGACGCAACGGCGTATTTTGTAGTGTAGTCAGGACCCAATGAGCAAAGAAGTACTTACACATTCCGAAAGTTACGTCAAAAAAACCAACCGCATAATTCTTGCGGTTGGTATTACTTCTTTTATTATCTTTATTTTCGGCGTTGTGCTTCTGATTAAAAGCAATAAGGTTGTTGATGACTATGAAGAACCGGTTTTTACCGACAATGACGACGCGCTTAACATCGGCAATACCAGCCCTTTGACCGACAATCTTGAGTTCGGTATCGTTGATGACGGCGAAGTGCCGATTACCATGACGCCGGATCCCGTTTCCATGGGGCAGGTTGTGCTCGGTACTGAAGCCAAGAATGTTCTGACCATCGGCACCAACGGCAAAACCGCGATTAAAATTGACGACGTCGAACTGGCCGAGCCGCCGTTTGACGGTTTTACTTACGAGGATAACTGTACGGACGAGGAATTGCGCGGCGAACAGACCTGTAATATTACCATGAACTGGATTCCGGTCATTCACGGCAACGTGCAGAACAATTTTATCATTTCATGGCACGAAGCCAATCTGACCCGCAGCAATGCCAAATCGGCCAAAGTTCCTGTCGAAGGCAGCGCCATTCGTAAGGAAGACTGCAATTTTTGCGAAACCGCGCTGCCTCAGGGAGCTGCATCAGCAACCGAACAGGCCAAAGCCGAGATTGCCGCCAAGCAGGTGCGCAACGCTGTCGGTCCTAACGGCGAGGTTATCGGTACCATTGATGAAGACGGCTATGTTCGCGACGCCGACGGCAACATTATCGGTCGGATGAATGCCAATGGTCTGGTTGTTGACGATAACGGCAATGTTATCGGCGTCGGCGACAACCGCAAACTTGTTTATGATGAATTCGGCAACGTTATCGGCCATGTTAATCCGGACGGTACCGTTGTTGACAAGGACGGCAATGTTATCGGCCGTACGCTGCCGGACGGCACCGTGGTTAACAATGACGGCGCGCCGATTGGCAAAGCCGTTGACGCCGGTTATGTGTATGATGAAAACGGCAACATTATCGGCCGCGTGCTGCCGGACGGTACCGTGGTCGATATGGACGGCAACGTTATCGGTCGTCTGAACGAAAAAGGCGAGGTTGTCGACGCCAACGGCAACGTCATCGGCTACGTGACCAAACCCGGACGTACCGCGATTGACGAAAACGGCAATGTTCTCGGCGTTGTCATGCCGAATGGCGCCGTCGTCGACGCTAACGGCAATGTTGTTGGTTATGTTGATGAGAACGGCAATGTCGTTACCGACGAAATTATCGGCAAGACTGGTCCCAAACGTCGTTTGGCCTATGACAAGGATGGCAACGTTATCGGGTATATTGATGAAAACGGCAATGTGGTTGATTTTAACGGCAACGTTATCGGCAAAATGCTTGAAGACGGAACCCTGGTTGACCTGAACGGCAATGTCATCGGTCGGGCCGGCGAATATGTTGACTTGGCGCTGGACAAAGACGGAAAGGTTATCGGTTATGTCGGCGCTGATGGCAGGGTTTATGATAAAAACGGTAATGTCATAGGCTATGTTGATGCCGACGGCAATATCGTCAGCAACGTCAAAAAGAAAATAGGTTCGCTGGTGCGTGTCGAACTGATTCCGGTTACGCCGCAGGGAACGGTGCTTGGCGTTATCAGCAATAACGGTACGGTTGAAAATGACAAACGTCAGGTTATCGGCCGTATTCTTGCCAACGGTCTGGTTAAGGATCCGTCAGGAAATCAGGTCATCGCCAAACTGGTGCGCGGCGGACTGGTGGTCGGTTATGGCTGCAAAAACGTCGGCTATCTTGATAAAAACGGTAAAATAACCAAAGGCAACAAGGAGCTTCCCTATAAGATTATGCCGGACGGCATTGTTATTGACGACGCCGGCTCTTATATCGGCGAAGTCGTTCAGCCCGGCAGTGCGTTTGACAATACCTGCACGCTTATCGGTGAGGTCGGGACCGACGGCATTGTCCGCGATTCCGCCAACAATTACGTCGGCTGCGTCAATCCTGACGGTACGGTGCTGAACGAAACCGGCGAAATTGTCGGCGGTGTTTCCCGTTCCGGCATTGCTGTCACTTATGACGGCGAATATCTCGGCAAAGTCGGTGCTAACGGCATTGTCCAGTCGGCAGCGTTGCTGCCGGTCGGCTGCGTCGGAACTTACGGCGATGTTTTCAACAAGGACGGCGGTTACATGGGTAAGGTTTTGGAAAACCGCTATGCTTATGATCTTTCCGGCAATTTTCTTAACGTTGTCGGCGAAAACGGCAAAGTTTCGATACCCGGCGGCGGTGAAGCCAAACTTTATGCCAACAATTTGGTTGCCGATGATGCCAACCGGATTATCGGCGTGGCACTGGACGAAAAGTCGATAGTCGTCGATCCTTCCGGAAAGTTTATGGGCCGCGTTTTCCCTGACGGCAACGTTTATAATGACAAAGGCGTTGCGTTGGGCAAAATACATGGTCGGGGCACAGGCTTTTTCAACCGTATGCTCGGCAAACTTCTGCCGCGTGGCGAAGTTGTCGATTTCTATGGCAAAAAAGTCGGCAAGGTCAATTACGACGGCCGTGTTCTCAACCGTTTCGGCGAGCTTCAGGGACGGGTTGACGCCAAAGGCCTGTTTATTGACAACAACAACGAATATCGCGGCGCGGTTCTGCTGCATGGTGCGGCCATCGGTTATGACGGTTCGTATCTCGGTTATGCGACTTCCGACGGTACGGTAATCAACCTTGACGGCAAACACGAAGGCATAACCAGTTCCGACGGAAAGGTTTTAAACAAAGACGGCGAAGTCGTCGGCGAAGTCATTCCCGAAGACATCGTTATTGACATCTGGGGCAACTACAAAGGCCGGGTCAATTCGCTCGGCGACGTTCTGGACAATAAGAACGAAAACATTACCGCCGTTTTGCCGGGTGGTTCGACGGACAAAAACCTGAGCCTGGTCAAGCATGGTTCGGTTATTGATTTCGGCGGCAATGTCATCGGCACGGTAATGCCGGACGGCACGGTCATTGATGTCAACAACGTCGTTTTCGGCCGCACGCTTTCCGACGGCAGCGTCATCAATCAGGCCGGCAGTCTGGTCGGCGAAATTGCCGAAGGCGACATCGTTATTGACAACGCCGACAAAGTGGCCGGTTATGTCGATTTGGCAGGCAACGTCGTCAGCCGTGACCGCACGGTCATCGGCCGCAGCCTGTCCGGCGGTCTGGCAATTGATGCCAATGACAATATTCTGGGCAGAATTTACAAAATCGGCGCGACAATTCTTGGAAATGATGGTAAATATATGGGCAGGCTGGCGCCGGACGGCAGCGTAATCAGCAAAGACGGCAAAAATATCGGTTATATCAAAAATAACGGTTCGTTTATAGATTTGGATAAAAAAGTTTCCGGCTATGCTTTGCAGGAAGTAGCCAAAAACCGGAGGAATTAGGGTGACTTTGAACGGCGGACGATTAGAACTTTTGAATAAAATCAGGTCGGGTGTGTGGACACTTGCCTTTTTCTCCGTGCTGTTTTTTGCTGCTCCGGCTGCGGCAATTGAAATTACGGCCATCGACTTCAACGGCGATCTTATAGGCAAGGTTATTCCCGACGGTAAGGTTGTCAGTCTCGACAATCAGCTTATCGGCAATGTTACCGCCGACAGCTTGATTGTTAATTTTGACGGCGAGCTTATCGGCGGCGTCATTCCGCAGGGCATTGCCATCGGCAACGACAACAAGCTTCTGGGTAAGGTTTCCAACGACGGTTCGGTGCGGCTGGCTTCCGGAAAGATTGTCGGCAAGGTTCTGCCGAATGGTCTGGTTGTCGACGATTATTTCAATGTTCTCGGCGCAGTTCTGTTTCCGGGACTGATTTATTCCGACGATGGCAAAACCGTCGGCCGTCTGACCGGTGACGGTCTTTATACCAATCTTCAGGGACAGCAGATTGGTTTCGTTTCGCCGGACGGTTATGCCTACCGCAAGGTTGGCAACGATTATCTGTTGGATGGACGTCTGATATCTTCCAAAATGGTCATTTCTTTGGACGGCGCTTTTATCGGAAGCGTTTCGCCGGGCGGCAACGTTACCGATTTTGAGGCGCAGACAATTGGTTTTGTTAAGGCCAACGGCTATGTTTATAATGAAAACAATCAGATTATCGGTCAAATAGTTAGGTCTGGTTTTGCCTTTGACAACAACGGTAAATACATCGGTTTTGTTACTTATAACGGCGAGGTTGTCAATAAGGACGATTTGGTCGGGCGAATGCGCGCGGACGGCCGTATTGCCGACGCCAAAGGAGAAATTATCGGTTTTGCCGTTGATTTGGCTGCAACGGCGACAGATTTGGAAGGCCGCTATCTCGGCCGGATTATGCCCGGCGGCAGTCTGGCTCAGGCGCGTGAAGTTATCGGACAGGTCGGTCCGCGCGGCACGGTTATAAATAAGGACGGAAAGATTATCGGACGCTTGGTCAATGCCGGCCCTGTGTTCAACTTCCGCGGCGCCCTGCGCGCCCATGCGCTGAAAAGCGGCGCGGTTATTTCGCTTGAGGGTACGCCGCTCGGCAATGTCCGCGCCAATCTGGCTTATGACAATAATGGTCTTGTTTTCGGTGCGACGCTTAATAACGAACTGGTCATTGCTCCCGGCGGCAAATCGCTGGGTATGAGCGGTATTAACGCCTCGGTCATGGATGGCAGCGAACGCAAATTCGTTTCGCCTTTCGGCTTTTTGTTTTCTTCCGACGGCGTCCTGAGCGGCTCGACCATGACGCTGGCGCCGGTGTATAACCTGACCGGTGCTGTTATTGCCTATATGATGCCGAACGGCTCAATGTATAACAAGGGGGTTGTTGCTCTCGGCAGGCTGACTGAAGCCGGCATCAACATTGACGAGCGCAACCGTATTCTGGGGCGGAATATTGCGGCCGACTATGCTTTTTCGGCGGCGGGAGAACTCTTGGGTATTTTATCCGAAACCAATATGATCCTGGATAAGGGATTTAAACCGAAAGCCAAAATTCTGCCGGACAATTCGGTTGTCAAAGCCGGAAAGAATACCGAGGTCAACTTTAATCCTCAAGTTGGAACGGCGTCCGATCAGCATCTGGTTCTCGGCGTAACCGGCAGTTTGTTTGGCTATGCGGACATTGACGGTGCTGTCCGCAATCCGGCCGGGCGTGTCGCCGGAAAAGTAGTTGACGGCGGTTTGGTAATTGACAATTCCGGCCTGCCGGTCGGCGAAACCAGCGGTTATAAAGCCGTGGTCGACGGCGATTGTGCGCTTCTCGGTGTTGTTACGCCGCAGGGGGACATCCGCAATTATCGCGAAACGTTTATCGGCCGCATGCTCTGGAACGGGCAGGCGGTTTCGGAAACCGGTGCCGTCATCGGTTATCAGGTAATTCCCGGCAGTGTAATAGACTTCAACGGCAATATTCAGGGAACCATATCGCCTTCCGGACAGGTAACGGCTTATGGCGGCGAACTGCTCGGCTGCATTGACAAGCGGGGAAAACTGCGCAATGCCGACGGTGAAATCATCGCCGGACAGACGGAGTTTTATCCGGTTATGAATGTTAACGGCGTCTTTATCGGCCGCACGGTTCTTGACGGTACGGTCGTCAACGAAGCCAACGAGTTTATCGGCTACATGCAGCCCAATGACAATGTCAATTCCAAAACCGGCGTACCCGTCGGTCAGTTGTTCAAATACCGCTTTGCTTTCGATAACGACAATAATTTTCTGGGGCGGGTCGGCTCTGACGCGCGCGTCTTTAATGCCAAAAACGAAGAGGTGGGAAAAGTCGAGTTTGGCGGTGCGGTCTTGAAAGACGGCAAAAATATCGGTTATGCCCTGTATGACATGTACGTTTACGACAATGACGCCAATGTCATCGGCTATATTACCCGTGACGGCAACGTTCTTACCGTCAACGGCCGAAAACTCGGCCGCATTGACAAAGGCTTTCTGATTAACGGCGAAAACAAGGTTGCCGGCCGCGGTAACCGCGATTTTTACATTCGCAACCAAAACAACGTCGTCCTCGGCGAACTGGAACTGAACGGCAGTCTGGTCGATTCTGCCAATCATGTCATCGGTTCGCTGAAAGACAACGGCCGTATTCTGGACAGCAACGGCAACGTTCTGGCCATAGCCAAACCGTTGCAGTATTACAGCCTGCTTAAGGAATTGACCGAGGCCGAAGCGGCTCGTTTGGCTGCCGAAAAGGCCGAAGCCGAAAGATTGGCCGCCGAACAGGCTGCGGCTGCCGGCAATTATGTTATCGGCGATGACGGCTACCTTCGTGACGCCAATGGCAACATTATCGGCCGTATTCTTCCCGACGGTACCGTTGTCGATTTAAACGGTAATGTTATCGGACATATCAACGAAAACGGCGAGTTCGTCGGTTTGGACGGCAAAGTCAGGGGCAAAACCTCAAAAGACGGTTATGTCGTTGGAGATGACGGTTATCTGCGCGATGCGAACGGTAATATCATCGGGCGGGTGTTGCCGGACGGCACGGTTGTCGACCTGAACGGAAACGTTATTGGCCATATTAATGAAAATGGCGAATTTGTAGGCCTTGACGGTAAGGTTATGGGCAAGGTCAACGGTGGCGGAGCCGATTGGTACAGTAAACCGGTACAAATTGGTGCCATTCCCGAAATCGGTGTCGTTGGGGAAGAAGAAATGAAAAAATACCGCAAGTCGCTCGGCATTGCCCTGACGCCGGACGGCGAATATCTCGGCGATATCATGGACGACGGCAGCGTTGTTGATAAAAAAGGCAATGTCGTCGGCAAAAAAATGCCGGACGGTCTGATTATTGACGATGACGGTACGCTTATCGGTATTGAAGAAGTCAAAAAGCCCGATTCGTCGGGAATGTTTGTTCCTGCCGGAACTTTCGGCCCCGGCGGCGCTTACGGAACCGGTATGGGGGCCGGTGGCAATCTCGGCCCCGGCGGCGGCTTTGGTCCCGGTGAGCGTTATGACCCGCAGCGTGCCGCGGCATTGGCTGCGGCGCAGAATCAGCGTCGGCAGGCTATGTCCGTCGGTAAAATCAGCTCGGGCATCAGACCGGAATCTTTTGACGGTTATCAGAAAAACTGGGATGAACAGGGTATTGCCAAGGCCGTTTCTTCATGGCGCGTCAACCTGAGCGAAATGATTTTTGCCGACAAACCGATTCCGGCGGTTATCGCCCGCTCCATCGACAGCAACAACCCGACCCCGGTAACCGCCTTTGTTGAACGCAACGTTTATGCCGAAGAAGGACGCAATGTGGTAATCCCGGCCGGCAGCCGTCTGATGGGTACGCTGGGCGGTCTGACTGCAGGCACGGAAACGACTTCCTCGTCGGCTAAGGTTCAGATTACCTGGGAACGTCTGATCCGTCCGGATGGTTCGCTGTTTGTCTTCCAGGGTATTACCGGCGATGCACAGGGCCGCGGCGGCGCACTCGGCTATCTTGACCAGCAGCTGTTCAAGAAATATACGCTGCCGATTATGACTACGGCTCTGACCAGCTATACGTCCTACATCATGGCGCCGAAAGATGATGATGACAGCAGTTCCGATACGGAATCTCCGCGCCAGCAGGCTGCCAACGACGCGCGTCAGAACTTTTTGCAGGACATGAACCGCATTTTTGAACAGATTTTGGCTGACAAAACCAATATCAAACCGCTGACTTATGTTCCGGCCGGTACTAGAATTATCGTTTACCCGAACATAGATTTATGGTTGAGAACGCCGGAAAGAGATGAAGCCGAAGTCGCCAAGAACCTTTCCAAGCGTGATGTGCTTATCGATGATAACAAGCTTGAGCAGGATCGTACCGATACGCAGAACAGGCGTAAAATGGGCATGACCGATGCCGACCGTGCCGCCACTGCCGGTTCCGTTGTCTATGAGGCCGAAGGAACCGATGCCGAAGCTGTTGCTGCACCGCGCCTGATGGACGACAGCAAGGTCAAGAGCAAGAAACCCGCCGCGACGGCAGGCGCTCCGGCGCTGATGCCGACAACGCCGGCCGGTGGTTCGACACCGCCTCCGCCGCCTTCGTTCAGCAGCGGCTCGTCGTCCTCTTCATCTTCGTCGTCTTCCGCGGCAAAAACGGATAACAGCGTTCCTCAGTTGTTCTGACAGGAGAAAAATATGAGCTTTAAGGTTTTGGAATCAGTCTTGCGCCCGTTGTCCTACTGGTACAATCAGGACAACATTGAGGAAGTGGCGGTCAACCGTTCCGGCCAGATTTGGCTGCGCCTGCGCGGCAAACGCGCCTATCCCTGGGTAATGTATAAAGACGAGAAACTCAGCAAAGAATATCTGGTCGATTTGCTCTATATTGTCGCCAATACCTATGAGCTGCCTTTTGATCCGGTCGAGGGTTCGCCGGTCGTTTATGCCACCATTCCCGGCGAACACCGTTTTTCGGCTATTGCCGGACGTAACGTCATGTATGATCAGGACGACCTTACCGGCGGTGTCGCGCTTACCATTCGTGTTCACAGCGACGACGTGGCATTCGGTCTGTCGGATTATGGTCTGACGCAGGGGCAGGCACTGCACAAAATTAATCCGTTGAAAGACATCAAAGACCCGGAAGACCCCTATGAACGTTTGTTGCTAAGCATTAAGCGCGGCGACCATATCCTGGTTTCCGGTGCGACATCAACCGGTAAAACGACTTTCCTGAATAACCTGCTGAAGATTTTGGATATCAACAAGCGTATTGTGACCATTGAAGATACGCGCGAGCTGTTGGTGCCGCATCCCAACCGCGTCCATTTGGTTTTGTCACGTACCGAACAGACCAATGAAATGGACTATGCCAAAATCATCGACTTGGTCGTTCGTTTTACGCCTGACGCCATTATCGGCGGCGAAATTTCCACCAGTAACGCCGGTGCCATTTGGGAACTGATGGGATCAGGTCACGACAACTGTTTGGCTACTATTCACGCCGAAAGTTCCGAAGCTGCTTACAAGGCCTTTACCGACCGTATTTTGCACACTTATCCGACCATCGACCGTAATAAGACAATTGAAGAAATGCACCATAAGCTGCGTGTCGTTCAAATTAACCGCGACGGCAACCTCCGCGCCATTACCGAGGTCACATAACGGGCTTATTTTTCTTCTTTGCCATTCTTATACTACAGTCACCCTCAGGCTTGCCCTGGGGGGCTTTTCTTGCTGTCATTGTCGGACTTGCCCCGACAATCTCTGGATTCCCGTGCTTTCCTTTTTCCCTTGTCATGTTTGGCGCAACGTGGGGAGCAGCTCCAGTGAAGCTGCGAACCGGCTGCGGTGCAGTCCTGTTGACGATCGGTTAAGCGACAGCGTAAACCGTAAGACTTACAGGACAAACTCGGATATAGCCGGAAATCCACGGATACAAGGCATATCCTGCAAAGAGATAACCAGCTTCTTGTCCAAAGCGTAACAGATGTTGAGCGGACAGCTTAAGGGAAGGCGCAACAGCCTTTCTTCACAGCCTTTTTCAATACTCTTTATTTTTATTTTAGACATTCCGGTCATTTCACTGACGTCGTCAATATCCAGCCCTTGCCGCTGCCTTGTTTGTGAAATCTGTTTTCCGAAGTCCAGGAAAAAATCTTTTTTGTAAATGTCGGTAATTTCTCTGTTCATTTTCAACTCCTTTATGTTTTGCTAAAACAAAACCACCTTACTTGACGGTAAGGTGGAGAATTGCTAAGCAAAACCAGCCGTTGCTCCGGCTGGTTTTGTCTGCAAAATCTTGGTAAACCTTATTGAGTGAGGGACGCGTCAGCAACCGATACGAAATTAGGTTCCCAAGTGAAAACTGTTTAATCAATCAGCTTTATTTTTATGCGTTTGTTCAAAAGAAACGATATATAGTTCAGATGTCCAAAAAAACGTATTTCACCGCTTAAATGTTCTTTAACAAACTTCAGCGGTATTTTGCTTTGCATGCTGAACTCTTCCGGTGTCAGATGCCGTTCTTCCAAAGCCCGATGGAAACTCTTACCGTACTCTGAACGCAACTGCCGTAGATTTTGTTTTCTGATTTGTTTATCTGACATAACAACAACCTTTCTAAATCCGTATCCGGTTCGGTTTTGTATGAAAGGAGGGTTGAAAATAACCGGACACATTTGGTTAAAAAGATTGTTAAGCATAAAAACTCCTTACAAAACCAGCACGCTTATTCGTCCGCAAAAGCGGCTTATTTCGCACCATCCTCCACAGATGGAGGTTATAATCGGTTCTCTATAAGGAGCTTGAAGGCTCCGCCATAAGTCTAACCATTCTTATGGCGAGAGTAATTATAAAAGCCAAAATTCTATTTTGCAATCAGTATTCGGTCATTAAATTGATTTTAATCTTTTGGCGCTATGCTTCCGGCAGAGTAACAAAACAGGAAAATTACAATGATTTATGCGGCTTATGGCCTTGTTTTCGGCCTTTTTATCCCTTATCTGGCACGGCGTTTCAGCAAGTTTATGCCGGCAACGCCGGCTTATGCGCTGTATCGAATCCTCAAGCCGGTTCGCAGCGTTTCGCGAGCCAAACGCGCCGGCAATCCGGAATACCGGCGGCTGATGACCAGATACCGCATGCGCAGCATCGGCTGGGGAATCGTTGCCGCGGCAATCAGCTATCTGGCGGCGGAGCGGTTCAGCGACGTTTATATCGTCTGGTATCTGGGGCTGATTTGGACGCTGCTGCTGTTGACCGAAATCGATAACCGCATGATGCTGCTGCCGGATATTCTGACCGTGCCGCTGCTGATTGCCGGCTTTGCCTATTCGGTGTTTGTCAGCCAGTGGGTTATTCCGGCGGAAAGCGTGCTCGGCGCCGTAACCGGTTATATGCTGCCGGTGGTTGCCAGCGCGTTTCTGGTTTGGAAAAACAAGGACGCTTTCGGGGGCGGCGACATCAAACTGCTGGCGGCGCTGGGCGCCTGGCTGGGCATGGAGCTGGTAATATATACGATGATTTTGGCCAGCGTGCTGTTTGTGCTGTATGCGCTGGCACGGCGGATGCGGGTCGGCGCTTTCGGGCCGGCGATTACGATTGCCGCAATAATGATTGCTTTTTACTTTTTCTAGGCTAAAATGAAAAACCGGTAAGTTTTTTGAGGATATTGACCATGAAGAAAAATGCAGTTGAAACCGACAGACGCAGAGTGAAAAAACTGGTGGAAGGCAAAAACTTCGACTTTCTGATTATGTCGCTGATTTGTATGGACGCGGTCATTCTGGGGCTGATGACATCCGATGCGATGAACCGTTTCTTTGAAGGCGGGCTGTTTATTCTTGACCGTCTGTTTATGGCTATCTTCATTATCGAAATGATTATGAAGATTTTTGCTTTCGGCAAAAAGTTCTTCAAATCGGGCTGGAACGTGTTCGACTTTGCGGTCATTGCGATTTCTTCGGTACCGTTTGCCAGCTGGTTTATCATTTTCAGAACGTTTCGTCTGTTTCGCCTGCTGCGTTATGTCAACAAGTTTACGCGCCTTAAGCAGATGATTAACACCTTTTTGGCTTTGTTGCCGAATTTTATGGCCATGCTGCTGGTTATGGCGGTTTTCTTTTATGTTTTTGCAATTATGGCCGTTTGCCTGTTCGGTGACGTCTTTATCGAGTTTTCTGACCTGGGGTCTTCGCTGTTTGCTTTGTTGCAGGTGGTTACGCTGGACGGCTGGGCGTCAAACATCGCACGTCCGGTTATGGCGG
>OGPL01002372.1_pt1 | contig 14081 bp, 7 predicted proteins | sample 1552901 | NCBI WGS metagenome assembly OGPL01 (sample SAMEA2580244, study PRJEB22360) | human gut metagenome | biome: human gut; feature: human-associated habitat; material: faeces | place: Denmark | collected 2008/2010 | reverse complement strand
ATGGATATTCCTCCTTCAGCTGCTCGATGAGCGAGCGCATTGCCGCTTTCTGTTCTCGGGTTCTTGTATCCTTCGGCTTACCTTTCTTTGATAAGCCGCCGATGTAGCAAATGCCTATACTGATGGAATTATGGCCCTTGCAATGGGCGCCGACCTCCTCTATCGCACGGCCTACATGAATGCTGCCGTCACGATAAATCACGAAATGATAACCTATGCAGCGCATTCCGCGCTCCCGGTGCCAGCGGTCAATATCCGCTACGGTGAAGTTGCGACCTTCCTTGGTCGCACTGCAATGAATGATGATTTCCTTTATCTTACGCATGATATTGAATATTAATTATTGAAAAATAAGCAGATAATTGAAGGGGATTTCGTCAACACCCAAATCCCTGATAAACAGATTGATTCTGCACGGTAGATGCTTTTTCTTCATCCTCTTGAATTCTTCATCCAACAACTGGCAAAATTCATTATAGCATTTTTCTGATTGCGTAACGATTCCGGTATAATGAGACTTGCCCAGAATGATACTCTTGTTTCTCAGACGTAGCGGACCGTTGCCAGGCACGAAGCGAGCTCTGCGCCTAACAGTACGAGGCACGTAATTGGATCTTAACAGAATAACAGGCTTGATAACAATTTCATATTTTCCTCTTTCATACTTATTTTTCTTCTTTGTCTCCGACACCTTCTTTTGCTTGGTAGGAATGAGAGAAATCTTATAACGTCCTGCTGGCAAATGACGGTTAGGACGTTCTAAGGTGTCGCAGAAAATCTTGCCACCTATAACCATTGTGCCATCCACACTCCATGGAGTGAAGCGACGGCGGAAAATATTGATGTTCATGATAATTTACAATTAAAAATTGATAATGAATAATTGGGTCAAGGCCGGCCATTAAGGCTGATTTAAGAACCGAAAAACTTAATGACCCTTAATGACCTTGACCCTTAATGACACCCTCTTTAGACTGTAGGAGAAACTTTCTGATAGCGCATGTCAGGTAATACACAGATTAACCCCTGACGTTTCCAGTTCTTTAGCATCTGTTTTACCGTCTCATGGGTGGCACTTGCTCCCTTAACTGCAATGCTCTGCTGCTCTGCCTGCTCAAAGGTGAAAGTTACGTCCAGCCGCTCAAAGATAGAATCATTCTTACCTCTGCGACTTCTGTCGTAAGCAGACTGACTGCAATAATTCTTGGATGAGAACGCATCCTCTATGCGACTACGGAAGAAGTAAAGCGCATTATCCAACTGATAATCTGCCAGGATATTGAAGGTTTCGAGCATGGTTGGTGTCTGCGTCTTTACGAGCATTCCCTTCCACAAATCAGGTGACTCCTTCAGCTGTTTCTCGGCTCCATTGAATCCATGCTTCTGAATCAGCGTTTCCAGAACCTTACAGAGCATGATGCAGGTCATCATTCTCATGGTGGTTGGACAGATACGGAAACGCTGGCGGGCTTTCACCTTGTCGTCATTTTTCATCGTTTCCAGTCTGATCTGTTCCAGCCATTTTCTACCCTTTTCCTCCAGCTTCGGCAGCACTACCTCACCCGACATCAGCGGCAGCAGATGAGCTATCTGAATAATGCGGTCGCGCTGACGTTCGTTCATTACATACATGTTGTCAGAAAGTGGAGTGAAGGTATTATCGGGCGTTTTTGCCACGATGATACGGCTTTGGAAACCATCCGTATAATTGCTTACCACTCGATAGAGCGCATCAGGCGTTCCACACATCACTACGTTCCATAACAGTCTGTCTATATGAACATTCACTGCATCTGCACTTCTTGCTTCACGCTCATAGCTTGTTCCGTCGTAAGCCTGTCTTAACATAACGGAAAAGTCGCTCATCGCCGATTTCCACTTCTGCGCTACGGTGTCAGCTTCCGGAGTAAACGAGAAGGCGTGCTTGCCTTCCGTGTTAGCCAGTCGTTCAGCCAGATTTGCCACCGTATTGTTCAGTGTCAAGCATCTTACAGGCAGTTTCGGCTCTTCCGGCTGCTCCTTCTTGTTCTTGGCTGCACGTTTCTTGGCTCGCCATTCATCCTCCTTCTGCTGATACATTTTGTCCATTTCCTTCACTTCCGAAGTCCATGCGTCAATCACGGGGTCAATACTACCCTTGCCAGATGCAAAATCTCCGGCGATGTAGGAGATGAGGTTCAGCGAGTTCATCTTGCCGTGAACGGAAACCTTCACGCCCGTTGCGAGCATTCCGATGGCAGGACAGATGGCTGTGATTACAGGCAGTGCCAGTGCCGGACCCACAGCGCTGATAGAGTCCCGAATGCCTTGCGGCAACTTAGGCAGCGCATTATAATAGAACAGATCGTCCTTAGCGTTAGCCTCGTCCAGCGCATTTACCAGCGCCTCATTGTCTGCCTCCGAACCACCACCCGCATTTCCCTGCTTCATTCGTTCCTGACGGATGGCAGAGAGCACATCCTTCAGTCGCTTAGGCATTTGCGTGATTTTCTCGTTCAATGCCGAGTTGATGCAAGCCATCTTTTCCTGTTCGGGAAACCCATCGTAGCAGGGAATAATCTGAGCCAGCTGATTGCGGTCAAAACCACAGATGTGGCGCAGGTTCACAGCCAGTTCAAAGGTCAGCGTATTGCGGTTGGAGCGCATCGGCTCCTGCCCATCATTATACATCTGCCACCACTTCTTAATGATTTCCCCATAAGGAATCCCAAGATAATTGTCCTGAGCAGCAGAAGTAGTTGAAGTAGAAGAAGTTGACGCAGCAGAGGCAACAGCAGCAGTTGACGCAGTAGAAGAAGTTGACGCAGTAGAGGCTGAAGCAGCAGAAGTAGAAATTCTCGAATTCTTAAATTCCTGACCCTTAAAAACCCCTTGAGAATCCTTCTTGAATTCTTCCTTCCAAGGCTCATAATGCTTGTTTGCCTTGTGCGCCCCTTCCGGCAGTTCCTCGTTTCCGTATCTTTCACGCTCTTCCAGCACTTTCCCTTCAGCAGCCACGGCAGCCTCATCGTATTCATCCTTGAAGAGCCGTGGCGAAAGGAAGAGCAGATCTTCGCCATCCGATGTGGTCGTGAAATAAACCCGATTGATGTCGTGAGCCGAAGTATCCATTTCACACTTGAGCATCGTAGCAATTCGTACCTGATTCTCCAGAACCGTCTTGCCCTTTTCGCGTTCAAAAACCGCATGTCCGCCCTGTCTTGCACTACGTTCCAGCATCAGCAGTCCGTACTTGTCCGGTTCTTTCAGCAGCAGCTTGGCAGCCTTGGCAAAAGCCTCCGGCTCATCCATATCAAATCCGAAAGCACCGCTTGGCAATTTCATTCCCTTCACCACGCCTTGCGGATAATGGCCGGAGTAGTTAAACTGCACCAGTCTCCGTTTCGCAGCATCGTTTCCGGCACGAGCCAGGCGAAGATTCGCCTTCTGCTCATTGCTTCCACGCAGCTGCTTATACTCCTCTTCCGAAGTGATGGAGCGGGCAACCTTGTGCCCATTCTCCACCTTTATTAAATAACAACTCATCTATCTGTTTCTACTTATCGTTTTAAGTTGAATACAAAATCTTAATGTTTCAGTTGGTAATCCACTACCGCATCAGCACCTTCAGCTGCCTCAACAGCCAACGTTTGGGCGATGTTGATTCCCTCATGACAGAACACCTTCAAGGTAAGCTGAACAGCACCGTCCTTGGTCTTGCTCACACGACCATGCGCCAGTTTCTTAATCAGTTCCGACTGAGTTCTGAGGCGGTGCTGCACTACGAAATCAAACGTTCCGTCAGGCATTTGCTGAGCCACGCCCATCGAACGAAATCGAGGAACCTTATTCACCCCCGATTCCTGAGGACTGAAGAGGAAATACTGCTTAGCATCATAGTAAGCCATTCCACCCAACTGCACATGCTGGCAGTCATTATTATTCACCTGCTGGTTCTGAACATTATTCTGAGCATTGTTCTGAACCTTGTTTACTTTCTTAACCATAATCTGAATTGAATTTTAGGAGAAGAAACATCCGGATTGTTGCGCGCTTTACCATGGAAAATCCTCCTCAGTTTCAACTCAGTTAATAACTAAGAATCTCCGCAATAAGTCTCTAAGCGAAGCCTCCTTTTACCTTTTTACTTTTTTACCCTTTTACTTTTTCAATGTCCGTAACCAGAATATCCTGATAAACCTGACCATTGTGCTCATGGGTAGTAAAGCGGAGCGTAACCGCCACTAGCTCGCCAGCCGCATACTTACACTGAGCCATATTGCCCAACATTGCCGCAGCGTACTGGTTCTCATACTTGCCGCCCATCTCCTGGAGAACGATGTTGCATTTCATCATCTGTCCGTTCTCACTTTTCTGACTCTGCACAGCGAAGGTCTCGCCCTGCTGCACCACTCTCATAATCTGAGTATACATATTATATAATTGTACGAAGAGGTTTTCAAGAGCACCAAACCATTTCAGCGTTGTCTTGTTTCTTCGACGCTGCAAAAGTACTGCAGAAAAAAAAGCAAAACAATCCCTTTCCCACAACTCCCCCGAAAAACTCACGTATTTGGGAAAAATCGGGCATTTCTTGGGAAAAATAAAAAGCCTACACGCTCAGCAGGGAAAAACAAGAAAAAATCGCAAAATATTAACAAAAAGGCAAGAAAATACCCTCATTTTCCTGCAAGCCTTCCCCCACACTCTTCCCGAAAATCTGCTGCTTTTGGGAAAAATCGGGGGTTTCTTGGGAAAAACAGGGGCATTATTGGGAAAATTTCCATGTTTTTTGGGAAAATGGTAATTTAGTAAAAAATATAGTCCATGCCCCACACGCCCTGAAGGGGCAGAAGCTCCTAGCCCAGGGCAATCGCCCTGGGTAAACCAGCAATCAACCAAGCGCCCTGTAAGGGCAAAAGCTTTAAAATTCAAACATTAAAGGCACCTCCTTCACAATTCCATGAAGAAGATGCCTTTAACAAGTTCAACCATAGTTACCAAAATATTTTATCACCAAAACGGGAACTTAATTCTTGTCTAAGAGTATTTGAGAGATTGCAATTTGCAAAAGCATGATGCCCAATGTAAGTAACACTCACTGGAATAACAATACTGCTCAAAGAAGAGCAATCACTAAATGCATAACACTCAATGCTTGTAATACTATCTGGAATAACAACGTTACTCAAAGAAGAGCAATGCCTAAATGCACACACACCAATGCTAGTAACGCTATCAGGAATAACAAGACTGCTCAAAGAAGAGCAACCCCAAAAAGTACTATCCCCAATGCTTGTAACGCTATCAGGAATAATAATACTACTCAAAGAAGAGCAATCATAAAATGCACACTTTCCAACACTAGTAACACTATTAGGAATAACGAGGTTGCTCAAAGATTCGCAACCCCTAAATGCATATTCCCCAATGCTCGTAACACCATCCGGAAAAATAAGACTTTCCAAAGAATAGCAACAATAAAAAGCATAATCACCAATGTTAGTAACACTATCAGGAATAACAAGACTACTCAAAGATTTGCAATATCCAAATGCCTCATCCCCAATACTAGTTACACTGGCAGGAATGACTATGTTACTCAAAGAACTACAACCAAAAAATGTCCTCGCCCCAATGCGAGTCACACCACCAGGAATAACAAGGCTACTCAAAGATTCGCAATCCCTAAATGCACCATCCCCAATGCGAGTCACACCACCAGGAATAACAAGGCTACTCAAAGATTCGCAACCCCTAAATGCACTTTTCCCAATGCGAGTTATACCATCAGGAATAACAACGTTATTCAAAGAAGAGCAACCTTCAAATGCACTATTCTCAATACAGGTAACACTATCAGGAATAACAATGTCTGTCAAAGATTTACAACCCCAAAAAGCACCAATCCCAATGCTGGTAACACTGTCAGGAATAACAAGGCTAGTCAAAGAAGTGCAACCACGAAATGCGCTGTCTCCTATGCTGGTTACACCATCAGGGATAACAATTTTAGCATGAATAGCGAGATAACATAAAGAAATACAACCTTTAAAGGCTCTATCCACAATACTCGATCCAGTAGCACGAATAACAAGACTGCTCAAAGATGAATATGTAAATTCTCTATCCACAATACTAGCAACACTATCAGGAATAATAAGGCTACTCAAAGAAGAGCAATCCTTAAACGCCTCATGCCCTATACTAGTTACACCATCAGGAATAACAAGACTACACAGAGATTTGCAGCCATAAAACGCTCTATTTCCAATGCTAGTAACACTATCGGGAATAACAAGGCTACTCAAAGAAGAGCAACCTTCAAATGCCTCATTCCCAATGCTAGTAACACTATCAGGAATAACTATGTCTGTCAAAGATTTGCAACAAAAAAATGCACAATTTTCAATACTAGTTACGCCATCAGGAATAACAAGACTGCTCAAAGAAGAACAACCAGAAAATGCACTATTTCCAATGCTAGTAACACTATCAGGAATAGCTATATCTGTCAAAGATTTGCACCCATAAAATGCCCTATTCCCAATGCTAGTAACGCTGTCAGGAATAACAAGACTGCTCAAAGATTCGCAACCATGAAATGCATCCCAAAATAAGCTAGTAACGCCATCAGGAATAACAAGACTACGCAAAGATTTGCACCCACAAAATGCACAATTTTCAATGCTAGTTACACTATTGGGAATAATAAAACTTTTCAAAGACTCGCAATCACTAAACGCACCAGTCACAATGCTAGTTATGCTATCAGGAATAACAATATCTGTCAAGGAACGACAACTTTGAAATGCCCAAGCCCCTATGCTAGTAACACTGTCGGGAATAATAAGACTATGCAAAGATTCGCAATGATCAAATGCCCTATCCCCAATGCTGGTAACGCTATTAGGAATAACAAGACTGCTCAAAGATTCACAATATTCAAATGCACCATCCTCAATACAGGTAATGCTATCTGGAATAACAAGGCTGCTCAAAGATGAAAAGGAAAAAGCACTTTTCCCAATGCTAGTTACACTATTAGGAATAACAAGATTGCTCAAAGATTCGCAACCTTCAAAGGCACAATCACCAATGCTAGTTACTCCAGCTTGGATGACATAAGATGTTGTGGCTTGGTCTCTAAAAGAGATAATTGTACTTTTGTCTTTATCAAATAATACATTATTTTCATAAATAAAGTACGGCGACAAGCATATCAAGTCGCCATACCAACCGCAAAAGAGATTGCCTTTAATGCTCACTACCCTATTAGGAATAACAAGACTACTCAGAGAAGTGCACCCATCAAATGCACTCTCTCCAATGCTTATAACACTCTCAGGAACAACAAGACTACGCAAAGAAGTGCAACCTTCAAATGCCCAATCACAAATAATCTTTGTATCTTTTTTAATTGAATAGTTTCCATCAAGTTCTTTGGGCGATCTTAACAATTTTCTCCCGTCTTTGCTATATGTCACTCCATATTCATCTGTAATAGCCTCATTAAAATTTTCATGTATTGTTGATGTAGTCATATCTTCATTCACTGACAGAAAAGTTATCATCGATTTCCCGTCTATCCAATCTGCCAACAGTACCGGAATTTTTTCCACTTTGTCTTGACTATGAAATAAAAGTTCCTTCTCTAGAAACTTCACAGAAGTACTGTATGAAGCCCCAACCATATTCTGTTCATCATCAATCTGATAACACGCATCATCGGCACATTCCTTCTGATCTTTCAAGAAACACTTGAGGGCATAATACTTCCCAGTACTCTTGTCCTGCATCTTAAACACCACGGCAAAATCATCACTCATATGATATGGCTCTCCGTGATCATCTAATACGGGAGTCAGGTGAGCTAACTTGTCAAGATTGTTACCAGCATCTTGAATGGCCTTTACATATTCTGATATTGTTGGATACTGCATACTATGTTCTTTTATTAATTGCTTTTAGTCGTATTTTCATTCGACATTGCAAAGATACACATTAAATTGAAAAACAACAAAGAAAATATGAAAAATTACAAGGTATTTTTAAGCTTTTGCCCTTTCAGGGCGTCAGGGTTGCGTCCGTAATAACCCAGGGCGATTGCCCTGGGCTAGGAGCTTCTGCCCTTTCAGGGCGTGTTGGGGCTAGTCATCAACTGCATTTCCTGCTTGCGAGACGACTCCACAACGCACTACTTCCCCAATATCTTTCTGCCATAGGCTGCAACCTTTCCTTTATTACTTCCATAACAGTCTTGAAATCAAGAGTTTCTTTCCATTGAATCTTTTTCAGAAATGCTTTCCAGCGAACTATACGTGCTGCGTCTGTCGCAAAACTTTCTGTAAACAACTGCAATTCGGGATTGTATGTAAGCCCTCTATTATCGAAAGTCGCCTTAATCGCATCATATCATCATATAATGTGTCATCAGACAAGTCTCTTTTTTTGAAAAAGTGGTAATATTCTACGGAATATTACCACTTTTTCAAAAAAGCCGTAGAATATTACCGGATTTATCCTTGTTTTATACCCAGGGACGATAGTTGTCTCTAAATCTTCCTCTCTACTTTCCTATACCAACTCAAATACTTCTCATATAACCATCCCTTTTCGCCAGCTTATAATACAGATCCTGGGCGGTATGATAATCGGGATCGGAGCCTTCAAGCCACTCCGAAAAATGGTGGTTATGGTTCTTCTGCGTTTCCTGCTTGCGGAACGACTCCACCACACATTTCTTTTCTGCATCCGGAAACATCAGGTTCATGCGGGCGGCAAAGGCTGCCTTGTCCTGATTATCACGCACCATGTGGAACGTATATTTCATCAGGCACCAGACTATGTACCAGCTTTGCTGAGACGTAATGTTGCCCTTTATCCAGAACTTCAACTTCTCCTCCAACTTTATAGGATCTACCCAGTTCACAAAGAAAGAATCGCTGTTACGCTCAAAATCATCAGCCCTGGCTATTTCAGCCTCCCACATTTTATGCTCACCCTGATACTTGAATAGCGTTTCAAAATCCTCGGGAGGAGCCTGCTCCCTGACTAGCGTACGGACAAGTTCTTCTTCCTCATCCTCCTCTCGCTCAAACCAGTCTGAACAAAGCGTATAATTGTTGTATTTCCCTTCAATATCATTCATTACTTTCTGCAAGCTCAAAGTGGTAATATCTATTCTTCTCTCTCTCAGATGACGTTTCTTTACCTTTACCTCATGTTTCAGATGGTCAGGTAGCGTGCGCTCGTCGAAAATTCGCTTGATATAATGGTAAATAATCACAGCCTCACGGTCAGTGCGGAAAAGGCGGGTTCTGTATAAGGCTAGGAAATCGGCACAAATAGTACTTACTGTGGAGATGGTTTCTGCCAAAGCCATCTGCAAACCGGTAGAGACAAAGTTCTTGAAATGGGAATCAAAACGGGGGAAGTCGTCTCCGGCAGGAACTTTAAGCTTCTCGCATTGCTCGAAAATAGCCTTGGCATAGGGAATCTGACCATACTCCTCTTCCTTATCGAGCAAATAGTCTGAATGCTTCCGGGCGATGGTCTGAATATCCTGGAGCACCTTCTCTAAAACATCAGTATAAATCCCCATGAATTCATCATCGTAGCTCTTGTAGATGGAAATGTAAACTTTCTTATGGAGCGTATGAATATATTTAAGAAAATCTGTCAACTGCTCGGCAAGGTTCTGGTAAATATGAAAATAACAGGTAAGACCTTTATGCTTTCCTGCATTCCATTTAAATTCATCTTTAGCATGCTGAATCTCCTTATACAAATGTTCTGCCTCTCTCTTAAACTGACCCACATCAGTAGTTGTTACTGGAGTGTATTTCTTGACTCCTGTTACTTCATCTTCCACAAAAAGATCTTCTTCTGATGAAATCTTCAGAAGAGAATTGTAGTTATTGTCAGTATTTGGTATTTCCTCTGTCTGCATATTCTTTTTCTAGGTTTGTTTGTTATGTTGTTTAAATAAGCGGCGTGGGGTTCCCTGTAAGTACCAGTATTAAGGTACCTGCAAGAACCTACGACAAGGTACAAACAAGTACTGCCCACGCCGTAGAGGAGTGGACGCCTTGCTGTCACCTTCTTCTTGTCGTTTTTGAATTTTGCAGGTTCTAAATACTGTAGAAGTGCAGATAATCAGCGTCAATATCTATATGTTATTTTCTCTTGTTTACTTTCTGTTTCTTACTTCAAATTTTAAAGGGTTTATACTACGTTTTCTTCATCATCCGCCCAGTGGTCGCATTGGCGCATCACGGTTTCCAGCGCCTTTTCTGCACCCTCTGGTGGATACTTATACTTCTTGAGCAGTCGCTTCACCATCACTCGCATCTTCGCCCTCGCCGATTCCTTCCGGTTCCAGTCGATGGTGCGGTTGCGGTGCAAGACTTCTGTCAGTTCCCGGGTCAGCGCCACAAACTCCTCGTCAGAGTAAGCCTGTCGCACTCCTTCCGGCGTGGAGAGCGCATCATAGAATGCCTTCTCCTCGGGCGAAAGTCCCAGGTCGTTGCCCTCTGCCTCTGCCTGCTTCATCTGCTGAGCCATCTTCAACAGCTCCTCTATCACTTCCTCGTTGGTGAGCAAGCCCTTCAGATAGTTGGAGAGACTCTGGCTGAGCATGTCGGAGAAGAGGTCGCTCTGAACCACGTTGGTCTTCTGCTGCTGCTTGATTTTCTCTTTCATCAGTTTGGTGAGCAGTTCCACCGCCAGGTTGCGCTCCTTCATGTTCTTCACCTCCTGGATGAAGGCGTCGTCAAAGAGCGAGAACTCTATCTGGCGGTCGCCGAAGAGATTGATGACTCCGTCGGTCTTCACACTCTGACGGAGCAGCTCACCGATGCGCTCGTTGATTTCATGTCGGGTGATTTTGCCCTTCTGCGAGAGTTTGAGCATCATCACGCGCAGCGCATCCATATAGCACACCTCCGCCTTCTGCTGCTCATTCAGAAGCGAACGGCAGAGCGTGGTGGCGTTGTGAAGCAGATTGCTGTGCTCCATGAAATTCTTCTTGCGCTGAACCATGGCTGGAGAACTCAGGAAGTTGGCTCCGCTCGTAATGGCGAGTGCCCGCTTCGAGTTGTCCTGTTCGAAGAAGCCGGAATAGTCGAAACCATGAAGCTGGTCTCGGCAGATTTCCATCTCTTCCTTCCATTTCACCAGGGCGGTCTTGGCGATGTCGGGGTCTCCAAAGCGGCGGCGGTCACGGTTGGTGTACTGCTGCATGGCACTCTTCAGCGCCTGCGCAATGCCTACGTAATCCACTATCAGTCCGCCTTCCTTGCCCGGGAACACTCGGTTCACACGGGCTATTGCCTGCATCAGGTTATGACCGCTCATCGGCTTATATACGTACATGGTGGCGAGCGACGGAACATCGAAGCCCGTGAGCCACATATCTCTTACGATGGCGATTTTCATCTCATCGTCGTTGTCCTTGAATTTTCTTGCCAGTTCCTTTTTGTAGGCTTCGTTGCCGATAATCGGCTGCCAGTCTTCGGGGTCCTGGTTCGAACCGCTCATCACTACCTTTACCTTCTCCGTCCACTGGGGGCGAAGCTCCAGCATCTTGCGATAGATTTTGATGGCGATGCTTCGGGTCAGCGCCACAATCATTGCCTTGCCGGTGAGTTCCTGCGCACGGTTCTGCTCGTAGTGCTGGATGATGTCCCTTACCAGTGTGTCGATGGTGGCGTCTTCACCCAAGAGCACTTCCAGCCGGCTGTGCTCCTGCTTCGCCTGCCTGATCTGCTCCTCGGTGGCTCCCTCATCGGCTAGGTTGTCGAACTCATCGTTCAGCAGCTTCATCGTGTCTTCGTCGAGGTTCAGGTTCACCACACGGCTCTCGTAATAAACCGGACGGGTGGCTCCATCGTCCACCGCCTGACTCATGTCGTAAACGTCGATGTAGTTGCCGAATACTTCCTCCGTGTCTCTGTCTCTGTCGCTGATAGGCGTTCCGGTGAAGCCGATAAACGAGGCGCCTGGCAGGGCTTCTCTCATCTTCTGGCTGAATCCCTTCTTCATCGTCAGACTCTTGTTGTCCCAGTGCTCCTCGCCGTATTGCGAGCGGTGCGCCTCATCGGTCATCACGATGATGTTGCGGCGGGTGGAGAGTGCCGAGTCGCCTTCTTCAAACTTCTGAATGGTGGTGAAGATGATTCCCCCACTCTTTCGGTTACGGAGCAGATTGCCCAGGTCTTCACGGCTCTGGGCGTTCTGTGGTTCCTGACGAAGGAAGTCCTGGCAGCGGCAGAACTGACCGAAGAGCTGGTTGTCGAGGTCCTTGCGGTCGGTTACCACCACGATGGTTACTTCGGGCAGTCGCTGCACCAGCTGGTGGGCGTAGAACACCATGGAGAGGCTCTTGCCCGAACCCTGCGTGTGCCAGAACACACCGATTTTTCCGTTGCCTTCCACTGCGGTACGGGTGCGCTGCAGGGCTTTGCCCACGGCGTAGTACTGATGGTAGGCGGTAAGAATCTTGGCGTATTTGCCCTGGTTCTTGTCGAAGCAGATGAAGTTCTGCAGAATGTCGAGCAGTCGCTGCTGCTGGAACATGCCGAGGAAGAAGGTGCGGTAGTCGGCAAAGAGGGTTGACTCGTATGAGCCGTCTATGGTCTTCCATTCCATGTAGCGGTCTTGCTTGGCGGTGATGGTTCCGGCACGGGTCTCGCTCATGTCGCTGATTACGTTGAAGGCGTTGTAGCTGAAGAGGCTTGGAACGCTCTGCTGATAGTTCTTGATCTGCTTGTAGGCATCGTCGATGGTTGCATCTTCGGAAATGGCGCTTTTCAGCTCCACCACCACGAGGGGCAATCCGTTGACCATCACCACCATATCGCAGCGCTTGTTCTTATACTCTTCTACTCTCCACTGGTTCACCACCTTGAAGAGGTTTCTTTCGGGATGGTCGAAGTCGATGAGTCTCATCAGGGCTGTTCGTTCTTCGCCATTCTGCAGGAATCCCACCTCCAGACCGTTTTGCATCCAGAGGGTAAACTGCTCGTTGTTCTGTTCTAAAGTACCGATGCTGATGTTGGTGATTTGCTTGATTCCTTCATCCATTACATCGGCTGGCAGTTGAGGATTAAGCCGTCGCATCGAGGCGACCAAATCGGCACGATAGAAAGGCTCCTTATAGTCGCGTTCCACCTCGTAGCCACATTCGTACGCATAGCCGAGTTCGTCGCGGAACAGGGCAATGAGCGTTTGCTCGTATGCGTCTTCGGTGAATTTCTTGTGGTCTGCCATAATGTTATATTTTTAATTTTCTTTCTCGTTATTTTCTTTCGTTGCTCTTCTTATTCCGGGACTTCCAGCTCGCCTGACATTAAGCGAGGGAGAAGGGTGTCGCGGAGAGTTGAGAGGGTGCGATTCTCTATTGCATTCTTAAGCATTTGCTTGAATAGCGGATAGGCAAATTCTCCAAACTTAATAACAGATTCATTGTCGGGGCTGAATATATAAATATTCTCCACGTCTTTTTTATTTATTCCAGGAATGGCGGCCTTTGCTCCTTGGGCATTGAAATAACTCATAATCTGCTCGGTCTTAAAGAAGAAATAACAGAAGATATTAAATTCTTTATTTCCATCAAAATCTAATTTAAAGACATGCTCATTGAGGTAACAATTTTCAAATGGATACCCCTCGCCAAAGATAGAAAAATTCGGTATGAAATAACCTGGCTTTCCTCCATCTTTGTAAATCATTAATTCATAGCCATTTATTTTTCCTGTTTTTAACTTTGCAGCAAACTCACAATTTATGTATTTGGTTTTACTATAATCGTAAGCACACATACCCTTTACGTGTTCTGCTCCAACACTAGGAATTCCTTTTTCCACAGCTCCACCTTTGGGACGTTTTCCAGTTTCGAGTATATGCGGAATATCAGCAATTTGAGATACTTTCCATCCTTCCGGAATCATTCCCAATTCACTATCCACGAACTTACCACCCTTGAAAGGCTCAAAGTCAACGAACCAATTCTTGAAAATAGCCTGCGCCATCTCCTCCAAATCAGCATTGATCTTGTTGTTCAACTCTATCTTCCGGTCGAGAGAAGAAAGGATGGAAGC
>OGPL01002367.1_pt1 | contig 14106 bp, 9 predicted proteins | sample 1552901 | NCBI WGS metagenome assembly OGPL01 (sample SAMEA2580244, study PRJEB22360) | human gut metagenome | biome: human gut; feature: human-associated habitat; material: faeces | place: Denmark | collected 2008/2010 | reverse complement strand
TATTAATGAATCATGGGAACCACTGAAGGTTGTTATAAAAAATATTGTAGAAGCAATCAATTCTTTAGACTATCAAAATGCCGATATGCTTGTTATAGTAAAGAATACGATGAAACTGTATTTATATGCTACACTTAGTAGGTGTTTGGCTCTGGTATGGGGGACGGAAATAAAGGAGATTATCAAAGCGGTATGCCGAGAGTGTATAAACTATGTTAATGATAGAGAGACGTGCATTTGCTATTTGTCAGAAGAACATCGGAAATCTTATTGTGAAACGAGGATGATTGACAAATCAGTAATGCCTATATTTCAGGATATGTTGGATATGGACACAATATATACAACAGAGGAGACACTTAATTTGTGTTGTTTTCAACAAACGCTAAAATATAGTAAATATGATTGGGGAGAGAATACATATGTATACTATCCATATTTAGTTACAATGTATGATTTTTCAATGATTTCTTGTATAGAGCAGTTAAATGCAACACAGAATCAATTTGATGATATGAAGAGTATATATAAGAGCCAGATTGACAATTATGTAAAAAGCAATTATGCGATTTCAGATAATGCGAGAATAATTCGGCAGATCATATATGTTGAGAAATTTAAGGATAAAGATGCATATTTGGTACAGATTAATAATTCTAAGAAAAATCGTTTAAAATTAGCAATTGCAAATGTTAGATTGGATCATGATAATTTTAAGAAAGTCGTAATAGATGATCCCAATAGAAGCTATCAGAGATATAAAGATTTATCTAAAATAATTAATGCTGCAATAGATGAGAATGCGGATATGCTTATTATGCCAGAGGCTTATGTTCCGTTTGAGTGGTTAGCTACGGTTGCAAGAACCTGTGCCAGAAATAATCTTGCAGTTGTAACTGGAATTGAACATATTAAGCAGGGCAATCAGGTTTTTAATTTAACAGCAGTTATTTTGCCATATGAAGATTTAGAAAATAAAAGTGCATTGATTTCATTTCATTTAAAAAAGCATTATGCTCCAATAGAAAAGCAAGAAATAAATGGATATAGATTGAAAGAGGTAATAGGAAAACATTATGAATTATATCAATGGCACGATTGTTATTTCCCTGTTTATTGTTGCTATGAATTAACGTCTATTGTGGAAAGAGCGATGTTTCAATCATATGCGGATTTTCTGGTAGCTATTGAATGGAATAGAGATGTAAATTATTATAGTAATATATTAGAATCGTTAAGCAGAGATATTCATTGCTATTGTGTTCAGGTTAATTCGTCTAATTATGGGGATAGTAGAATAACCATGCCGTCTAAGACAGAAGAGAAAGATATTATGAGAACCAAAGGAGGAAAGAATAGTACTATATTGGTGGATGAAATTGATATCAAAAAGATTAGGGAGTTTCAACTAAAAGATTATAATTTGCAAATGAAAGATAAGGGATTTAAGACGACACCGCCTGGATTTGATCACAAAATTGTGTTGGATAAAATAAGGGGAGAAAAATTAAAATAAAAAATATTAATGACATTTATTGACTTGCAATAATTATATATGTATGTACAATATAAATAGTAGTTATCACAAAGATTCAAATAAGTCGTAATATAAAATTATTGAGAAATAACAAGCTAACGGAAAGAGAGAAAAAATTATGAAGGGAATTATTTTAGCCGGAGGTTCCGGTACACGTTTATATCCATTGACCAGAGTAACATCGAAGCAGTTGCTCCCGATCTATGACAAGCCGATGATCTATTATCCGATGTCTGTACTTATGAATGCAGGCATCCGGGATATTCTGATTATTTCAACGCCGGCAGATACACCACGTTTTGAGGAACTGCTGGGAGATGGACACCAGTTTGGTGTGAATCTGACTTATGCAGTGCAGCCATCACCAGATGGACTGGCGCAGGCGTTTATCATTGGTGCGGATTTCATTGGTGATGATTCTGTGGCAATGGTATTGGGCGATAATATTTTTGCTGGACATGGTTTGAAGAAGCGCCTGAAAGCGGCTGTGGAGAATGCAGAGAGCGGAAAAGGAGCTACCGTATTTGGTTATTATGTAGATGATCCGGAGCGTTTTGGTATTGTAGAGTTTGATCGGGATGGAAAGGCAATCTCGATTGAAGAGAAGCCTGCACAGCCGAAGAGCAATTACTGTGTAACTGGTCTTTATTTCTATGATAATCATGTTGTAGAGTATGCGAAGAATCTGAAACCGTCTGCACGTGGAGAGCTGGAGATTACTGATTTGAACCGGATTTATCTGGAGAAGGGAAATCTGAATGTAGAATTGCTTGGACAGGGCTTTACATGGCTGGATACAGGTACACATGAGAGCCTGGTTGATGCAACGAACTTTGTGAAGACGATGGAGACGCATCAGCATCGCAAGATTGCGTGTCTGGAAGAAATCGCATATCTGAATGGCTGGATCAGCAAGGAAGAGGTACTGGAAGTGTACGAGCTTCTGAAGAAGAATCAGTATGGACAGTACTTGAAAGATGTTTTGGATGGAAAATATCTGGATGCGTTGAGATAAATATGAGTATTGAAAACGGGGTGTAGCGCATAAGTAAAGGAGAGGGTTGCATGAAAAGAGGAAAGAAACTATTTACGTATTTGCTTGTGCTCGTGATGCTGCTGGTAAATACTGTGACTGGAGTTGCCGCGGAATTGGACGAGCCGTTGCAGGAGGCAACGCAGATTGTTCATGAGGATGGAAGCGGACTGCTGTCGGAGGGTGGTTTGCTGGAAGCAGGCGATGCGGTTGCGGACAGTAGTTATGACCATTCGCATGATGCAGCGATTGTGGCTGCCATGGAGAACCTGCAGGATACCATAGATGTGACAGGCTATGGATTGACAACAACCAATGTGGAAGATGTTATACACGGTATTTTGAACATGAATCCACAGTTGTTTTATGTATCGGGTGGATTCAGATATTACAGTGACAGCCAAAGTAATGTTACAGAATTGCTCATTACATATAATTATACGAAAACCCAGATTACTTCTATGAAAGCGGAGATCGATGCAGAAGTTGCGAAGATGGAAGCTGCGATTGATACAACTGGACTGAGTGATGTGGAGATTGCACTTGCATATCATGATTACCTTGCGACAGATGTAGCATATGATTATGAGAATTATTTATCGAGTTCTTTGTCGAGCGATGATTATACTATCTATGGCACACTTGTTAAGAAGAAAGCGGTTTGCCAGGGATATGCACTGACGTTCATGTATCTGATGAAACGCCAGAATGTTGTGTGTGGCTATGTTTCAAGCAATGCTGCAAATCATGCGTGGAATGTCGTATATTTGAACAACCAGTGGTATCACATGGATGCCACATGGGACGATCCGGTGTGGGATAATCTTGGAAGAGTGAAGCACACGTATTTTATGATTTCAGATGCAACCTTGCTATCCTTGGAGAGTAAACGGTCTGATTATGTAACGAGTGTTCCGTATGGTTATACCTATACCAAAGCAATTGACAGCCGCTATGAGAGTGGGTTCTGGAGTGGTGTGCAGACATATATGTATCCATGCAATGGGGACTGGTATTATCTGGATGGATCATATGTGGCAGCAGAAAAGAGCGCGAAATATCAGCTTTCTAAATATAATTATGCAAGCCAGATAACTACCTGTTTATATGGTCCGGAATATGTAAGGTGGTGGATTACAGACAATCGTGTGTGGGCATCTTATTGCGGACGTATGGCGGCACGAAATGGTGTGATTTATTTCTCAACACCGACGACGATTGAACAGTATAGCATTTCAACTGGAGCAAGAAAGACGATATATACACTGCCATCGGACACTGCAAAGGGAACTCACATATTTGGACTTGGATTTATAGATGATGATCTATATTATGTGATTGCGGATACGGCGAATTATGAAGGACAGGAAACCTATAATAAGGTAAATCTTTGCACTTCTCATGTATATGGAGCGGTGCAGACAATCAATCCAACGTATGAGCAGGCGGGAAAGAAATATCATGTTTGTAAAACATGTGGATATAGTGAAGACATAGAAAATCTCCCGAAACTGGTTAAGGTGTCGACAATTACGATTGTAGGTGGCAAGAAATCCATGACGGTGGGAGAGTCATATACGGTTGAGGCTGTGCGTGTGGTACCGGATAACGCTACTAATAAGGAGGTCACTTGGTCTTCTTCCAATCCAAGTGTTGCATCCATAGATACGAATGGAACAGTGACAGCAAAGGCGGCAGGTACAGCGACGATCACAGTAACAGCAAAGGATGGGCAGGGGGCCAAGGATTCTTTTGCCGTGACAGTGAAGAAGGTCGATTCTTCAGAAACACCGGATCCAAATCCGAATCCGGATCCAAATCCGAATCCAGATCCGAATCCAGATCCGACACCAAACCCAGATCCAACGCCAACGCCGAGCCCAACACCAACACCAGATCCAACACCAAGTCAGCCGGTTACACCAGCTGTAACCGTGCGGTATACAACCCATGTGCAGACATTTGGCTGGCAGGGAAATGAGAATGATGCAAAGACATGGTTTACAAATGGTGCGATGGCGGGAACGAGCGGAAAAGCGAAGCGCTTGGAAGGTATCAAGATTCGTGTGACGGGCAATGATAATCTGGGAATCCAGTATACAACACATTGTCAGAGCTATGGCTGGTTGCCGTGGTCTGCCAATGGCGAGATGAACGGAACGGAGGGCGAGGCAAAACGTCTCGAAGCAATCAAGATTCAGCTGACAGGCTCGGATGCAGGTAAATACGATGTATATTATCGCGTGCATGCGCAAAGCTACGGTTGGCTCGGCTGGGTGAAGAATGGCGCACCATCAGGAACAGCCGGTTATGCAAAACGTCTGGAGGGAATCCAGATTGTGGTTGTAAAGAAAGGTGCTTCCTTCAATACGAGAATGGGAAATATCAATTCCGCATATGCGCTTGGCTATTATGCGAAGGCGGGTACGTCTCCGGTTGTAAATGCAAAGAATACATCCAATGCCGATCCGCAGATTGCAGGTGAAGCACAGACAAACGTGACCTACCGTACCCATGTGCAGAGCTACGGCTGGCAGGCATGGAAGTACAATGGTCAGATGAGTGGTACAAGTGGTCAGGCAAAGCGGCTGGAGGGTATCAATATCCGTCTTTCTAACCAGCAGTACAGCGGAGACATCGTGTATACAACACATGTACAGAGCTATGGCTGGCAAGGAAATGAGAATAATCAGTCAACGTGGCGGAAGAATGGCGTGATGAGTGGTACGAGTGGCGAGGCAAAACGTCTCGAAGCAATCCGGATCAATTTGACCGGTGAGATGGCAAAGCATTATGACATTTACTATCGTGTGCATGCACAGTCATTTGGCTGGCTTGATTGGGCGAAGAATGGTGCACCATCCGGTACAGCCGGTTATGCAAAGCGTCTGGAAGGCATTCAGATCATTTTAGTTCCAAAGGGACAGCCGGCGCCGGCGAAAAATTACGGTGGCATTACTTCGGTTCGCGCATCGTATATTGCAAAATAAACATACATAAGATCCCCTCAGCATACATTTTGCTGAGGGGATTTTTTGCGTTGGAGGAGCGATGGATAGCCTGTATGGTTCGGCGTGTGGCGCCTATATATATGATGAGGATGTGCTTGATTTCCTTGTGAAATACGACAACAATCTGGCGGGGGAGATGCAGATCCTACAGCCGGACTGCAGAACGATCATTAACAGTCAGTTCCTTGTGGCGTATCGTAGTGTCTATGATGCGGCTGGAGCAGCACTCTCGGCAGATACACTGTTTCGGTTAGGTTATGACCGGATACCGAAATGCTTTGGACTGATGGATACCTCGGCATTGCAGGGGATTGGTATTGGGGCAGTCCAGACGGTGCCGGGGTTGTCGCTTTCGGGAAAAGATGTGCTGGTCGGGTTTATTGATACAGGTATCGACTTTGCGAATCCACTGTTCCGCAGAGCCGACGGTACATGCCGGGTGACGGCAATCTGGGATCAGACACAGACGGCATATGAAGCGGGTGAACCCAATATGTCTGTACAGAGCGGGGAGATCGATACGCGTCCCATCTTTGGATATGGCAGGGAGTATCCGCAGGAGTTGTTGAATCTGGCGATACAGACGGAACAGCCGTATCAGATTGTACCAAGCCGGGATATGGACGGGCACGGTACGTTTCTGGCATCGGTGGCTGCCGGGAACACCTATCTGGATGGGGATGATATATTTTCCGGTGTGGCACCGAAGTCGGATATTATCATGGTGAAATTAAAGCAGGCAAAGCAGCGTCTGCGAGATTTCTTCCTGATTCCAGATGGCGTTCCATGTTATTCGGAGGCGGATATCATACTTGGCGTGAAATACCTGATTAACAAGGCGATGGAGCTGGGGAAACCGCTTGTAATCTGTCTGGGACTGGGGACGAATCAGGGTGATCACAATGGGAATCTGAATCTGGAGCTTTATCTGGATACGGTTGTGACACTGCCGGGAATCTGCGTGGTCGGAAGTGCTGGAAATGAGCTTGGTACAGGCGGGCATTTTGCAAGCCTGTCTACGATCAATCTGGGCAATCAGAACGGGATCTCACAGCCGCGGACACGGACGGTAAGAAATGAGATGGAGATCTATGTGGAAGATGAGAATCCGGGTTTTTGCACGGAGATCTGGGGGCGTGCGCCAAGTCTGTACCAGATAGCGGTATATTCCCCGACCGGGCAGCGGTTTGATCAGCTTTTTCCGAACCGTGACAGTTCTGGAATGATTACATATTTGTATGAGGGAACGACGTTGTATGCGGAAAGTGTAGTGGTCGAGAACAATTCGGGTGATCCGTTTATCCTGCTGCGGTTTGAGAAGCCTGCGACCGGTATCTGGCGGATTGAAGTGACAGAGAATTACAGCAGCTTTCCGGCAGGGTATGATGCATGGCTGCCAATCCGACAATTTTTGGGCGATAATACGCGGTTTTCACGACCAGATCCGGAAGTGATTCTTTGTGCGCCAGCGAATGCGCGTGGGACGATAACTGTAGCTGGGTACAATCATCTAGATAATTCGTTGTATGTGGAATCCAGCCGTGGATATACCAGAAAAGGACGGATTCAGCCGGATTTTGCGGCGCCAGCCGTGCGTGTGGCGGGGCTGCTTGCGGGAGGCAGTGGGACGCGACCGCTGTTCGTGCGCCGGAGCGGTACGAGTGTCGGGGCTGCATTGACCGCCGGGGCGGCGGCACTTTTCCTCGAATGGGGCATCGTGCGTGGCAATTATTATGGGATGAATACCGAAGTGATCCGGCAGATTTTGATTCGCGGTGCGCGGACAGTTGTCGATATTGCATATCCAAACCCTGCGTGGGGATGGGGTGTGCTGGATATATCACGTGCTTTTGAGGCCCTGCGCGGCTAAGCAGACCGGATAACAGGATAGTTGGATGGATATCATGCTGATACTGGACAAATAGAGAAAAAAAGGGTATCATAAGAGAAATATGTCGTACGATTCAAATTTGAAAACAGGAGTTGTATAGATTATGATATGTAAACATTGTAAAGCGGAAAATGAAGATGGTGCATTGTTTTGCAGCAACTGTGGAAAACCGTTAGAAGATGAAGAATATGACCGCGAGAAAATGCGGGGGAATACGAAGCTGTATATCGGAATATCTATCGCGCTTATGATATTTCTGGCAAGTGGTCTGGTGTTTGGATTCTTCTATTTCAGTAACAAAGTACAGAAAGCCAACGATGAGCGAAATACAATTGCTTCAGAAAGCGATGTGGCAGCCAATTATTTCCGGTCACAGATCCGGGAGCAGGAGGATGCAATCACAGAGCTGCAGTCCCAGATTGATCTTCTGAAAGCATCAATCACAGATTATCAGAATAAGGAAGAAGACTATAAGAAGCAGATTACCGCGCTTGAGGATAAGGAAGAGGCGATGGATGGTCTGGCAAGCTTCACGGATGCGGTGCCATCCCAAGGCTATGAGGATATGTTTGTCAGTGATACATTCCTGAAGTTCATGACAAATGAGGCTGATACATCAGAGGAAGGCGCAGAGACAACTGAGGCACAGACGACGCAGGAAGCTGTGTTACGTGTATGTATCTCCGGTGATATTGAGGTAAGCGTAGAGTCCTCGGATGAGGATGTTGCGAGCTTCACATGGGATACTTCCCCAGTCGGACCTTCGGTAGCGAGATTACGTGTGATCCCGGGCAAGAAGGGAACGGCAATCTTGACATTCACAAACAACTTAAATGACGAGCAGATTAAGGTTTACGTCTACGTACAGTAACAAACATCCATATAGGAATTATAGAATAAATAAGAAAAGCACAGTTCAACTTTGAACTGTGCTTTTCTTATTTGTTCGATTCTTGCTTGCCAATTATACTGTTGGAGCCTTGTAGTTGTCGGAGATTGTTCCGAACTCTTTGTACTCCTGAATTCTTGACTGAATACGCTCAGACTGATCCAACAGGCTGCTGATAGAAGCGTTGTGGTTCAGGTGATCAATCAGAGTTGCGATATACTTGCTCAGGTCAGCAGACTCATACCAGTCATGGTTGAAGAGCTCTGGATCCTGATAAGTCAGGTTTGTTGTGATAACTTTCTCAATGGTACCCTCTGCCTTTGCTTGGTCGAAGATATCCAGACCAGCAGTAAACAGACCGAACGTTGCAAGACAGTACACACGTCTTGCCTTACGAGCCTTTAACTGACGGGCAACATCCAACATACTCTCACCGGAAGCAATCATATCGTCGATGATGATAACATCCTTGCCCTCGACACTGTCACCAAGGAACTCATGTGCAACGATTGGGTTCTTGCCATTTACGATCGTTGTGTAATCACGTCTCTTATAGAACATACCAACATCAACACCCAAGTGGTTTGCGAAGTAGATCGCACGGTTCATGGCACCTTCATCCGGGCTGATTACCATCATGTGATCGCTGTCCAAAGTCAGATCCGGTGTTGTGCGGAGCAGTGTCTTGATGAACTGATAGGTTGGCATGATATTTTCAAAACCGCTGTAAGGAATCGCGTTCTGGACACGAGGATCGTGAGCATCAAATGTAATGATATTGTCAACGCCAAGTCCGACTAACTCCTGCAATGCGATTGCACAGTCCAGAGACTCACGGCTGCTGCGCTTATGCTGACGGCTCTCGTACATGAAAGGCATGATAACGGTGATACGGTTTGCCTTGCCTGCCATGGCAGCGATAACACGCTTCATATCGGAATAGTGATCGTCTGGGGACATCATATTTGTCTTACCACAGATCTTGTACTCGATGCTATGGTTCACAACATCAACCATGATGTAAACATCAGTACCACGTACGGAATCCTGTAATGTACCCTTTGCTTCACCGGAACCAAAACGTGGACAAGAGGATTTCAGGATATAGGAATCTCTCTCATAGCCTGCAAATGTGATGTTGTCCTTGTGCTCGTTGTGACGTTCTGCTCTCCAGCGTGCAAGGTAGCTATCCACTTTTTCACCGAGGGCTTTGCAGCTCTCCAAAGGGATGATTCCGAGCTTTCCAACTGGAACTGTAATAAGATGACTTGAATCTGGCATGATTTTTTCCTCCATTGTGTGATTACAGCTTAGAACCCTGTATCATTTCTTTTTTTCTTTTTTGATACCTTATGTTTTCACCGTACAGTTGAAGTACAGTGTAACGTTCAATGATGCGGGACATGATACGTTCGGAATACCGCTCCTGTAATTCCTTCATGGAAAGATTGGTCGAGATGACCGTCGATTTTCCGGTAAGTCCCCTCTGGTTGATAACTTCAAAAAGCTTGGAGCAGACAAAGGCATTGGTTGTCTCTGTGCCCAGATCATCGATTACCAACAATTCGCTATTATAAATATATTTGTATAATTCTTCAAGTTCTAATTTTTTATTCATCAGATATTGTCCGAAAACCTGTTCAAACAGATCGTTTGCGGACAGATAGAGAACGGTGTGCCCTTCGTCCAGTAACGCTTTCGCGATACAGTTCGTGAGAAAAGTCTTTCCGAGACCGGTTTCTCCATATAATAACAGGTTTCCGCGTTCGGTATCCTGTGTCGCAAATGTATTCACGAAACGGTGGACAAGATGCAGCACATTTTTGGCATTGTCATATGGACTGACAGACCAGTTCCGGTTCTCCGGAATCGTGTGACTGTAATAATCCAGATCAAATGTATCGAAGTTCTCGGAATCCAGAACCTGTGTCATGTTGGACTGGCGATATAAGGCATCCACAATCCGGCGTTCAAAGCATGCGCAGACCTTGCCGTCCACATAGGCGAGATCCTTGCAGACCGGACAATCATAGATTGGTTCCAGATATGTAGCAGGGTAGCCGTGTGTCAGGAGCAGTTCCTGTATCCGCGCAGAATTGCTGCGGTTCTGATTGGAGATCTCCTGTGTGTCAGCTGCCTGTCCGAGTGCTTTTTTCTTCGCGAGCGCGATATAGGAAAGCTTGTTTTCGGATTGCAACTGTTTGATCTCTGGAATCTTCGCATAGATTTCTTCCTGCCGTTCCTGCAGGCGCCGTTTGTTGCGCAGGCGAACCTGTTCGTAATCATGCAGGATATTTTCTTTTTTCAGCAACTCAAAATTCATTGACCGTTTACCTCTTTGTGGAACAGCTGCTCCATCTCATCAAGCTCGGAGCTCATGCTGCTCTGTGTAAAGTTTGTAAATGCATTTCCGCTTTTCTTCGTGGTAGCAGAGGCTTTCTGGTTCTTGGCTGTCTCGGCGTGGGCGAGATCTTCCTGCTTGATGCCGGCAAAATCTGTCACCCCTGCGTTATGCCATGCGGTCAGAATCCCATTTACATATTTGATCGTAGGATTCTGTGTATGTAAAACTGCACGCTTGCAGGCTTCCTCTACGATATCCTCACCGAAGCCGTAGTCCTTTGTCCATGTCTTAAAGAATTCCTGCTCGATCGTTGTCGGTGCCCCGCGCTTAATGCCAAGCGTCTTGTAGAAGACACGGCAGACACCGCTCATAAGAGCGTATTGTTCCTTGGCCTGTGCCTTTGTCTGAATACCGTCCTGATACCAGCCGATGGCAGTAGCCTCTAAGTAACGGCAGTTTTTCTTCTTCATTGTGGTACAGTATTCAATCAGATATTCGAATAAATCAACACTGAATCCAAGTGTATCATATATGTACATCAATGACTGCGTATCCGACTGTGAAATTGGCTTCTCAAATAAAGTCTCTACTTGATATAATATATCTTCCCAGTCCTGATCACGCAAGAGTTTATCGATATCTTTCTGCGTAAATTTCGGCTTTTGTGGTGCGGAAAGTTCCATCGCAGGTGTTGTGATCGGTACAATCTTGTTGGAAGGCTTCTCTGAGCGCTCCGCTGTGTCTGCTTTTTCCACATGTGCAGATGTATCATCGGAACGAAGCAGGGAAAATGCATCCGATTCTGTGGATAACTCCATTTCCGGTGCCTTCAGTGGCAGAACCACAATCCCGGTTGGCTGTCCCTTTCCGTCAAAGGTCAGACGCAGTGCATCCTTGGTCACCCAATACTTGATGGCACGGCAGATATCTTTTTCTGTGAGATTAAAATGATCCGCAATCTCGGCAACCGAGATCTGCTGTTTGCTGTTCAGCAGCCGGATCAGATACAGATACACCTTTACAAACTCCCCGTTTGCATCTGTCATATAATAGTCGATAAAAAAGTTCGAGATGGAAGAATAAGTCTCGCTATTTTCAGTTGAAATCGTAATTGTCTTCATAGTTTTTTGAACCTTCCCTTCATCGCTTCGCTTAGAAGCATTTCAAATTATAGCATGAAGAAAATTAAATTCAAGCGAACATCTTTTCGGTCGGAGCGTTTACGAAAATTGTGGAAAATGTGGATAATGTGGACAATCAGTTACCATAAAAAATAAGGGTGTGGAATCAAGCCGTTTGCAGACGATTTATGTTACAATTATGTTAACTAAAAATGAAAAGACCTGTTTGGTAATTTTCCCCAAACAGGTCTGTGGATAATGTGGATAACTATTTTTTTAACAGTGTATTTCCGATAGAATCAACATTTCCGGCGCCCATAGTTATCAACAGGTCATTTTTTTTGCAATTTTTTTTCACATACTCGGTGATGCTGTCGAAGTCGCCAAGGTAGATGGCATGACCACCGTTGGCGTTGATCTTGTCACAGACATCCTTCGATGAAACAAGTCCGGTATCCTGCTCTCTTGCGGCGTAAATATCTGCCAGAAGCACGTGATCGCAGGTTGCAAGTGCCTGTCCAAATTCGTCCAGAAGCGCCTTGGTACGGGAGTATGTATGAGGCTGGAAGATGCACCACAGTTCGTTGTGTGGTGTGTTCTTGGCAGCCGCCAAGGTTGCAGCAATCTCGGTTGGGTGATGCGCATAATCGTCGACGATTTTGACACCATTTTCTGTGACGCCCTTGTGCTCGAACCGTCGGTGGGCGCTGGAACAGCGCGCCAGACCAGCAATCGTGTATTTGCGGTCAATGCCGAGGAAATCTGCGACTGCGATAACAGACAGAGAATTCATGACATTGTGGATACCGGTTGCATGCAGTTTGATCTGATCCTGCTTCTCGCCTTTGACAACGAGTGTGTAGGTTGGGTGACCTTCTTCGTCGAAGGTAATATCAGTTGCACTGTAATCATTTCCGGCATTCATACCGAAGGTAATGATGTTGCAGTGCAGATCTTTTGTCACATGTTCGTAATATTTCATATCGCCATTGACGACGAGCAGTCCGTCATCTGGCAGGATCTCTGCGAATGTCTTGAAGGAATCTGCGATCTCCTCAATGCCGCTGAAGAAATCAAGATGGTCCGCGTCCACATTCAGGATGATACTGATATATGGATGGAATGCGTGATAGCTGTTTGTGTATTCACAGGCCTCTGTAACGAAATAATCGGAGTGCCCCACGCGGATATTGCCGCCGATCGCATCCAACATACCACCGATGGAGATGGTTGGATCGGTCTGCGCCTCCAGCAATACATAGGAGAGCATGGAGGTTGTTGTTGTCTTGCCGTGCGTTCCGCTTACGCCGACAGCGTGCTTGTAATTTTTCATTATCGCACCCAAAAACTCGGCTCTGTCTATAAGGCGAATACCCTTTTCCTTTGCAAGCACAATTTCGGGATTATCGGCTTTTGCCGCCGCCGTATATACAACAAGCGATGCCTTATTTATGCCGTCCTCGTTAACGGCACCGTGACCGTACACAATATCCGCACCCATATTTTCAAGCTTTTCGGTTATAGCACTCTTATTCCAGTCCGAGCCTGAAACGCCGTAGCCGTCTTTAAGCACAATTTGTGCCATCCCGCTCATACTTATTCCGCCTATACCGATAAAATGTATATTTGCCGTCTTATCTATATCAGACATTTGAAATCTATTCATCATATATCCCCTCGTATATCATATTAATATATTAATTATATACCTTTATCAACAAATTGAAAACCCTTTTTTATAAATTTGCCCAATTAAAAATCGTATCTTGTAATTTTTTCGCCATTTTCACCATAAAATCTGTGCAAAGCACTTGACAAATTGAGCGAATTGCTATATTATTAAATTAGTAAAATTTGTCGGAAGGTGATGAAAAACATGGAAATTACAGACATCAGAATTAAAAAAGTAGCCAGCGAAGGAAAAATGAAAGCTGTCGCATCTGTTACATTTGACAATGCGTTTGCTGTCCATGACGTAAAGGTTATTGAAGGTCCGGAAAAGCTGTTTGTTGCTATGCCAAGCAGAAGAACTCCTGACGGTGAGTACAGAGATATTGCTCATCCGATAAACAGTGATATGAGAAATATGCTCGAAAGCAAGGTTCTTGCCGCATATGATGCGATTGAAGACGAGCCTGCTCCGGAAACAGCTGAATAATATAAAAGACAGATTACTTTTTGTAATCTGTCTTTTGTTATCTTATTTTATTCCAAAGCATTTTTTTGCATTTTCATATGTTGCGGTTTCAATTTCTTCAACAGAAATACCCTTTACCGCAG
>OGPL01002358.1_pt1 | contig 14149 bp, 9 predicted proteins | sample 1552901 | NCBI WGS metagenome assembly OGPL01 (sample SAMEA2580244, study PRJEB22360) | human gut metagenome | biome: human gut; feature: human-associated habitat; material: faeces | place: Denmark | collected 2008/2010 | reverse complement strand
CCAGCCAGTCCGCTGCCTGGCTGACAGGGGTCAGCGGCGCTGCGGCGGCATCCAGCTTTTGCAGAAAGTCCTTGGCATCTGCCCACACGGGGTGCTCCACATGCAGGGTGTGCTTTTTCATCTCGGCGCGGTCAATATCCACCATGATGACTTCCGCCGCGCGGGCCCAGGTTTTCCAGTTATAGCCCACCTGGCGGATGGAAATGCGGGTGCCCACAGCCAGAATCAGGTCTGCGTTCTGGATGGCCCAGTTGCCAGGGCGGTCGCCCATATTGCCGGCACGACCGCAGTAAAGCGGGTTTTCGTCCTCGATCAGGTCCACGGCGTTCCAGTAGGTCACAATGGGGATGTTCAGCTTTTCCGCCACGGCGCGGAACGCTGCGTACCCGCCGGAAAGCCGGATACCGTACCCGGCGTGGAACACCGGGCGCTTGGCGTGGCGGATCTTTTCCAGCACCATCTGCACGGTGGCATCGTCCACCGGGGGCGGCAGCCGGGCATCGTCCTGCGCCGGGTCATAGCCGGGCAGGCTGTCGGTTTCAATGTAGCCGCCCTGATAGTTGACCGGGATATCGATCCACACCGGGCCGGGGCGGCCGGTGGTTGCCAGGTGCCAGGCTTTTTCCAGCACATAGCGGATCTGGTTCGGGTCTTCCAGCATGGTGGCGTATTTGGTCATGTGGGCAACAGATTTGGTGATATCGTATTCCTGGTCGCCCACCGCGCGCAGGGGCAGGCCATCGGTAAACTGCGCGGCATAGCGGGCCGTGGTATCGTACCGAACCTGGCCGGAGATTACAAACATAGGGATAGAATCCAGCCAGCCGCCCACCACACCGGTCAGGGCGTTGGTGCCGCCGGGGCCGGTGGTAACGCACAGGGCGGCAATTTTGTTATCAATGCGGGCATATGCTTCCGCCGCAATGGCACTTGCCTGCTCGTGATGGTTATAGGTAACATGCAGCGCCGGGTGGTGGCCCAGTGCATCATTCAGATGCATGGCGCCGCCGCCCACCACGCTGAACACATCCGTAACGCCGTGCGCCGCAAGAAAATCGGCCACATAATCGGCCAGACGCTGTTTCATTGGGGGGCCTCCTTTTATTTAATCCGTTCAAGCTGCGGCTGAACCATTACAAAATACAAAGTTCTGGAATCCTGCGGGGCATCGACCCGCTTGCCGCTGTAGCTAATATCGATTGTACTTTCACCAAAAGGAATATCCGCAGTATAGCGGATTTTCATGTTTTCCTGGCTGACCACAAAGGTCTGGCTACTGTCACCGAAGGTAATGGTAATGCTGGGGCGGTCAGAAATATCAAAGAAATAATCCCCCACTGTAAAGGTAAAGGTGTACCTTTCCGTATTCAGCTGCGGGTTTACCAGTTTGATCTCCGCACTTTTCTTGCACCAGTAAAACGGCAGCTCTTTGTTGGAGTTTTCAGGAGTATAATATTCTGTGTTATAAATGCCATCCCCCAGCTGCATGGTAATAGACGGCGCATTATACAGCACCCACACGCCATAGAAAACGGCAAGGGAAACTGCCAATGCCCCCAGTGAAGCGCCGAAAGTAACCAGCGTGCTGCGTGCAGCTTTTTTATCTAGTTTTGATTGTTCAGGCTTTTTGGTTTTCAGCGCTGCCAACACACAATTTACTGCCTGTACAACGCCCCAGATGATAGCTGTCAGTATTGCCAACTGTACAATGGTGTTGCGAATATAAGAGTTACGCTCTTCAAAGATTGGAAGCGGCAGATTAAATACCATCAAAACCGCAAAAGGCAATATATTTTGACGTGTCATCACCTTTTCCTGTGCAAGAAAATACGCCAGCGGAATCAGCGCCATGCAGTAAATATAGTTGCCCTGGCTTTGGTACATCATAGCCACGGTAATCAGCAGTAACGCCTGCCATTCCTGGCGGCAGAGCAGAGCACACACAACCAGTACCGCCGCCACAGCAAAGGCTGCTGCAAAAAAAGATACCGTTGCATTGCTGGTTCCGGCAATCAGGTCCACCAGATGCGCCCCATGTGCGAACATGCTGTTGATGCCATTGCCTGCCCAAGGTGTTTTACTTTTACTTCCAAAAGAGAACAAAATCTTCAGCCAAAGCTGCAAGCCGTACACGCCCTCCTGGAAGGCAAACACCGGGAGCACCAACGCTGCAATGCCATAAAACACCGTGCGGATTGCTGCTTTGAAATCCCGGTTTCTTAAAAGCATAACACCTAAGAATGCGGGATAAATTTTAAGTCCGGCTGCTACTGCCAGTGCAACCAATGCCAGTTCCCGCACCCATGCGCGCTTTGAACGGTGATACATGACGAAAAAAAGCGAAAGCCCCGCCGCCAGCAAAATAATATTGCCGCGGTCTACCGCATTAAGCACACCAAAGCTGAACAAGGCAAAAAACGTACTGGCCCTGGCCCACTGGGCATTTTGCATCACGTCACGGAGCAAAACCGCCAGCAAAAGAACCGCCAGCACCACAAAAAAGACGTATAGCAAAAAGCACGACTGTGTTGTGCGTAAATCAGTTTCTGTGCCGCGCATGGCAACGGACGCCTCAAAGTCATAGGTCCAGTTATCAGATACCGAAGCAGGCACCAGTAAAAACAGGGCATAAAAGAACAAATTTTCCAAGGGCGGATACAGTGTGTCAAACACCGCATACGGCTGGCGTCCACGAACATATTCAATGCTATGGAAAAAATCCATGCCAACATCCAGTGTATCATGGTATAAAAAGTACGAAAGAAAATCACCATGGGTAACATACAGCGTTACCATAACCACAATGGCACACACTGCGCTGAGTACACAGTACAGCTTGGCCGTTTTTTTCCAGAACGGATTGCTCCCTCTTCCTTTTTTACCAAAAAGGCCTTTTCCCCGTTTCGCGTTATTCTCTTTCAGCACGCGCTGGCTGTTGCATTCATTCTGGCCATAATTCAGTCCCAGCTGCACCGATTTGTTCTCTTCCGGCAACAGCTGATCTAATCCAATGCTGATACCAGATTTATTTTCGTTATTTGTTGTCATGTTGTCCATACACAGCCTTGCCCTATTTCTGTTCCCGGTTATGTATCAGATATTCCCTGGTTTCCCATATTTTTTACCGATATATTTTGCAGTCTTATTTTCAACAATAAAGCACCGCCAACCAACCTCGTTGAGTCGGATGATGGTTAGGGATCCCGATACCGCACTTTTCCGTGCCGGATAAGCTCCACATCGTTGACAGGAAACATTTTGTCGTTTATCTTTCCTTAAATGTCCACAACTTGTTGATGATAAAATTCAGCGGAATCGTGACCAGCAAATTTACAATCGGCGCAATCGTTTTGCTTACGCTGAAGAACGTAACCTCTATCCAAAGCAAAACATTAGAAAGGATCGACGTGCCGCCGTAGCTGACATATGTTTTTCCAAGGCGTTTCAGTTTACTGCGCCAATCGTTTGCATTCCCGGTAAACACAAACTTATCGTTCCAAAAAAAGGCATTGGCAATGCTCAGAATTGTTCCCAGAACGCTTCCTACCATATACAGGTCTGGGCTGATCCACAAAAAGATATAATACACCGCCATTGATACCGCCGTGTTGCTTACGCCAACAAGGCCAAACTTGATAAACTGTGCAAGCAGCGCAACAAATTCCTTTTTGCTTTTTGCTCCCAACAGTGCCAACAATTTCTGCATGGATCCCGTTCCTTTATTATTCTTTATAAGCAATCAAAAAGCAAAGCCTGTATTGATAATTTACCGCAGTGCAGCAGCCATTTTTTCTTATCAGCACGGCTTTGCTTTTTCTTATTGATTCATCTTATCAGCGTATTTTACTGGTTCACCGCTTCAATAATGATCTGTGCCATATAGTCAATCATCTCATCGGTCATGCCGGGGTACACGCCGACCCAGAAGGTGTTGTTCATGATAAAGTCAGTGTTGGTCAGCTCCCCTGCCACGCGGTAGGCGTCGGTGCCGCGGATCTGGTCAAAGCAAGGGTGCTTGATCAGGTTGCCGCTGAACAGCAGGCGGGTCTGGACATTGTGGTCCTCAATATAGCGGGTCACGGCGTTGCGGTCCAGGCCGGATTCCGGCTTGACTGAAATCAGGAAGCCGAACCAGGACGGGCGGCTGTTGGCGGCCGGTTCCGGCAGGATCAGCTTATCGGCGGCCGGTTCCAGGGCTGCGCGCAGGCGGTCCCAGTTATGGCGGCGGCGCTCGATAAAGCTGGGAAACTTTTTCAGCTGTTCGCAGCCGATGGCGGCCTGCATATCGGTCACTTTCAGGTTATAGCCAAAGTGGCTGTAAACGTACTTGTGGTCATAGCCTGCGGGCAGTTCGCCATACTGACCGTCAAAGCGGTGGCCGCAGAAGTTATCATGGCCGGACGGGCAGATGCAGTCGCGGCCCCAGTCGCGGTAGCTCTTGATCAGGCGGTTCAGCAGCGGGCTGTTTGTATACACGCAGCCGCCCTCGCCCATCGTCATGTGGTGCGGCGGGTAGAAGCTGGAGGTGCCGATATCGCCCCAGGTTCCGGTAAAGCGGGTTTCGCCGTTGATGGTGTACTGGGTGCCCAGGGCATCGCAGTTATCCTCCACCAGCCAGAGGTTATGGGCATCGCAGAAGGCTTTGACGGCGGACAGGTCAAACGGGTTGCCCAGGGTATGGGCGATCATGACTGCCTTGGTCTTGGGGGAAAGAGCGGCTTCCAGCTTGGTCACATCAATGTTGTACTGCGGCACGGTCACATCCACAAACACCGGCACAGCGCCATACTGCAGCGCCGGGGTGACAGTGGTGGGGAACCCGCATGCCACAGTGATGACCTCATCGCCCTTTTTGATCTGGCGGTCGCCCAGTTCCGGGGCGGTGAGCGCCATAAAGGCAATCAGGTTGGCGGAGGAGCCGGAGTTGACCAGGTTGGCGAACTTTACGCCGATCCACTTGGCAAACTCTTTTTCAAATTCATCCGCAAAGCGGCCGGTGGTCAGCCAGAAATCCAGCGTTGCATCGGTCAGGGCGCACATTTCTTTTTCATCAAACACGCGGGATGCATAAGTAACGCGGTCGCCGGGCTTGAAATCCGCCTTTTTCTCCTTAAAGTCATGGTAATATTCTGCCACCAGCGCCTTGATCTGCTCGCGGGCTTCGGCCTCATTGCTCCAATTTGCCATCGTCTGCTCCCTTACTCACTCAAAAATTCCTTGATCTCTTTGTCCATCTCCGCCGGGATATTCCCGCCGGAAAGCCATACCTTGCTGAACGCAACGGTCTTTTGCATACATTCCGCCATATGCCAGCGCGGTTTCCAGCCAAAGGTGGATTTCAATTTGCTGCAATCCAGCTTCAAAAAGTTTGCTTCATGCGGGGCGTTTGCCTCAGCGCGGTTTTCCCATGTGGCGCCATCGCCCCACGCCTGGCAGAACAGGTCTACCAGGGTGCCGGTCGTCACACAGTCGCAGTCATCCGGGCCGACATTATAATAGCCGGCGTACCGGTTATCCTCATACTGGCGCTGGGCGATCAGCAGGTACGCCGCCAGCGGTTCCAGCACATGCTGGTATGGGCGGGTGGAATACGGGTTGCGCACACCGATGCTCTCCCCTTTTGCCATGGCACGCACACAGTCCGGGATAATGCGGTCATTGGCAAAATCGCCGCCGCCAATCACATTACCTGCGCGGGCAGTGGAGATGGCCACGCTGCCATCCGCAAAAAAGCTGTTTTTATAGCTGTGGGTCACCAGCTCCGAGCAGCTTTTGCTGTTGGAGTAGGGGTCGAAGCCGTCCAGCGGTTCGTTTTCGCGGTAGCCCCAGCACCATTCATTATTCTGGTACACCTTATCCGTTGTTACGTTCAGCACAGAGCGCGGTGGGGTTTGGGCGGTACGCACACATTCCAACAGGTTCACGGTGCCCATCACATTGGTTTCATAGGTATAGCGCGGGTCCTTGTAGCTGTCCCGCACAATGGGCTGAGCCGCCAGGTGCAGCACAATTTCCGGCCGAGCGGCATCAAAGGCCGCTTTCAGGCTGGCAAAATCGCGGATGTCGCCGATCACGCTGGTCATTTTGCCTTCCAACCCTGCCAGAGAGAAGAGGTTGGGGGTTGTGGGCGGTTCCAGGCTGTAACCCGTTACCACTGCACCGGCACCCACCAGCATGCGGCAGATCCAGCTGCCCTTAAAACCGGTATGCCCGGTTACAAACACGCGTTTGCCGCGGTAAAATTCCAAGTTCATTGTTGGTTCCACACTTCCCAGGGCGCACAGCCGGACGCCCACATTTTTTCCAGCATACTTTTTTCGCGCTCGGTATCCATGCACTGCCAGAATCCGCGGTGCACATAGCTCATCAGCTGGCCTTTGGCTGCCAGCTCGCGCAGCGGGGCCTGCTCAAAAATGGTATCATCACCGCTGATGGTATCAAACACTTCCGGTTCCAGCACCATATAGCCCGCATTGATGATAGCCCCATCGTTGACGCTTTTTTCACGGAACGCCTGAACCGAATTGTCCTGGCCGATATCCAGCACGCCTTTCTGCTGTTCCTGCACCACGGCGGTCAGGGTTGCCAGCTTGCCGTGCTGCTTATGGAACTTGACCAGTTCGGCAATGTTCACATCGCAGACGCCATCACCATAGGTCATCATAAAGGTTTCGTTGCCGATATATTTCTGCACCCGCTTGATGCGGCCGCCCGTCATCGTGTTCAGGCCGGTATCCACCACCGTCACGCGCCACGGCTCGGCGTGCTGGTCATGCACGATCATCTCGTTGCCCTGGGTGAAGTCAAAGGTCACATCGCTGGTATGCAGGAAATAATCCGCAAACCACTCCTTGATCATATGCTGCTTGTACCCGGCGCAGATCACAAAATCATTGAAGCCATAGTAAGAATACTCTTTCATGATATGCCACAAAATGGGCATACCGCCGATTTCGATCATCGGTTTCGGCTTGAACTTGCTTTCTTCCGAAATGCGCGTGCCATAGCCGCCGGCAAGAATTACAACTTTCATATTTTTCACTCCCGTAAGCCTGCAGCGGAACCCTGCTTGCAGTCCCGCAAAAACTGTCCGTCCCACCAGCATTTCAACCGCCGGACAGTTTGGTACACACCCAGCCTATTTTTTATTACTATGATAGTATATCATTTTCACGTATTCAGTGCAACCGTTCCAGGAAACTTATCACACCTAGTAGGCTTGCTTTTTATTCCGCGTTTTGCTCTTTGTTATCACATTTTAACGCCGCTTTTGTTGCCGCTGTGCAAACAATATTCTTTACGTTTTTTCGTGCGTATTTTGTCCCTGCCAGGCGGCCCACTTTACATTAGTAGGCAAAACAGGTATAATAGTTTAGTTAATCTGTGATATTGCGCCATTTTGCCATATTGCGGGTGCAGGCGGTCTTATTTTATCCTTGCTGCCTGTGGATTTTTTGCGGCACGCCGTGCGTTGTGCGGTACCGCTCCTATTAGGTCTGGAGGTTGCGCTCATGGGGCTGCAAAGCCTGCAATACTGTGCATTTTTGGTGGTTGTGGCTGCCGTTTACCTGCATTTGCCGGTGCGCATGCAGCCGGTGTTTCTGCTGGGAGCTTCGTGGGTGTTTTATGCGCTGGCCATGCCGGCCATGCTGCCGGTCACCATTGCACTGGCGGTGTTCACCTACCTGTGCGGCCGCGGCCTTGCCTGGCGGGGCGGCGCACACAAAACCGCCTTTTTGCGCCTTGGCGTGATCGGTATGCTGGGCATTCTGGCCTTTTTTAAGTATAACGGCCTGTTGGGCGGGGTGCTGCACGGCTGGCGCGCGGTGGCCATGCCGCTGGGCATCAGCTTTACCAGTTTTGCCGCAATCGCCTACCTGATCGACGCCGCCCGCGGCGACTGCGAGGTGGAAACCAGCTTTATCCGGCTGGCGCTGTTCCTCAACTTTTTTGCCACCGTCACCCAGGGGCCCATCTGCCGCGCCGGTGCGCTGCTGCCGCAGTTGAGCGCCGAGCACCGCTTTGATGCCGCCCGCACGGTGCGCGCTTTGCGGCTATATGCGCTGGGGCTGTTCAAATACATTGCCGTGGCGGATGTGCTGAACATGGTGGTGGATACGGTTTTCCCCCACTATGCGGATTACAGCGCCCCCATGCTGATTTTGACCGCGGTGATGTACACTTTTTATCTGTATTTCAGCTTTTCCGGCTATTCCGAGATTTCCCGTGCCACCGGCCTTGTGCTGGGGCTGGACCTGCCGGAAAACTTTAAGCCCCCGTTTTACGCCACCAACTTTTCTGGCTTCTGGAGCCGCTGGCACATCTCGTTTTCTTCCTGGCTGCAGGATTATCTCTTTATGCCGCTGGCCTGGGCAGATCTTGGCTGCTTTGGCCGCCTGCCCACCGAGCTGTGCGTGTTCTGCGTGTTCTTTGCTTCCGGCTTCTGGCACGGCAGCACCGCGCCATTCATCATCTGGGGTCTGCTGCAGGCGGTTTATCGCGTGGGCGAAGAGCTGCTGCACCGCCGCTTTGGCAAACCCAAAAAGCGCGGCACCCCGGCCCGTGTGCTGTGGGGCAAGCGGGTTGTGGTATTTGTTTTGTGGACCATCAGCATGGTGTTCTTCCGCGTGGGGTCCGGCAACCTTTCCGGCATGGCCGAAAACCTGGGCGTTGGCGATGCTTTCGGCTACCTGGGCCGCTGCCTGATGAACAGCTGGTCCCCCGCCCGCTTTGCCGGGGAGCTGTACAGCACAGCGTATACCGGCTTTTACGCCAATACCATTATGGTAGCGGCTTATTGGGCGTTCGCTGCGCTGGCGCTGGCGCTTGGCATTTGGCTGGATCACCGGCGCAATTTTGCCTGCAAAAACAAACCGGCTGAGGTTGCCCTGGCAAGCGCCAAGCACCGCAATGCGCTGTATGTTGTTTTGATCGTTTTTATCCTGGTGGGGTACATCATGCAGAGCGGCGGCTTTAACACCAACGCGTTCGGCCCCTATGCAGGGTTTTAATCTTATGGAAAAAAGGAGATTTCCGGCGTGAAGCATATCATCAAAAAATTGGCGCTGCTGTTCGTGCCGGTCTATTTGTGGTTTGCCTTTTTTGTGGCGTTTGAGCCAAACAATTATTTTGGCATCAAAAAAACAGCCTCTTCCAGCCAGCCGGTGGCCCGTGTGCGCGCCTATGAGCAGAGCCCCGGCACCAACCTGATCATCGGGGACAGCCGCCTGGCCCACTTTGATATGGACCTTGTGGACTCCCTGACCGGGCAAAGCTGGCAGAACCTGGCCTTTGGTGGTGCTTCCCTGAAGGAATGTGTGGACCTTGCCAACTATGTGCTGGATTCCGGCAACCAGGTGGATCGCATTCTGTTTGAGCTTTCGTTCTACACCTTAAACAGCAGCTATAACACCGACCGTTTTTCGGCGCTGGAAGCTACCCTGCGCAACCCGCTGGTCTACTGCCTGAACCTGGAATACAACGTGAACGCCCTGACCGTGTTTATGGACACCGTAAAGGGCACGCCGGACACCATTGAATCCGGCGACTGGACCGCGGCGGATTACCTGGATGATGCCGGGAACACGATTCCGCTACACAAAAAGCTGTATGAGTACCCGGCGCTGATCACCACCCGTTGCCAGAACTGGACACTGAACGAAACCGAGCTGGCGGAGTTTTTGGCTATGGCCCAGCGCTGCGCAGACCGCGGCGTGGAGCTGACCATTGTGCTGCCCCCCATGGCCGCCAATGTGCGCACCGAGGTATGCGATGCCTTTGGCATTACCGCCGTGATGCAGGACGAAGTTCTGCCGCTGTTGGAAAAGCAGAATTTTACCGTGCTGAATTACGAATGGGGCACCAGCTGCATTACCGATGATGACACCCAGTTTTTTGACGGGTTCCACCTGGACGAAAAATACGGCCTGCCGGACTGGACAGCCGAACTGTTTGATGATATGCAGCGCTGATGCTGCCCCACCCCAAAAAGGAGGTCCCCTGTGGCACTGGACTTTTTGATTTTGTACGAACACACTGTTCGGGAATATGAGAGCGATCTTTTGCTCAAATTGGAGCTGGAGCGCCGCGGCTACACCGTGCGCATCCGCCAGCTGCTGGATGCCAAAGATCTGCGCCTGTTTGGCAAAGACAAGCCGGAAGTTCTGGTTGCCAGCTGCATGTATGACAACGAAGCCATCAACAGCCATGTGTACAACAACATTGGCAAATGCAACAAGATCGTCAACCTGCACTGGGAGCAGATGCTCTCCGACACGCAGGAGGAGGGCGATTGGTTCAACATGAACGGCAACGCCAAGCGCTGCGTGCAGACTTGCTGGGGCCAGCGCACTGCCCAGCGGTTACAGGCCCATGGCATGGATGCCAAGAACACCCCCGTGACCGGCGCTGTGATGATGGACTTTCTGCGGCCGGAGTTCAAAGGCTACTTTAAGGATAAGGAAACCCTGTGCAAGGAATTCGGCCTTGACCCCGCCAAACAGCTGCACCTGTACATTTCCAGTTTTGGCTATGCCAGCATGACCGACCAGGAAGTGGCCGAGCTTTCCAAAATGGCGGGAACGGATTTTTCCGGCTTTGCCCGCACCAACCGCGTTTCGATGGAAAAAACGCTGGCCTGGTTTGACCGCTACCTGGGTGACCACCCGGAGGTGGAACTGGTATACCGCCGCCACCCCAGCGAATGGAAATGCAAAGCCCTGGACGAGCTGGCCGCCAAACGCCCCAACTTCCATGTGATTTTTGCGGATTCCGTCAAGCAGTGGATTGTGGCGGCGGATTCCATCTCCATCTGGATGAGCACCGCTGTGGCCGAAGTATACATGGCGGGCAAAAGCTGCCATATCCTGCGCCCGGTGCCCATCGAGCACGAGTATGACCCCGTCATCTACAAGGATGCTCACTATGTGACTAGCTACCCGGAGTTTGCCGCTGCCATGGCGCAGCCGAACCCGCCGTTCCCCATTGCACGGGATGTGATTGAGGGCTATTTTGACCCCTCCCTTGCCCCGGCCTACAAGCGGATGGCCGACCTGCTGGAGGAAGTGTACAAAAATCCCCCGCGGGATGAACCGATGGGGCCCGGCTTTACGCCGCACTTCAACCTGCTCAAGTTCTGCGCACTGGCGGGGGGACACATGCTGTACCGCCACAAGTGGGAACCCAAACGGGTGTTTGCCTTCTGCCCGCCGCTGGCCAACTTTGCCCAACGCATTTACGGTTATGTGGACAAAGCCTATATCCCGCCGGAGGAGATCCAGCGCATGGAAGCGCGCATCCGGCCATATGTAAAATAAAGTTGTTTTTCCGGCGCGCTGCGGTGCGCCCGCTGCAAATGGGAGCCTGCCATGTCTGAACCGAAAAAAACTGAAAGCTTTGCCGGAAATGTGATGAAATACTCCATTGCCACCTACCTTGGCTTTGGCATTTCCGGCGCAGCGCTTATCATCAAGGGCGTCCTGCCCGCCGAAAGCTACGCCGTTCCTGCTTCCTTCATGGCATACACCATGTCGCTGATGAACGTGGGCATGCTTGGGCTGGACCAAAGCCTGCTGCGCTTTTACCACGAACCGCCTGCCGGTTCCACCGGGCGCAGCATGTTTGCCGCGTGTACCCGGCTTTCGGTGCTGGTCATGCTGCTGGTGGGCGGCATCGGCAGCATCTTTTTCGCCAAGCCGCTGGCGGCGGCCTTTGGCCTTGGGGCCAACGGTGCCGGGCTGGTGCCGTTTTTGTTCCTGAACGCTGCTCTGTACATGCTGGTGCGTTACCTCAACGTGCTGCTCCGGCTGGAAAACAATGTGCGCGCCTACACCACCGAAACGCTGTGGATGCAGGCCTGCCTGAACCTGATCTACCTGCTGCCCGGCTTTGTTACCCAGGACGCCCGCGCTTTTGTGCTGGGTGCGGTGTGCAGCTTTGCGGGGGTCGCAGTGTTCTATTGGCGGCGGGCTTCTAAAGGTCAAACGAAAGAGGCCCCTGTGCGCGGCCTGCGCCCCTATGCCCACATTTACCGGGCGGCACTGCCTTACGGCATTGTGTTGGCACCTGCGGCCATCCTGATCCCGCTGTACCGCGCCATCTGCCTTTCTTTTTTAGGCAATTACGCCCCCGCGGCGGAGCAGGGTTCGTTTGATTTCGCCTACACCCTGGCCCAGCTTGTCACCACCATTCAGGCCGGTTTTTCCACCTACTGGGGCCCCTATGTCTACGCGCATTACCGCACCGAGCAGGAGCGCATTGGCCGCATCCATGATCTGCTGAACCTGCTGATCTTCGGCTTTTTCTGTCTGCTGGTCATGTTTGAGGATATCATCTTCATCATCTTCCCGGCCAAATCGGCCTGCCTGCCCTACTTTCCGCTGATGATGCTGGCCGTGGTGTTCTCCATCCTGTGCGAAGGCACGGTGTACGGCAACACCATTGCCCGCAAGCCGTTCCAGGATACGATTGGAACCGCCGTGGGCGTTGCGGCCAACATTGCCGTGTGCGCCGTGCTGGTTCCGCGTTTTGGCGTAATGGGTGCCGCGGTCGGCCTGGTAGCGGCCAATGCGACGATGTTTTTGTACCGCACTGTGACCGGGCAGTATTACTACCGCACCATCCCCAGCTTCAGCCGGACGCTCTGCGGCTTTTTGCTGGCGGTGGGTGTGGCCGTGATCGGCGTGGTGTTCGCCCACAATTTTATCATCAAGTTTGTTTTGACTGCGGCAATCCTGTTTATTTACTGTAACATTTACCGTGCCCAGCTGTACAAGCTGTGGCAGATCTCTATGGGCTTTGTGCGGCGGTATCTGCTGCACAGCCAAGCATAACTACTGCAAAGGAAAGGTTGTATATCAAGATGAAGCATTGCGGCACACAAGAGTTGACCACCGAGCGGCTGGTCCTGCGTCGTATGACAACCGACGACTGCGAAATGATGTTTGGCAACTGGGCCAATGACCCGGAAGTGACCCGCTACCTGCGCTGGGAGCCCCACCGTGACTGGGTGGTAACGATGGCATATCTGAACGAGATTGTCAAACAATATGACCGCCCGGATTTTTATGATTGGGGCATCTGCGATAAAGTGACCGGTGTGCTGATGGGCAGCATCAGCATTGCCCCCGCCGAATCCTGTGAGCGTGAAAAGCCCTATGCCTGGAAAAACGTGAAAACCGAGCTGCTGGGCGGCATGTATGAGATCGGTTACACCTTGGGCAAAAAGTGGTGGAACCAGGGCTATGCCACCGAAGCCGCCGCTGCCGTGCGCGATTACTGGTTTGGCATGGTAGGTGCGCCCTGGCTGGCCGGGTTCCACGCCAGTCAGAATGTGGCAAGCAGCCGCGTGTTGGCCAAGACCGGCTTCCATTATGACCACGATACCGTTCTGCACCGCTTTGACGGCACCGAGGTGCCCTGCCTGGCCTGGTACCTGCTGAACCCCGGCAGCCAGAAATCCGATGAACCGGCAGCCGCTGCCCCCGCTGTACAGGCAGAACCAACGGAACCAGCGGAGAATGCCGAGACAACCGTCTGACATTCACTCCCCTGCCCCATACTTTTGCTGACCTGGCCGAATACGGCCAGAAAGGACCCCTATGGACGAAATGAAGGACCCCATCACCCTGGACTTTACCGCTACCCAGGCCCCGGCAGAGGACGCCCCTGTTGGGCAGAAGGCTCTGGACAGCGAGCGCCCGCCGGTGCGCGTTGTGCTGCTGGCGCTGGACCAGGGCAAGTTTGACTCCCAGCGCAGCCTGGATGAGCTTGCCGCCCTGGCGGAAGCCAACGGCATGCAGGCCGTTGCTACCGTGTGCCAGAAGCGCAGCACCCCCGAAGCCGCCACCCTTCTGGGGGAGGGCAAAGTGGAGGAAGCGCGCCTGGTATGCCTGAATACCGATGCCGAGGCCGCCATCTTTGACGGCGAGCTGACCGGCAGCCAGATCCGCAACCTGAGCGCGGCTTTGCAGGTGGAAGTGCTGGACCGCACGATGCTGATTTTGGAAATCTTCCGTGCGCGCGCCACCACCAACGAGGGCAAGCTGCAAACTGAGCTGGCCACCCTGAAATACCGCATGCCGCGCCTGCAGGGCCTTGGCGAGGCGCTGAGCCGCCAGGGCGGCGGTGGCGGCGGCGGTGGCGGTGCCCG
>OGPL01002349.1_pt1 | contig 14196 bp, 8 predicted proteins | sample 1552901 | NCBI WGS metagenome assembly OGPL01 (sample SAMEA2580244, study PRJEB22360) | human gut metagenome | biome: human gut; feature: human-associated habitat; material: faeces | place: Denmark | collected 2008/2010 | reverse complement strand
CACCATCGTCATGCCCACCACCACCCCGCTCATCAAGGTCGAGCGCACCAAGGCCCTGGGCGCCGACGTGGTGCTGGCCGGCAACGTCTACGACGAGGCCTACGAGCACGCGCTCAAACTTGCCGAGGAGAACAGCTACACGTTCATCCACCCGTTCAACGACCTGGGCGTCGCCACGGGCCAGGGCACCATCGCCATGGAGATCGTGCAGGAGCTGCCGCTGGTCGATTACATCCTGGTGCCCATCGGCGGCGGCGGGCTTTCCACGGGCGTGTCCACGTTGGCCAAGCTGCTCAACCCCCACATCAAGGTCATCGGCGTGGAGCCTTCCGGCGCAGCATGCATGAAGGCCTCCCTGGAGGCCGGCCACGTGGTGAAGCTGCCGCGCGCCAACACCATCGCCGACGGCACCGCGGTGCTCGAGCCCGGCGACAAGATCTTCCCCTACATCCAGGAGAACCTCGACGACATCATCACCGTCGACGACGACGAGCTGATCGCGGCGTTTTTGGATATGGTCGAGAATCATAAGATGGTCGTGGAGAACTCCGGCCTGCTCACCGTGGCCGCCCTTCGCCATCTGGACTTCCAGGGCAAGAAAGTCGTCTCCATCCTCTCCGGCGGCAATATGGACGTCATCACCATGTCCTCTGTGGTGCAACACGGCCTGATCCAGCGCGACCGCATCTTCACCGTTTCGGTGCTTTTGCCCGACCGACCCGGCGAGCTGGTGCGCGTGGCGCAGGTCATCGCTGACAACAAGGGCAACGTCATCCGCCTGGACCACAACCAGTTCGTCACCACGAACCGCCAGGCCGCCGTGGAGCTGCGCGTCACCATCGAGGCGTTCGGCACCGATCACAAGCGGCAGATCGTCAAGGCGCTCGAAGGCGAGGGCTTCCGCCCCAAGCTCATCAACGCGCATCTGTAAGGCAACCCCGGCGAGGGGATGAAGCTGCCGCATAAGCCCCTCGCCCTACAACCGCATACGCAAGTCGCACAACGCGCAGGCCCCTGACCGGTTTCTTTCGGGATTCGATTTGGTTGGGGGCTTGCGCGTTTTTCCGTCTTTTGTAGGAAAACGCCGACGGGCTTCTCGAAGGGGCCTAGGAGAAAAGGAAAGCATGGAAACCGCACTCATCAAGGTATTCGCCTTTGTCTGCATCATCGTCGCAGGCTACTGCATGGGCCACACCGGCAAGCTCGGCAACATGCCCGGCGAGTTCGTGTCGAAGATCGTGTTCACGTTCACGCTGCCGTGCTCGGTGGTGCATGCGTTCGTGGTCGCCGACGAGGGAGCCGACGTGGATCCGGCCGGGGTGCTGTCCCGCGTGGCCGGGCTCCTTCCCTCCTACTTCGTCCCCCATGACGTGACGATCCTAGACGAGTGGCCCTTGAGCGCGAACGGGAAGGTCGACCGAAAGGCCTTGGCCGGCATGGCCCCCGAAGCGGCCCCGTCCGCATCCTCCCTGTCCGAACCGGACACCGAAGCGGAGCGCGCCGTGGCGTCGGTGTGGGAGGAGCTGCTCGATGCGGGGCCCGTCGGAAGGGAGTCGAACTTCTTCGAGCTGGGCGGCGACAGCCTCATGGCCATGAGAATGACGAGCGCTTTGGAAAAGCGTCTTGGATTCAAAATTGGACTTCAAGAATTTATATCCGATCCGACCGTAGCCGGAATCTGCCAAAAGATAGATACGACATGCGGGGACACATACGAGGAGGGAACCCTATGATGGACGAGATCCGATGCCTTCTTGAAGAGATGGCATATGCGGGAATACGTTTATGGGTCGAGGACGGAAAGCTAAAATTCAGAGCGCCATCTGGAGCCATGACGGCAGAAAGGGCTAACCTGATAAAGAAGAACAGGGATGCTGTAATCGCAGCCCTCAACGAACCTCGCCCGATAAAGCGCGAGCCCGAGAAAAGGTACGATCCTTATCCTCTTACAGACATACAGCAAGCTTATCAGCTTGGCAAGAGCGAAGCTTATCCCTACGGCGGAGTGGGATGCCAAGGGTACATGGAGATTAGCTTGGGAGGCGTTGAATTCGAGCGATTGAACAACGCATGGCGAAAAGTGGTGGCTCGGCATGACGTACTTCACTCGGTCGTTTCTGAAGACGGTTATCAGCAGGTGCTGGAAGAATATGATGTGGGATTGATTGAATTCGTCGAAGCCGAATCGCGAAGCTTAGAAGAGGTCGCTTCCGAATGTCGTAGAACCATGGATCACAAGGATTATGCAACCTCGGTCCATCCGTACGAACTGAAAGTGAGTACTGATGGGATTAAGTCAATCCTCCACATATCAGTCAACTTGGCTCTTTGTGACTTTTTGAGCATTACCATAATCCTCAATGATCTGGCTCGGGCATATGACGGCGAGCAACTAGATAGCAGCGACGAGATCTCCTTCAGAGATTTTGTCATGGATGCAAAAACCCGAGGAGTTTCCAGCCCTTCTCTAAAAGCAGATGAGGAATACTGGTCGGCACGCATTGACGAATTGCCTCCCGCCCCTATTCTTCCCATGGGGCCGAATCCTGACGTGCGAACGGGAGTTAGATTCATTAGGCACCAGATGAGCCTTACCGATAACGAATGGGCAGAATTCCGTCGCACAAGCGCAGAGAAAGGGGTTACCCCCACAGCTGCATTGGTCGCTGCATTCTCGGACACTTTGGCGCTGTGGGCGGAATCATCGGATTTCACGATCAATATGACAATGTTGAACAGGGGGGATGACATTCCTGGAATCATGCGTACGGTCGGTGATTTCACAATGTCAAGCCTATTGGGATTGATTCGTGACGAGCGCGCGCCCTTCTTCTCCCGCGCTTTTGCAGCGCAATCACAGCTATGGTCGGATCTTGAACATAGAAGCTTCTCCGGAGTCTCCGTGCTGAGAGAGATCGCGCGACGACGTGGACGTGCGGGCGGTGGGGCGCTCATGCCGTTCGTTTTCACGAGCAGTATCGGCCTACGCGGAGGATCGTCCTTGAGCGAAACAAGCCTCTTTCGTGGCTCTCGAGTCATCGGCGGACTTTCACAAACCCCCCAAGTATGGCTTGACTGCCAAGCGATGGAGTGGAATGGGTCTCTTGTAATCAATTGGGATGAGCGCGCCGGAGTCTTCCCTGACGGTCTGGTTTCAGACGCCTTTTCATCTTTCGAACAGACCCTTAGAAGTCTTGCCTCGAGCAAAGCGACATGGGAAGAGACACGGATAGTCCATTTACCTCAAAAGCAGAAACTTGTTCGCATCGCAGCAAACGACACCGGCAAAGAAATAGTGTCGAGTACCCTCCACTCAGACTTTATGAAGACAGCCCTCTCTCATCCAGAGCTCCCCGCCGTGCGATTGGGAGATGAGTTTGTGACATATGCGGAGCTGAGGGCGCTTTCCCTCAAAGTGGCCCATAAGTTAAAGCGAGGAGTTCGGACTGCGATCATTCTTGAGAAGAGCATTGCACAAGTAGTTGCGGTGATCGGCTGCAGCCTTGCCGGCGCTCCCTTTATTCCTCTATCCCCTGACCATCCTCGATCAAGAGTCGACACCGTTATGGGCAATGCGGAAGTGGGCGCGGTTCTCGCCAAAGCTGAAACCCTCGAAAGGCTTGACTTGGCCGGCAAAGAAGAAGCTATGGATATCGACCTTATCCTAAGCGATGACATTTCCGCTAACTTCGAGGATCGGACTTTGCCATCTGACGAAGCCTACGTGATCTACACGTCCGGCTCCACCGGGGTGCCGAAGGGGGTGGCGGTGAGCCACGCCGCCGCGTGGAACACCATCGCCGACATAAACTCTCGATTCAACGTTAGGCAGAGCGACAAGATCATCGGATTGGCCGAGCTAACCTTCGACCTAGCTATATATGATATATTTGGAATCCTTTCCGTCGGAGGAGAGCTTATCTTCCCCGAACCCTCATCACTTAATGATCCGTCGAGCTGGTGCGACGTAGTTGTTAAACGCAAGGTAACGATATGGAATTCTGTCCCCCAGCAGATGCAAATGCTTTCTTACTACCTTGATACGGCTCCGGATGTCCCCTCTCTTTCCTTGAGGCTCGCTCTCTTGTCTGGCGACTGGATACCCGTCTCTCTGCCCAACGATATCGCAGATAAAATCCCTCACTTGAAAATGGTGAGCCTCGGCGGTGCCACCGAGGGAGGAATCTGGTCGATCTTCCACGAAATCAATCCATCGGATTCGAAAAAGGCAAGCATTCCCTACGGAAAGCCTCTTGCTAACCAGGAGTTTGATATCGTAGGACGCGAACTTGAATCGCTGCCTCTTCTCGTTCCGGGTGAAATCATCATTAGCGGAAAGAGCCTTGCTTCGGGCTACCTCAATGACCCTGTTCGAACATCCGAGAGTTTTATAATGCGGGATGGAGTGAAATGCTATCGAACCGGCGACATGGGCAAATACCTGGAAAACGGCGACATCGAGTTTCTCGGGCGTGCAGATCAGCAGATTAAAGTACGGGGTTACCGCGTCGAGCTAGGCGAAGTGGAAGCCGCTCTAGAAAAGGCACCGGGAGTAGACAAGGCTGTCGCATTTGCTGCCGACGACGATAAAACCGACAAGCATCTTCTCGCCGCAGTCATCGCCGAAAAGGTCAATCCCGACAAGTCAGAATCCTTGTTCAAGAGATCTACGGTCGCCATGAAAGAATGTATGAGAGATCGCTTCAGCAAAATGGCTGTCAACGAAGTTGGAGAGTATTGCCGCAAAGTTGACGAGGTCTGCTTGTCGGCCATGATGAATTTGATAGCAGATGCCGTTAGCAAAGATGGCTTCTCAATGGACGACATGATGCATGGACTCAATGCCAAAGAGAGGAACAGAAGGCTCCTAGAGAGATGGGCGAAGTCTCTCGTCGACATGAAAGCGCTCAATGCAAAGGGCGACTTGTTTTGCTTCTCGGACGATTATAAGAGAGGCGACATTGAGGCTTTATGGCAACAGCTCGAATCCTTGGAACTGAAAGTCGAGTACAGCAAAGGGCTTTTGTCGTTTTTGCACACATGCATAGATTCCTTATCCGGCCTCGTGTCGGGGAAAGTGGATCATTTATCCATACTCTTTCCCGAAGGTGGTTTTGATGTAGCCGCTTCAACCTACAGGGACAACCTAGCCTCCAAAACTCTCAACTCCACACTAGTTAGCATGGTTTCGGAATTTGCGCGCATCAAGGGTGGGTTGAGAGTTCTTGAGGTCGGGGCCGGTACGGGAGGCAGCAGCGACTCGCTCATCGATGCGCTTGAGGGAACGGGGAGCACATATCTTTTTACTGACATCTCTGAATTCTTCCTCTCTGAAGCCCGAAATCGCTACGAAGGTAAAAACTGGATTGGCTACGCCATCTACGATGTCAATAAGGATGCTAGAGCTCAGGGACTTGCAGACAACTCATTTGATCTCATCGTAGGCGCAAACGTACTCCATAATTGCATCGATGTCCTTGCAGGGCTGGGGCAAATCAAATCCCTTCTTTCTCCGGGAGGCATTTTGGCCTTTATTGAGGCCACGCGCGAGAGCTTTCCCCTTATGGTCAGCATGGATTTCCAAGATGCCCTCGGGATGGAGTACTCGGATTTGCGTGCAGGAACCAGCAAGGTATTCCTTAACCTCGACGAATGGAGCGGAATCCTCGCAAAAGCAGGTTTTGGCTTGACGGACTGCTCTCCTACGAACGAAGAACCGGATCTCTTTGGCCAGCACCTGATAGTCGCACAAGCAAAGGCTGATATAGCCGCGCTTTCGGTCGATGATGTGGTATCAGCCGCACAAGAAACCCTTCCCTCATACATGATTCCTGAAGCCATTGGGATAATCGACACCCTTCCCCTTTCGAGAAACGGAAAGGTTGACAGAGCCGAGCTTAAACGCCTACCACTGCTCGGAAGAATGCAGTCGAAAACTGCGGGCATCGGAGATGAGGGAGACAGCTACCGTAGCGATTTGGAAGCACGCTTAGCTGCAGAGTTTTCTGAAGTACTCGGAGCAGATAGCGTCAGGAGGGATGACGACTTCTTTGAGCTTGGAGGCGATTCGCTTTTGGCCACCAAACTCGCAGCCCAGATAAAGAAGAACGTAGACGAAGCGGCTGAACTTGAATGGGAGTGGCTTTTGAGAAAGATGATGGAAAGCCCAACGGTCAGCTCACTCGCACTCGCGCTCTCCAGTACAGAAGAAGCAGAAAAGGCCGCGCCCAAAGGGCAGATGGAGCCTGCTATCGTATTGAAAGACGGAAACGGAGATGGCGTCGTTAACGTATTGGTGCATGACGGAACAGGCACTCTTGACCCATACCGCGACCTTATTAGCGCTTCGGGTGACAAACTCATCATCGGCGTGCAAATGCCCGACATGCAAAAAGCCTTGGATTATGACACCCGATCCCTTATAGAAACCCTCGGAAGAGAGTATGCCGATCGCCTCTTGGAATGGAATGGATGCAGCTTTAGGATAGTGGGATACTGCATGGGAGGTTTGATCGCAACAGAGATTGCAAGAAACCTGATGGAGCAGGGAGAAACCGTTGCCGATCTCTTTGTCATCAGCTCATATGGGCTCCCGTTCAAAATCACCGAAGACGTAATGATTGAGTATGCTTTTGCTCGCGTACTTAATGCCCCAACTGAAGACCTCGGGTATCCGAAAGACGACGAAGCCTTCGCCAACGCAATCGCTGATGCCCAGATCCGACACCCTGGAGTATTGGATCTTCTCGATGGTGAAGGCCCTGTTGTCGAAAAACTGAAGAAGATTGCCTCCCTAGATTCGAACGAGCGCATGCGTAGGATACTTTCAACCGTGACCGCCGATAGCAACGTCGTAGAAAGATTGACCCAAATTTACAGGACGTTCAAACATAATTTGATTGCAGTAATGGAATACGAATCAAAACCCTATCTTGGCCCTATCCACTTTTTGCGAGACAGTGGAAGAATGGGGCTATTCAAGAACATCGGTGGTGATGAAACGGTTTTCTGGAACAGCGTCGCCCTCATGGGGATAGACACCCAAGATATAGAAGGAGATCACTTTACCTGCATATCCGGAGAACACGCAAAAGATGTCGCAAAGAGAGTGGGGCTTCGATGATCGGAGTGCTTGGGTCGAGCGGGCATGTTGGATCACTGCTTGCCGACATGCTGAAAGCTAAGGGGTACGAGCTTCGCCTCGGTGCTCGCTCGGCCGGATTCATCGTCAACATGACAGACCCTAGTTCTTTGTCAAGATTTCTCGATGGATGCGATGCGGTGGTTAACTGCGCTGGCCCCGCGTATCTACTGAGCGAACCAGCAGCAAGAGCCGCCATAAGCTCAGGCGTTGCATACTTTGACGTTGCCGGCTGCGAAAACCTGTGCAAAACCCTAGCTGATGAATCGGCGGAAACACCGGTTGTATTTTCTGCAGGAATGGTGCCGGGGCTCTCGGGTCTTCTACTAAAGATGGCTATTTCCGCAAACAAAGGACAGGATATTGTTGGCTTTGCCGGGGGAGTCCAAGATATCTCCCCGGGTGCTGCAGCGGATCTAGTTTTGAGCATGTCCGATACGTCGGGATATGGCAACAATGGCTCCATGTGGCGTAGCGGCGCAGTCCGCGAACTTGACCACGATCCAACCCCCGCCCCCTCTTGCTTTCCCGAAGGGTCGTTTTGCAGAGCCTTTTTGTCAGAAGAGGCGAGAGTCATAGCCGAGAAGGAGGCACTTCCAAGACTTGAATGGTATAACGTATTTGTAGGTGATCTGTTTTGCAAGGCTCTTGTCGACGCACAGTTGTCGAAAACCCAGAGCCTCGAAGAAGCAAGCAAGAAAATCAGCATAGCCGCATCCATCGATGCTATGGGTAGACAGGCATTTTATACGTTGGCTGCAACTTCTGGAGAAATGGCCTACATTGTTAAATCGGCCGACAGCTATGAGCTAACTGCAGCAGTGGCATGCTATGCCATAGAGAGTTTCCTTGCTGGGAGCATCCCCAATGGCGTATACAACTTGCCCGATCTGCTTGATCCAGAACTGGCGATATACGGAATTCTATCTTTGTCTAAGAGTGCTCGAATCGAAATTGTACCGTCAAAGTCTTTGTTTGAAGTCGAGGAAGGCGAGTTATGAAAGCCGTGGTTGTGGGGAGCACGTTCGGAAGCGTATATGCCGAGGGCATTAAGATTGCCGACGATGTAGAGCTGGCTGGAATTGTAGGCAGGGGGAGCAAGAGAAGCGCCGCCTTGGCTGCATCATACGGAGTTCCTCTGTATCAAGGGGCTAATGCCGTTCCGGCAAACATAGATCTTGCTTGCGTCGTGGTAAGATCAGCCATGGTTGGAGGAGATGGAATTGAAATATCTCGCTCCTTTCTCGAGAAGGGCATTCACGTAATCCAAGAGCAGCCCATGCATAGCAGCGAGGTTCTTGATCTGACCAGATGCGCTGCAGAGCATGATTGCAAATTCATGCTTAACGGTTTCTATCCATATCTCGATTCGGTTAAGCGCTTCATTGATGCCGCAGCTTCCCTTCGCAAGGAACACGAATTGCTAAGCATAGATGTGACTACATGCGTACAAGTAGCATACCCTTTTGTAGAGGTGGTTGGGAAAGTGGCCGGAAGCTTGCATCCTTTCAGATTGGAGAAGATAGCAGATACCGGCCCTTTTGACATTCTAGTCGGAGAAGTAGGAGGGATTCCTCTTACCGTTCGATTCCAAAACGAAATGGATTCCAGTGACCCAGACAATAATGCCATAGCCCTGATGCGGATGGACGTTTACTCGGATAAAGGCATTCTGTCCCTATGCGACGTTTACGGAGATGTTCTTTGGACTCCACGGTTTCATGTCGGAAAGGCAGCAGCCGACAGCTCGAACCTCTCAACCGTCGAAAGCGCAAGTATTAACGTTCTTCATAGGAGAGCAGAGACATATGATTCTATCCTCGCTGAACAGTGGCCGAAGGGGATTGCCAATATGCTCTCGGAGAGACTTGGGGAGCGCAACTCCCTTGCCACAACCCAATTCCAGATTTCCGCATGTCTAGCCTGGCAAGAGTTTACTTCGGCCTTAGGTGCCCCAAGCGAATTGAGGCAACGTTGTTAACGGAGGTCGAGCGAACAGTGTCATTTGGAAAGCTTCATTTGAAAGGCATTGTTGCTTCGGTAGGTTTGACCGCCGGGCTTCTCGTTTTGATACTTCCGTTGCCGGAGTTGGAAAGCTCAGCACGTATTCAGCTTGCTCTCACTCTCGGTGCTTTATCGTTTTGGGCAAGCGGGGTGATGCCGGCTCCAATTACGGGCATGCTGTATATGGGCTACTGCTCATCACGAACTCCTCTGATCCGCTAACAGTTTTTTCTGGCTGGACGAACGAAGGAGGAAGTCTATGGCTGGTACTTTGCGCGTTTCTCATCGCTTCTGGAGTTGAAAAGTCTGGGCTTGCTAGAAGAGTGGCTCTGAGTATTTGCGCATCCGGTCAAGTCAAAGGTTTTCAATCGCTCATTGCAGCGATAGCCGTCATAGAGCTGCTGTTCGCACTGATCATTCCAAGCGCCTTTGCAAGAACATTCGTCATATTGGCAGTTGCAAAAGAAGTGTGCAAAGAAAATAGCGTATCCGAGACGGATGCCGCTGTAATCAATTTTGCATGTTTTGCGCTTGCGGTTCCCACGACACTTATCTTTTTGACTTCGGAACCAGCCCTCAATACACTCGTTGTTGAATATTCCGGATTAGGGTTGAGCTGGGTTGACTGGTTCAGCACTATAGGCATTCCCAACATCATCTATTTGTTTTTAGCGACAGTTCTGTTTATAGGAGTGTTTAAGCCGTCTGGAAAGGTTTTCGTAGATGGGGCAAAAAACCGCGCTTCGTTAGAGGATCTTGGCAGATTGAGCTCCAAAGAAAAGAAGATGGCTTTGTGGCTTTCTCTGATGATCGCATTCTGGTCGCTTTACCCTTTCATGAGAATAGGTATAGCGTGGGGGACTATGCTTCTCACGTCGCTTATGTTCCTACCTCGAATCGGAGTACTTGACGCAAAAGCTTTTGCAGACGTTCCCGTGGGAACTCTCGTATTCCTCACCTGTGCGTTGTCGATCGGATCTGTAGGCGAAGCCACAGGCATGAGCCAGTGGATTGCCGATACGGCGCTTCCGGCTTCTTTGCCAAGCGATATTCTGTCAACCATCATTTTTATATCAGCAATATCATTGGCCATCCATACTTTGATAGGATCAGTGTTGGCCACCGCTGTCGTTATTTTTCCCATACTGATATTATTCGGTGATGTAGCGGAATTGGGCGTAAGCGATGCGGGCGCTGTTCTGATCGCATACCAAATGATTGCCAGTCAGTTTTTTCTTTCGATGCATCAGGCACCGATTGCCTCTGGCATGGAGCTTGCTGGGTACGGCGAAAAAACCGTGATGAAGCTTGGCGCTCCCATGACTTGTCTTGCGCTTGTTCAGCAGGTACTCGTGACTGGCTGGCTTTTTCTTGCAGACGTTTTGTAGGCTCGTTCCTAGGAGGACAAGCGTGAACAATTGGATAGTCGATCTCAATCAGAAAGAGCAAGCGAGAGGAACAGCTTTGGTATTTGTGCCCCATGCGGGCGGAGGACCCAATGCATTCAGATCTGTCGCACGCGAGATTCGCAGGAAACTTCCTGTCTACGCTATTTGCTATCCAGGTCATGAAAATAGAATATCGGAGCCTCTCGTAGACGATTTCTCGTTTGTAGCAGAGGGAATTGCCAAAGCAGCGTCCGCATATTTTGAAGATCGGCCTTTTGCCTATTTCGGACACAGCATGGGAGCCTCCCTTGCCCACGAAGCAGCTCGAATCGCAGCGCTGGATAAATTGCATGGCCCTTCGCATCTGATAGTATCAAGCCGAGAAGCCCCTTCGAGCATCAGAGAGGCTCACGTCCACCTCTATGACGATGCTGAATTTAGGGAAGAATTGCTTCGCGTAGGCGGAGTATCTCCCGAGGTGCTCGAGATAGATGAACTCTGCGATATATTTTTGCCGATCATTCGGAATGACTACAAGCTGATAGAAGAGTACGTTCCTGCAGAAAATTATGAGATGGGCATCGACTGCCCTGTTACGGCTTTCTTAGGGAAGGACGATCCGGAAGCTCTGGAGAACGAAATGAAGGATTGGGCGAACGTTACGACAGGCCTCTTCAAGATAAGGCATTTCCAAGGAGGGCATTTTTACTTCATGGACGATGCTTCCCAAGTCGCCACTGCTCTAATCGAAACGCTGTATGACAGCAGACAATCCAACGTTTAAATCGCCGCACTAACCCTCGAAAGGCACGGCGATTTCCTCCTCGCAGGTGTAGCGCGCCACTCTTTCCGCATGGGTGACAACGACAAGCGCCAAGCCCTCGTCTCGTTTCAGCTGGTTCAACGTATCGAGGATGTCCTTTTGGGTGGTGGGGTCGAGAGCGGAAGTCGATTCGTCGCAAACAAGCACCTTGGGCTCATGGGCGAGAGCCCGGGCGATGGCAACGCGCTGGGCCTGTCCACCCGAAAGCGAGCGGGGGTACTGGCGTTTGATCTCGTCGGGCAAACGCACCAAGGCCAAAAGCTCCGAGACCCGCTCCCTCACCTCTTTCCTCGACCAGCGAGAATGCACCCGCCTGACAGCGCGAGAAAGCTGGGTGTCCACGCAAAGCGCAGGATTGAGGCTTGTCGCGGGATCCTGCGGCACCATCTGCACGGCGGCAAGCTCGGTTTGCGACCGATCCTTGAACGAGCGCGCGAGAACATGCATATCCCCATCGCCCAAATCGAGCGTCACAGAACCTTTTTCCGCAGGGCGCTCTCCCGTGATGGCCCTGACAATCGTACTCTTGCCCGACCCCGAAGGCCCGAAAAGGGAAAGCCCCCGACCATGATTGATCGAGAACGCGGCATTCCTCGTTGCAACCTTGCCGTCGGGCGTCACGACATCGAAGCTTGATGCCGAAAACACAGGGACACCGGCGGATGGATCCATTTCATCACTGGGTCGCCGTTCAAGCCGCTGGGCGTCAACGAGCTTGCGGGCGTAATCGGTTTCAGGGTTGTTCATCAGCTCGGAATGTGAAACCGTTTCGAGAACGCGGCCCTCTTTGAGGACGGTGACAGATTCGGCGAACTTGCCGGCCACATCAAGGTCGTGGGTAATGGCGACGACGCTCATTCCCGATTCGGAGCAGATTCCCTTGATGGTGGCCACGACCTCATCGGCGGCGGCTCCGTCGAGGCCAGCGGTGGGCTCGTCGAGTATAAGCACGCGAGGTTTCGACGCGATGGCCTTGGCGATGGCCACACGTCGACGCTGCCCTCCGGAAAGCGAGCGCGGCCTCCGGTCGAGCAGCCCTTTGACACCCGAGAGACCCACCCTGTCAAGCAAGCCAAGCGCGTCCTCGTCGTCCATCGGGACGGATTCTGACAGCAGCGTGCGCACCGTCATGTGAGGTGTGAGCGAGAGAGCGGGATCCTGCGACAGCCACGATACCGTTTCCGCCCGGTAGCGCCTCAGCGATAAGCCTTTGAGAGAAAGCACGTCCGCCCCGTCGACGAAGATAGTTCCGGCCTCGTGGACGAGGCCGCTGCGGATGCGTCCCATGAGCGCAAGGGCGAGCGTGGTTTTGCCCGACCCCGATTCCCCGACGAGGGCGCGGTTTTCTCCAGCCAAAATCTCTATCGACAGATCGTCGATAACGCGTTTGCCCCCGAGGGTTGCAATCGAAAGGTCCGCTATCTCGACAATCGCATCCGCTCCGTTCGTCACAGGTTGCTCCTTTTCCCTACTCGATCAAGCAGAAGATTGCCCGATATGGTGATGCAAGCAATCGCGATAGTGGGAGCAAGCGCAGCCCACGGATTCAAGCTGATGCCCGTGACACCTGTCTGTATCATGGTTCCCCAGTCGGAACCCGTTCCGAGGGGATCGAATCCGAGAAAAGCAGCCGTTGCAACAAGATAGACGGAGTTGATGAACCTCATGCCCACCGTGGTCGCCAAGGGAACCGCCAAGTTCGGAAGCACTTCGCGCACAGCCGTCTTCGCCGCCGAATCGCCGGAAAGACGCGCTGCCGCCACATAAGGCGATGCGGCCACGGGACGAACGAGCGAGCGCGTGTACCGGGCTATATAGGGTGCCGACACCGCCGTGGTCACCACGATCATCGTCCCCACTCCCGAACCAAGCCCGAACACAAGAACCATGACCACGAGTATCGAAGGAATGACCAACAGCAGATCGAGCAGGTACGACAACACGTCAGCAAACCTGCCCTTCGCACTCACGGCGAACCCGAGAGCCACGCCCACGGCAGCGGCGACGGCGGTGGAAACAGCGGCGACGACGATAAGATGCGCGCCGCCATGCATGAGGCGCGCCAAAACATCGCGACCAAGCCCGTCGGTGCCCAAAGGATGCTCGACGCTCGAAGGCATGAACGCGGCCCCCACGGTACTTGTCCCGTCTGCCGGAGAAAGCGATCCGGCGAGCGCAAGAGCGAGAAAAGCGACGAAGAAGACGAGAAGCACAAGATCGGGCCAAGAGAGCAGCTTCTCGCTAACGCTATGCTTCGATCTCACGGGACCGCCTCCTTCCCAACCCGTCGGCAATCCAGAAAGCCGCAAGCGACACCGCTATGACAACCGCCGAGCAAGCCATGAGCAAATCGGGCTCGCGGTTGAGCACGGCGTTGACAAGGAGCGTGCCCAAACCAGGAAAGCTGAAAAGAGATTCGATGATGACCGTGCCACCGATAAGATACGGCACGACTGAAGCCGCCGACTGCGCAACGGGGGCGACGATTCCGGGCAAGAGGTTTTTGACGATCACCCTTCTTTCCGGCAGACCAGAAAGTCGGGCCGATTCGACATGAAGCGTTTGGTTCTCCCGTTCGACCACGGCGCGCACCGGACGCACAAGAGTGCAAGCCCCGATGAGGGATATGGCGACGATGGGGAGCACCATGATGATGGGCTTGTCGAACATCGAGCCACTCCCAACAGGAAGAAGCGATACGGCGGGAAACCACCCGAGCTGCGTCGCGAATACCAAGATGAGAAAGAATCCGACAACGAACTCGGGTGTTCCCACAACGGCAAGCGCAAGCGTACTCACAATCTTGTCTGCCGCCTTACCGCCATGAAGACCCGCGAAAA
>OGPL01002346.1_pt1 | contig 14234 bp, 9 predicted proteins | sample 1552901 | NCBI WGS metagenome assembly OGPL01 (sample SAMEA2580244, study PRJEB22360) | human gut metagenome | biome: human gut; feature: human-associated habitat; material: faeces | place: Denmark | collected 2008/2010 | reverse complement strand
GGGGCGGATATGCAATGGCTATCGTGGTGGGCTGGCTGACGTACAATCGTGCATCGGGCTTGTTCGTGTCCTATCTGACAATGCTATTGGCTACCGTCTACTTTTCAAGTCTTGCCTTTTATGTCATGGAGCATGGAACCAATCCTTTGGTAACAGGTTATGGCGATGCTTTGTGGTGGGCGTTCATGGATGTGACAACGGTGGGTTCCAATATCATAGCGGTCACTGCCACCGGGCGGGTGTTGTCCGTTCTGTTGGCGGCATTAGGGATGATGATGTTTCCCATTTTCACAGTATATGTAACAAGTCTGGTAGAGAGGCGTAATAAGGAAAAACAGGACTATTACAAAAAGAATGATTTTTTCACCTAAAACCTTAATTTATGGCAAATATTAAACAAACAGTAAAGCTGGGCGTATTTACCCTGGCAATCATGAATGTGACGGCAGTAGTATCCCTTCGCGGACTGCCCGCCGAAGCCGTATACGGAATGAGTTCGGCTTTCTACTACTTATTTGCAGCCATAGTCTTTCTCATCCCGACGTCACTTGTCGCCGCTGAGCTGGCTGCCATGTTTCAGGACAAGCAAGGCGGTGTGTTCCGCTGGGTGGGTGAAGCCTACGGAAAGAAACTCGGCTTCCTCGCTATCTGGGTGCAGTGGATTGAAAGCACAATCTGGTATCCCACTGTGTTGACATTCGGTGCCGTATCCATTGCTTTCATCGGTATGAACGATGTGCACGACATGTCGTTGGCAAACAACAAGTACTACACGCTGGCAGTGGTGCTCGTAATCTACTGGCTGGCAACTTTCATTTCAATGAAAGGCATGGGCTGGGTAGGAAAAGTGGCAAAGGTGGGTGGCATGGTCGGTACTATCATTCCGGCGGCCCTGCTGATTATTTTGGGCATTGTCTATCTCGCTACGGGCGGCCACTCCAACATGGACTTCCACAGCAGTTTCTTCCCTGACCTGACGAATTTTGACAATGTGGTGCTTGCCGCAAGTATCTTCCTCTTCTATGCCGGAATGGAAATGGGCGGTATCCATGTGAAGGATGTAAACAATCCCTCCAAGAACTATCCGAAAGCGGTATTCATCGGTGCGTTGATCACAGTCATAATCTTTGTACTGGGCACTTTTTCCCTCGGTGTCATTATTCCTGCAAAAGACATCAGCCTGACGCAGAGCCTGCTGGTGGGTTTCGACAATTATTTCCATTATATCCATGCTTCCTGGCTGTCACCTATCATAGCCGTTGCGTTGGCTTTCGGTGTGCTGGCAGGTGTATTGACATGGGTTGCCGGTCCGTCCAAAGGTATCTTTGCAGTGGGCAAGGCGGGTTATCTGCCTCCGTTCTTCCAGAAGACAAACAAGCTGGGAGTGCAAAAGAACATACTTTATGTTCAAGGTATAGCCGTAACCGTATTGAGCCTCTTGTTCGTGGTTATGCCTTCGGTGCAGAGTTTCTATCAGATTTTGTCACAGTTGACGGTTATTCTTTATCTCATCATGTACATGCTGATGTTCTCCGGAGCCATTGCCTTGCGCTACAAGATGAAGAAGCTGAACCGCCCGTTCCGCATCGGCAAAGGCGGCAACGGCCTGATGTGGTTCATCGGTGGTTTGGGATTCTGTGGTTCATTGCTTGCATTTGTGCTGAGCTTCATCCCTCCAAGCCAGATTTCCACCGGTAGCAATGCCGTATGGTTTTCCGTACTGATTATCGGTGCGCTTGTTGTGGTGATTGCCCCATTCATTATCTACGCTGCCAAGAAGCCAAGTTGGATTGATCCGAACACAACCTTCGAGCCGTTCCACTGGGAAGAACAGCCCAATACACAAGTTGCAGATAAACCCGTCTCTAAAGAATAAAGAAGAGACTTGGCATACCATAACTACACACAAGTTCCCCCTTTCCACGCTTGGAAAGAGGGAACTTTCAAACAAACAAATAAGCACAGACAGTGATTCACATCCTCATCCGGCCCAAAACCAAAGAACGAATCGAGGGCGAGGAAAAGCCCGGCCCTCTAAACTCCCCGGTGTTCCTTAAGGGCAATCAATAACAATACCCTGAGAATAAACTAAAAACATAGAATAACATTATTTCGTGATACAAGGTTGCTGCACAACTTTGTAGTGCAACAACTTCGTAACAATGCGGCTACTGTCAGTTGCCGCGGACACAGCGCACAGGAAGCCCAACCATACGACCTATACCGCCTTGTATCAGAGATACACTGGTAGTATTTCCATACAGAAGGCTTCCTCCTATATTAGTATTATTGTATGGCGAGGCGGACCAACATATAATTGCACTTCCAACGTAACTAAGTGTTTTGTCATTGAAACGACCACCAGCTGCCGGATAGAATGCCACATTGCTTTCACCACTCACTGCCGCATTTCCGGTAGTTAAAAAACGACGCCCAAACACAGGAAAAGTTGAGTGCATGAAACCTTGTGCGTCGGAAGAAACCACTTTATCATCATCTACCACATTAAACTCAGACGCTGTGGACGTGCTATATCCATTTGCAGTAGTCAAAAAGTTAGTCCATACATCCTGCTGAGGCATGTGATAGCCATAAGGACAAGGATCATAAATAGTTTTTGTTACAGATTTCGTTGCAAAGAAATTGCTGTTTGATTCGTCAAGAATGTCACTGCCCCACAACTTATTGGATACTTTCCAAGGAAGTGTATTCCTATGTGCTGCCCAAATCCAGTTAAAAGATCTACTTCCTCCACCGGGAGCAGATGCATCAGCACCATTACTCATCACATATACCAAAGGATTCTCTACTACATAGGTAAGTTGTTTACTAATAGCTGCTGCATCGGTTCCCTTACCACTTACCACTTGACTATTTGTTAAATATTTGGGGTTATTTGCCATAATCAACTGTTTCGTAACCAACACCCCGTCCGCATCATAAGAGGGAATAAGTTCTGCATCGTCCGTTTTTTTCATCTCACCCGCACCGGGGAACGGGTCTTTACGACCAAATTGATAAATGAGACCATACGTCTTTATAACCTCCTCTGCCGTTTTAGAAGCCGGCATTGCGCTCGCAGCACCCAAATTACGGTCCATCATCTTGAAAGTCCGTTTAGTTATGTTTTCATAACCGCTAATACCGCTACGAGGGCGCGTCTCGTATGTCTGTTCCTTGATATTATCTCCACCAAACGCTGCCGTTGCCCAGATATGCCAGCTCCAAAGGATTTTGGAAGCGCCGTCTTTGGCGGCAACCACTGCATTGCCCTCAGGAGCACTGCCCAGCTTGAACACGATATAGCCGTTGCGGGAATAGCCCACGTAGTCCAGTGTGTGAACAGTCCCGCCGTTATCGCGGGTTTCCCACACAAGGCCTGCCTTGACGGGAGAAATCTTATCACCCGCAGGAATTACGGCTCCCGTATAAGAGATATCCTCCGCAGTCTGCGCACCATTGCCGCGGACTGTGGCCTTGAAGCGGTACCATTTATTGGCATCGGTGGTTTTCACCACATAGCAATTGGCTGTCCGCGTTCCGGCAGCACTCAAATCCTTGCCCACCAGCACACGACCGTCGTCCAAGTTAGTGCCTCTAATGCTGGCATTCACTGTATATTTCGTATTGCGTGTCACATTGAAATCGGCAGGGTCGTTATCTCCCAGATAAATGGCATAGGCTACATCGCGGGCCGTACCATTCTGAGGGGTATAACTCCCTTCTATCAGGATATACGTAGCCGTAGCGGGCGCATTGCCCTCGTAGCGGTCTTTCCAATCGGTCAGAGAGGTGGTTCCCGCCTTGTTTTCAGGGATGTACCAAGTAATTGTGTTGGAGTTATCGCTCGTGTAGTCGGTAAGCTCTGCCGAAGTAGTCGGAGCAGTCGATTCTACATAATAGAGTTTCTTTGCTACATTCATCAGCTTGATGGCGCTCACAGTAAATACATCAGGTCCATTCGGAAGAGTCAGGTTCAGGCTGACTTTGGCAACCGAACGGGTCAGTGAGACTGCAAGTGTGTTGGCTGTATTCGAGTCGAAGTTGTCGTTGCTGCCGCACATAGGCAGGTTGTCACCTGTTCCTTTGCCCGAAGTCACTTCGGCTGCCAACTTCTTGAAGTCGGCCAGTGAGCTTCCGTATGCCACTCTCGAAGTCAGGTCGCCCACGTTTGCCAGCACATATACGGTGCACGCGCCCATTCCCGTAGCCAGAGAGATGTCGGTTGTAAGTGTTCCCGCTCCTAAGGATATGTGTCCGCTGTATTTCAGTGTATTAGTGGCGTTTTCAAACTGAAAGACGCAGATTTCGCTTACTGCATCCTCTTGGGCGTCGGTCAGGCTTGCGCGTGTTTGGGGATGTGCTCCGGCATCTGTTGCGGAATTCATCTGCGCCCCGGCATCTGTTGCGGAATGTGCCCCGGCATAATCCGGAGCTTTATCCGCTTCCTCGCCCAGCACCAAGTCCAGCGAGTTGTCGCCGCGTGCACGAGTGACACCTCCGGTGTCATGCATGGGAGCCATGCCAAGCGCAAGTTTCACCGGCATGGTATCGACATTGGGAGTTATGTTCTGCTGAATCTCGTCTCCATCCGTACAGGAAAGAAAGCAAAGAGAAGCCGCTATACATAACCCGAAAATACTTGTTATCTTCATAATTATTATTTCATTTTTTCCATTTTACATGTTGCACATAGGTTATATGTTGTTGATATGTCCTATGCTTACATATTATATACTTACATGTCCTATGTATACATGTTTTTATATTGCATGTTTATATACTGCATGTTTTTACACTGAATCCGGATCATCACTCCCCGGTAGTTTTCCATCACCGGTGGTAGCAGGTACATCCTTTGTTCCCGCCCAACTGCCGGAGTTCACGTTCGTGCTCCCGCCGCCCGTTTCGCCCGGTAGAGTCTGCGAAGAAGCCCAGGGCAGACCGTTTATCGTACTCAGGCCATAGTTGCCGAACAGGACATCCAAATCGGGATTGAGAATCCACTGTCCCGTACTGACAGTGGGGTTGCCACCGCCTGTTTCGCCCGGCACAGTCACATTCTCCCAAGCCCCCACAGTCACCGTAATCGGAGCTGAAGCGCCTATATCGCCCTGACCGCCCATTACGCTCTCACCCCAAGGCACCACCGTCAGCGTCAGTTGCATGGAGCTGCCTTTCATCTTCAGGGTGAACGTATATTGTGTGCCGGGAGCAAATGCGAGCATCGGCGGCATGGCAGCCGTAAACTTTGCGTCAGCCATGTCATTGAACGACACATCCAGCTCGAAATCGAACTTACCTGCCATGCGGGGCAGCACCACCGCAGCAGCGGAAGTGTTCAGGTCCTTGTCCGGCGGGGAGAAGCTGCCGCCTGCTATGGTGAGGCCGTCGCTCTGCGCCACTCCCGCAAGGGGAAGTTCTGCATTCAGGGGTGCTGCAACGGGGGCGGCAGTCATATTGGTGAGCCCGGCGGACGCAACACGCACCTTCTTTATATTGCCCGCCTTGGGCGACAGCTCGAACACCAGCCTTGTGCAACGGCGAACCAAGTCGTTGAGCGGGACGGAAGGGTTGGATTCATCCACCGTTCTACCCGCGGTCAGCGAAGTGGCATAGTCCATGCCATGCCCCACAGATACGGTGTACGGCGGTGCAGTGGTGCCGCCACCGCCGCCGGGAATACCGCTGCCACCGCCCCCGGAAGCAGTAGCCGTTTCCGGGGTAAGGGCATAGAAATCATAGGAACCGGCACGCAGCAGCAAAGAATGCACAGGCGTCAGGCTGCCATTGCCCGAAGAGGCTCTGTATGTGCCTTCGCCCATGTATTCATCCGCCTGCAAATCGGGAGATTGTCCTACACGCCGGAAAGCGAGGATACGCAACGTTGTGTTGTCCGACAAAGGCGAAGAAGCACGCGTGGTGACCTCCATGCCGATGCCCGATGCAGAGAAATGCACTGCAAAACGTTCACGCTCCCTCAACAAAAGACCGCTTTCCGTACACGAACAAAACAACAAGACTGCCGGCAAGTATTTTATCATCCCTGAATAGTTCATAAAATCAATGGCGTATAAACATTAAATTTCAACTTCAGGAGTATTAGTGACCGGTACCCAGTCCACAACGGATACGGTAGGAGTGATAGCCGAAGACGAGAACTTTAAAGTGATTTCATACGCATTTCCCGGCAGGAAACCTCCGGTAGGAATGGCTACTGTCGGTTTTTGAAGTCCACCCGTCTCCGTATTAATTTGTAGTTCTACCGCGCTTGTGCCGTTAGCTTGTGGGGCAAACATGGCATAGCCTGCCAGAACTGCGGAAGCAGCCGTTGTACCTACACCCAATTCCAACGGATAGGCAATAGCAGTTGTAGGTGATGTCGGTTGGGTTTTGACCAAATCCAAATCAGCAGTACCTGTAAAAGTCGGAGTGACTGCCACACCGGCGTTCGCTGTCTTCTCAGGCAATGTTATCGTACAGTTCTGTTTTTTTCCGGTTATCGTGATAGCGGTCACTTTTCCCCATAATGCTTGTGTAGCAGCATCAGGAGCATAAACCTTTATGCTGAACTGGGTAAGCAAGTGATTGAAAGCAATAGACGGTATCTTTGTACCTTTACTTCCCTCGTACAGAACAGTAGCCATCAAATCCGTCTTACCGTCTATATCACCAAAATTCACTTCCCTTGAAGCTTGCGTATAACTAACTCCGGTGCGTCTTGGATACCAGCCTATCAACTTGGTTTTCTTTCCGTTTGCCAAATAATATTCGGCAGGAGCAAACGACAGCGTTTTACCGGTATGCGCTACGGCACCTACCAAAGCAGTCCCCCCGTAGTCCCCATAGCCAGAACCTCCCTCATCGGCACGCACAAACGCCACATCCAAATTCTCAGTGAAATTAGAATTGATCATCCCATCCAATACCGCCCTCGTAGACGGAGACACAGCAGAGGTGATACCCGCACTGACACGTATTTCAACATTATCATCCGAAGACAACCCGATTACATCACTCTGTGTACAACTGCTTGCCATAGCTGCTACGGCAACAAGCATAAACATAATTTTCTTCATACTAAACTTACTTCTTTTTCTAAATTAATATTAAATAAATGCTACTAAAAATATTTCTATGATTCATTCTGTCCATTTATCCGGAATAAACCGTCGGTTTATTGGAAATAAACCACAAGTTTATTAGGATTAAACTGCCAGTTTATTAGGAATAAATTACAGGTTTATTGAGGGTAAACTGAAATAAACTCATAACATCCTGATTGACAAAAGAATATAAAAGGATTACCATCTAATTATTTTATGATTATTATCTCTCTGTTTCCTTCCTTCCAACCCTGCACAACAGCCGTAAGGTTCATATCGAGCAGGTTCACGCTTACATCTATCTCTATCGTCTTGTCGATAGGGATTTCACCCCCGTAGGAATCGATGATTTCGGAGACAGGCTTGTTCATGTTCACCGTCGTGCTGTACACCTCACCGGAGGAGTTATGCACAGCAAGATTCAGGCGGGAATCGTAGGCCGTTTCATTTCCGTTCCCCTCCTCCTTTTGGGGATCGAGAAGGCCGAGCAGGCGGATATCGGCGGAAGCGGTGTAGGAAGGAGAACCCGTATTCCGGGTCTGCACCAGCGTGGCGGTATATTGCGCCACTGTTTCGGGAGCCGTCCTGATGCTCTGCTCCGGAGGATCGCCCGAAAACAGGAAGAGCGAGGGATAGACGCCGTTCAGCGTGCCGTTCAGCACCGTTGCGCCCTCCACACCCGTCACCCGGAAGCGGAGGACAACCTGTTTCACAAGGCGGAGGGGAACGGGCGTGTAGCGGACATCACCGCGTGAGGTGACCTCCACCTCCTCCACGCTCCAACTGTACACATTGCCCGGCTGCGCCTCGGAGGAGAGGCGGACTTCCGCAAGAAGCCTGTTGTCCAGCCCCGTAAAGGTGACGCCTTGGGCATCGGTGTTGTAGGCAAGGCAACTGTAACGGCCCTCAGGAAGGACAACCGAGAAGGAATCGACGGATGCCTCCGCAACGGCGCCTTCCACCGGAACCGGCTTGTTGTCCGCACCATAGAAGCGGTAGCCGGCAGCGGAGGGACGGTTCAGCCCGGCCCAGACGGGGGCTATCTCCACCCGGCCGCTGGCAGCGCGATGGTCCAGCTCCCTTTCGGTGCAGCCCGCAAAGGCGGCCGCAGAAACAAGCAGCAGGACAAGACATGACATTCTCATTTTCCACCTCCTTTCGCACTGCGCCCGAAACGGTAGCCGATGCTGATGTCCACACCCGTCAGGCCGAAACGGTTCTTGCGGAAGTTACGGTTGAAATAATGATAGGGAAGCTCCACGTCGTATGTGTTGACATCCGAACTGCGGAAGCCGCCGCGAAGCCCCAGATCAATGCCCCAGCGGCCACTCAGGCGGAAGTGGCAGCCGGCGGAAACGCCGCCTTCAAGATAGGTGCCCGTACAGTTGCCCGTACCGGAGGAAAGGCGGCTGTCGGAGGTGCTGCGGTTGTCGAAATCGCCGGACTGGCCGTAGACGCCTACGTAGAAAAGGTGGTAGACGCCGCCCGAACGCAGCCAGAAACGCGGCTCAAGGCGGTAAGCGGATATGCCCCAATAGGACCGGCCGTTGCCGTAGGACCAGTCGGCATACGCGGCGGAAGCAACGGCAGACCAGCGCCCGGCAAAGAAGAACTCGGCGGAAAGGTTGGGAGTGAAAGAGGTATGGGAGAAACCGGGGGTCATGCCCGAAAGGGCGTAAAGGTTGGTCTTGATGGAGAACAGGGGAACGGCAAGGTTGCGCCGCTGCTCCGCCCGACGGAGTTGTTCGGCGCGTTCTTCCGCCAGACGCAGCTGCTCGGCGCGTTGCCGACTTTCGGCTGCCAGGCGGCGGAGTTCGGCAAGGCGTTCCTGCTCGGCGGCGGCCACTGCACGCTCATGCGCAAGGATCTCCTGCAACTCGGAAGCGCTAAGTTTGCGCCGGTAGCGCTCCTCGATGATGCGGTGGAGGTCGTATTCCACCAGTATCTCAACCCGGCGGAGCAAGGGGAAGAGCTCGGAAAGCATGAAGTTATAGGGAACTCCGCCATGCAAGGCCATCAGCTTCCTTTCGCGGCCGTCGAAGATACCGGTATTGTCGATGATTTCCAGCACTTCCCGGCGGCTGGGAAGCAATGCGCAGGAATCGGCAAGGGAACGGAGCCTCTCCCAGTCCTCGCCAACGTAGGATGTCCTCACAGGGTAGCGCCTCGAAAGGCCGAATACCGAATCAAGGTAGTTCCTGAAACCGTTGGCGCGACGGCGGGCAAGACGTTCGTTATGGGCGTAGCTGCCCTCTATGGAGCAGTAGCCCGTCAGGGTGATCTCACGCACATAAATCAGACTGTCGGAAAGTGAGGTACGGATGAAGCGGGCAAGGCGGGCAAGTTCGGAGGAGTTGTTGCCGTAGGTACTCTCCACACGCCAGCCGCCCTGAGGATAGGACAGGTAGCAGTTCAGGCGTGTGGAGCCCTCGTTGATCACGCGGAGGTAGGTAGAATCCCGATACAGCGTATCGGGGCCCGGCAGAGTGCCGGGCAAGGCCGCCACGCCATGAAGATAGCCCGGAAAGGCAAGGATCGCAGGCAGTAGCAGCAGAGCTTTTATTCCCATATGGTTTGATTGTTTAAAAGATTCACATTCAAAGCCCCGACGGACGGGGCAGACGAACACGCAGTGACAGCACCGGAGCCACGCTCACCGTCCCTGCCGCAGGAGTAAACCAGGGCGGCGAACAGCATTGCATACAACTCGCATGCAAGGAAAATGGCAAACAACTGAAGGGTTCTCTTATACTTCATAAATGCGGGGGTTGGGGTTATCTGTCAAAGGGACGACAGGCTGACACCGTCAAGCAGCGTGCGGAGCATATGGTTAATGACACCGAGCCTCGAAGCGCCCGAAACGTAGCCGAAACGCCGGTGGATATGCTCCTCCGAAGCGTCCGGGGAAACCGGAAAGACACCTTCGCCGATAGCAAGCAGCAGGTCGTAGAGAGAGAGCGAGGAGAAGCTCCTGCACAATTCATAGGAACCCGGAGAAGAGGGATTGCCGCCCGGAAGAAGGCGGATCAGGCCGCAATCTTCCAAATCACGCAACATCCGCACCGGAACAGAAGGGGAGGCATCCGGGCTGGAATGCGGGACACAGTAGGCAACAGCCCGGAGGGCGGCGATGGCAGCTTGCGTTTTGTCTGTCAACATTGTAGGTTATTATATTAAGGAAAATTCCATTACTTCATAAGTAACGGAAGTAAACACGCGGGAAGAAAGACGGGAAGAGGAAAGCACAAGGCGGTACAGTAACTTATGTGTATATAATATGCCATTATATGCACGATATTCTCTCATCTTTCACTCAGGGAAAGGTGAAGGAAAGCTATGTCCCAAAAGCTCCATAATGAAGGAAAAAAAAGCTGAGTTCCGGCTTATCACACAAAATACATAGCAAAAGTGGAGAAAAAAGGAGATTTTATTTGGTTTTTCAAGTATTACGTATATATTTGCAGCGAAATATCAATCCGTTACTTATGAAGTAACGTCCGCATAGAGTGCTGAATTACAGAAAGATAGCATTTACATAACCGGAGAACTACTTCCCGAAGATATAATCTATTATTACCTTATTCGCTCTTTTGATTTCATCATCCTCAAAACGTTTCAGGTAGCCCTCCGTAGTGGAAACGGACGCATGGCCCAATGCTTCCGAGATCACTGCAACAGGAATCCCGCGTGACTTGGCAATAGTGGCCCACGTGTGACGCGCAGTATAGGAAGAAACCTTATTGCCCAGCCTGCAGAGCCGCGAAAGCTGCCCCAGACGCAAATTGAGCAGGCGCAGGGCATGCTGGTAGTCCAGATATGCAGCCTTGCCCAAAAGCCGACCGTCGAGAATGTCAAGCAGGTAGGGAGAGGAAGGGTCCTTGCTCGCATAAAGCCGGAGAAGTTTCATGGCGGCCGGATCGACAGCAATAAGAAGGGGCGCACCTGTCTTATGGCGGCGGACGGTCAGGTAGCCGTCCTGCAAATCAACCTTGCGAAGGTTGGCAAGGTCGACGAAGGGCATGCCATGAAAACGGAGCATAAGCTCCAGACAGGCGCGCGCCCAGTTGAGGTCGCGGGAGGAGCAGCGGGAAGCGGAAACGGGTTCCGTAGCTTCTGCTGCGTCGGTACTCTCAGTTGCAGCCGCCGCCTGATCCTGATCCTCATCCGCAGCCGTTGATGTAACTGCAGTCCGATCCGCAGCCGTTGATGTAACCGCAGCTCTAACTTCATCCGCAGTTTCAGCCGCGCCTTTCACCAGCACCAAGCGGATCTCCTCTTTCTTCAAGGCCCGCCGGTGATTGACATGACGCCCCGTAAACACGTTCTTGAACTGACGGGGGATATAAGGGGCAAGCCCCAAATCCACAGCCCGGTTGTACACCGCACGAAGCATGCGCATGTACGTGGAAATCGTGTTCCAAAGCAATGCCTGACGCAACAAATGCTCCTGGTAGTTGTGCAGCCACACAGGGCTGAGGTCTTCAATCCGCAACGAGGTGCCTCCGTAACCCACTGCAGACTTCAAGGCACAATGATACACATGCGCAGTGCTGTAACGGCCCTGCAACTCCATATCCGTAATGACGGATAACATAAAACCATAAAGTCCATTCTTGTCCATAGTTCTTTGATTATTACATTATAATTAAATTGCTGACATCCAGCCAACAACGAACATGATACAATCTTTAATTACATACGATTACAATTACGCTTTACATGGAACAAACACGCCCATGAACGCGCCATAAAGTTAACGCAACGCAACCGTTTTTAGTGCATTTTGGACGAACTAACTGCTACTCTATCTCAAGTATTTTCTTGGCACAAAACCGTAAACCTCCCCCTTACCCTCCTCTGTTTCCGACAAATAATAGTGAAGTTTTCCTGCTATACTGATTTAGGTACTGGGAATATTGGTTAGTAACAAATGGAAATATTGAAAAGTAACAAAAAAAGCGAAGTTTTTCACTTCGCTTTTATATTATGATTGCACCCGAAAACCTACGGGCTGCTTTTATTCTATCAAGTTCGTTTTCAGATTCGGCAATCAGGCTTATGCATCACTTCCGCTCCTCATCATAGGCAAAATTATTTTGCCGGGTCAAAGTCTGCCACCGGACTTAAATCTCTAAACGTTCATATATATTGGCGGCAAGTGTTTCGCACGCACGCTGATAATCCGTTATCAGTTCATGCATAACCTCCCCTACCGTCTGTATTCCTTTCTCATGAAGCAATGCAACCGCCTGCCCTATCTCAAGTTCACCCTCTTCAAGGTCTCCCTCAAAGATACCGCGTTTGGCACGTCCCCTCGACAAAAGAATACGCAATTCCTCTTCCGTAGCTCCAACAGCTTCAGCCGCCTCCACCGCACGCTGAAAATTGCCACGCGCCAAACGTACCGGAGATAATTTTTTTAATAATAAGCGGGTATCACCCTCCTTCAGATGCAAACAATACTCTTTAAACACCCTACTGGCAGAGCTTTCCTCAGTCAAAGCAAATCGTGTACCCAACTGCACCCCTTCAGCTCCCAATGCACGCATCGCAAGAATCGCCTCACCGGAAGTAATGCCACCTGCCGCAATCAAAGGCAGTGTAGTGGCCGCACGTACGGAGGGAATCAAACAAAGCGTAGTTGTTTCTTCACGCCCGTTGTGTCCGCCGGCTTCAAAACCTTCGGCCACAATGGCATCCACACCGGCAGCCTCAGCTTTCATGGCAAAACGCGATGACGAAACAACATGCACCACTGTAATGCCATGCTGCTTCAGCCAAGCGGTCCATGTCGTAGGGTTTCCGGCCGAAGTAAACACGATACGCACCCCCTCATCTACCACAATCTGCATGATTTCCTCTATCTGGGGATACATTAAAGGAATATTCACCCCAAACGAATGATGCGTAGCCGCACGGCACTTCCGTATATGCTCACGTAAGGTTTCGGGATGCATGGAGCCTGCACCCAACAGCCCCAAACCACCGGCATTACTTACTGCCGACGCCAACCGCCAGCCACTGCACCATACCATACCGCCCTGAATGACGGGGTATTTTATTCCAAACAAAGAAGTTATTCTATTCATTAATTTATCCTTTAAAGGTTTATTTTTATGAAAACAAGAAGCGGAGAAATAAAGTTCAATACTCAAAGCGGAATATCCCTATTTGATAATCGTCTCTTTACGGCGGGCAGTTATGGAATCGCCGTAAGTCCTTAATACTTCCAAAGTACGTGCACGGCGTCTGGCAGCTTTCCTGTTCCAGAAATCTTTTGTAAAAGGACGCATGAAATCACCTGCAATGCCACCACCGCCGACACTTCGCCAACTCCCCACTGCCATATTGTTGGCACGTTCGGTCACCATATAGCGCAAACCGGTAGCTTCTATCTGTTCGATACTCTCACGCGGCCCGGCATCCAACGGACGCTTTGCCCAGTCTGTATAGATTTTAAGCCTGGTCAGTTCGTAGAACGGATCGCCCCGCCATGTATTCTTGTTCACCGTAATCTTCTTCTGATAGACGGGATCCCAGTTGTATTTGGTGTTTGCGGTATAAGGCCGTAAGGTAAGCACTACCTTTTTCTCCGGCATCCGAGGCATTGCGGGTAAGGAAGCATCAAAGTCCATCCACGTCTTACTTACATCAGCCTTTGGAGAGCCCAAAGGAGCATCAACGCCCATTTCCTTCAATACATCCGGATTCAGCTTCATCTCTCCCCCGCCATCCAGCAACCGGTGCAGACGCAAAGAGTCTTGCGGCGTCCACTCTTGAGCGTAAAGAGGAAAGGTTACCGCACAAAGCAACCCCAAAAAGAGAATAGAATACTTCACCCCGATTGTTTTTTATACCTTACACTTTATACCTAATCTCACCACCACATATAGCTGCTTCCGCAAAGCGGTTCATCGTAACAGGGGTCTATAGTCCACATGGTACGCGGATATTTCCGGCCTTCCCACCAACGGCGATAACGGGCGGCTGCATCGAGCACCTCCTCATCGGTCAGGAAGTAGATGCCTTCATAATTCTCGGCATCGGTATGCACCATCTTACACCCCATCGAAGCATTATGTCCCAAACGAATCGTTTCCACCGTCCACAAGATACATTCGCCTAACC
>OGPL01002345.1_pt1 | contig 14237 bp, 8 predicted proteins | sample 1552901 | NCBI WGS metagenome assembly OGPL01 (sample SAMEA2580244, study PRJEB22360) | human gut metagenome | biome: human gut; feature: human-associated habitat; material: faeces | place: Denmark | collected 2008/2010 | reverse complement strand
GCTGCCGCACCTCGCTCGCCGTATCGGCACTTAGAATTATGCGGTATTGCCTTAACATTTGCGTTTGCAATCTATTCTGCTTACCCCAAAATTGCAAAGCTTTGTGCACCCAGCACCAGCTCATCGCCCTTCACTTCGGCTTTGCCGATCACATGCAGCACGCGGGTACCGTCTTCCAGCTTCAGGGGCAGTTCTGCTTCCTCGCGGGCGGGGTTCACCGCGCAGATCAGCTTGCCGCGCTCCCAGGCAAACGGGCGGTAGCTGCCCTTTGCCTTGGGGGCAAACCGCACATGGAACGGCGCATCGGAATCCAGATCCCGGTGGCTGTGGCGGAAGTTCAGCACCCTCTGCACGGTATGCCACAGGCTGTCAGGGTCTGCCTGCTGGGCAGCCACGGTGGGGGCGTCCGCGGCATCGTCCACCGGCAGGTACAGCTTGTCGGCTGCGGCGGTAGAAAATCCCTTGTTGGCGCTGTTATCCCACTGCATGGGGGTGCGGGAACCGGTGCGGAAATAGCCGCCCTCCTTGGTGGGCAGCGGCAGATAGCGCATGCCGATCTCATCGCCATAATACACAAACGGTGCGCCGGGCAGGGTAAACAGCATGGCGTAAGCAATTTTCAGCTCATCCGGGGTCAAACCGGCAGAGGGGCGGATGGTATCATGGTTGCAGGTAATCAAGCAGTACAGGCCGTCCTTGCGGGTCGCCTTGTAGCTGGGCAGCCAGTCATCCAGGAACTTGTCAATACCCGTGCCGGAATCCGCACAGAAATACGCCTTGCCGATGTTATGCGGGTCAGAATCTATTGCGCCATCATAATTGCGCATCAGCCAGCTGTAGCCATTGCCCTGCCATTCCAGCATAAAGTCCATATCAAAGCCGTTTTTCAGGGACTGGCGCGGCTGGTTCCATTCGCTCAACAGAGCGGCTTCGGGGTATTCCTTGTCCAGCATAGCGGCAATATCGCGCCAGATGGCACAGGTATACTTTTTGTGGTGGGTATCATTCTTGACCAGGCTGGATGCCATATCCACACGGAAACCATCGCAGCCCATATCCAGCCAAAAGCGCATCACATCCTTCACGGCTTCCACCGTTGCGCGCGGGCCGGGGGCGTCGGTGGGCATTTGCCACTTTTCGCGGCACTTGCCGTAACCATAGTTCAAAGCAGGCTGGCACTTGAAGAAGTTCAAAATATAAGTACCGTTGCGGTCGGTCTCGCCGCCAATGAACGGCATACCGTCACCGGCGCTAAAACAGGAGTCCGTCCAGATATAGCGATCGGAATACTCATTCTTTTCCGGCTTGCTGCTCTCCTTAAACCATGCGTGTTCCTCGCTGGTATGGCCGGGCACCAGGTCCAGCAGCACATGGATGCCCTTGGCATGAGCTGCTTCAAACAGTGCTTTGGCATCCGCGTTGGTGCCATAGCGGGGGGCAATCAGCTTATAATCGCGCACATCATACCCGGCGTCCTTGAATGGGGAATCAAAGCAGGGGTTGATCCAAAGGGCGTTGCACCCCAGCTCTTTGATGTAATCCAGCTTTTCGATAATCCCCTTCAGATCGCCGATGCCATCCCCGTTGGTATCATAAAAGCTTTGGGGGTAAATTTCGTAAAAAACTGCGTCTTTCAGCCATTGTTTCAAAACAATCCCTCCTATTATTTTTTGTCCCTCTGCGCGGAATCCGGCGCACCGTATGGTTCCCGCTGCACCGGGCAAAGTTCCACTTTTATCATACGGTTCCGCACGGCAGTTGTCAATCGCCTTTCACAAAAACAGACGCAGATATTTTTAATTTTCTGGTGCCGGTGCACAATTTTGTCCGCTTATGGTGCATTCTGCTGCGTAACGCTGCTGTTCAGCATCCGGGCAAATTCGCGCGCAGCTGCGTTGGGAACACGGCCGCCATCCTGCACCAGCACAACATGACGGGTGGGGATTTCCTCTTTCAACTGGATGGTAAACACATCCCCCGCGGCCAGGGCGTCCTTGGCAAAATTCTGCGGCACATACCCCAGCCCCAGCCCGCTTTTGACCAGCGGCACCACCTGGTCGGTGGTAGCGGCCTCAGTATCCGGCTGCAAAACAAGATTGTTGCTTAAGTAAAACTGGTTATAGAACGCATAGGTCATCGTCTCGCTGCCCAGGCAGATCAGAGGGTATTGCTGCAGTTCTTTCAGCGCCCAGCAGCGGCCCTGCAAAAATTCAAAGTTCCTGCCGGCAATCAGAATTTCCTGGAACGGCATCAGCAGGGTACGGCGCATCGTGGATTCCAACCGGGCCGGGGTGGTGATCACACAAAGATCCACCAGCCCGCGCCCCAGCGCACGGATGGCCTGCGGGGTGGAATGGTTGGCAATGCGCAGCCGCACGCCTGGGTAACGCCGGTGGAATTCCCGCAGCTTATCCAGCAAAAACACATTCAAAGCGGTCTCGCTGGCGCTAATGGTCAGCGCGCCGCTTTCCAGCGCGGTAATGCCCGCCAGCTCGCTTTCCCCCGCCTGCAGCTGCTCCTGGGCGATTTCCACGTGGGCAAACAGCACCTCGCCCTCCGGCGTCATCGTCACGCCGCGGGTGCTGCGCACCAGCAGCTTGCAGCCCAGCTGTTCCTCCAGCCGGTTCAGGGCGCGGGTCACATTGGGCTGGCTCATGCGCAGCACGTTGGCCGCGCGGGTTATACTGTGATATTTGCAGACATAGTAAAATAAGCGGTAATATTCATAGTTTACATTCACAGTTTTTCCTCTTTTCCTGCGTTTTTGCCATATCAAATGCAAATATTTTGTATGCGAAACATATATTTTACAAATGTATTTTCCGACAGTATAATACAAACCGTTCCAGAAAACAAGGCATACCGGCAGGGTTCGTGCATACTCCCCCCAGGGTGTACCTGAAACGTCGAAAATTTAGGGCAATACCGCAGCCGCCGGAGCGGTGCTTAAGCCGTAAGGCGGGAATTGTGCGGTGCTGCCTTAAGATCATGTTGAGAAGGGAGCGTGCTTGTTTGCAAAAGCTCAAAAAAATTTTCAGCCGCCAGAACGGGTTGGTCCTGCTGCTGGTTCTGGTGGAATTTATGGTGTTGGCGCTGCGTTTTGTGGGGGATTTCCGCACAGGCGGCGTGATTGATATTACGCCGGACCTGATCATTCCCTACGCGGAGGAATGTACCAATGATGACCGCGGCGCCCGCGTGGAAAACTTTACCGGCCTGTTTGCCACCACCCGCTGGATCAACCTGCCGCGCGGCAGCTACCAGGTTTGCATCAACTATGTGAATGACGGCGAGGACGGCGAGGTCAGCTTTCTGGATGAGATCATGCCCACCGCGCAGTACGATGCCGCCAAGCTGCCCGCTGAGCGCACCCGCACGGTGTTCAGCCTGTGGATGCCCTACGGCTGCGAAACCGCACAGTTGCAGTTTACCGCGGACTGCGGCAAAAACCAGGTCATCTACATTACCGGCGCACAGATCGTACCCACCCACGCGTGGGCGTATGTGCGGCTGCTGACAGGGCTTGTGTTCTGCGCCGTACTGGACTGGGTGATCCTGTTGCTGACCCGCCGGGTCAAATTTCCCATCCATACCCTGCGCGGGCGGTATATCGCCATGGCGCTGGTGGGCATCGGCGTGTTTGCCTGCCTGCCGCTGGGGCTCGGCTACCTGACGTACGGGCACGACCTTTCCATCCACCTTTCCCGCATTGAGGGGCTGAAAGCCGGGCTGCTGGCCGGGCAGTTCCCCGTGCGCATGGACCCGGCCATCATCAACGAAAAAGGCTATCCGTTCAGCCTGATGTACTCCGATGTGTTCCTGTACCCGGCTGCGGTGCTGCGCATTCTGGGTTTCAGCCTGCAAACCAGCTACAAAGTTTACGTTGCCTCCATCACAGCGGCCACCGTGGGCATTACGTTTTATGCCCTGCGCAAAATGTTCCGCAGCGATTGTGCCGCGCTGCTTGGTACCGCGTTGTACACCCTTTCGTTCTACCGGCTGACCAACGTGTTTGTGCGCGCTGCAGTGGGCGAATATACCGCCATGGCGTTCCTGCCGCTGGTCGTATACGGGCTGTGGCGGATTTATCGCCAATCCCCTGCCGATGGCAAAAAGGCCGAGCCCTGGTGCTGGCTGCCCTTTGCCCTGGGCTTTACCGGCCTGCTGCAGAGCCATCTGCTGACAACCGAACTTGCGGTGTTCTTTACCGCCGCCTTCTGCCTGCTGTATTTCAAAAAGACCTTCACCCGCCCGGTGCTGCCCGCTCTGTGCAAAGCCGCCGGGGCCGCCATTGTGTGGAACCTGTGGTTTATGGTGCCGCTGCTGCAATACATGGTGCAGGGGGTGTGCCGCATCAGCGGCAAGTATGATGCCGCCTACCTGTACGACAGCTCCGTTTACCTAGGCCAGATGTTTTTGATGTTCGGCCAGAGCAGCGGCGTGGCGGAGAGCATCCAGAGCGGCATTGCGGGCGAAATGCCGCAGACGCTGGGCCTGGCACTGGCCGCGGGTGCATTCTTCTTCCTGCTGGCTGTGCTGGACCCCGCCGTGCGCAAAAGCAGCCGCGATGCCGCGCGCATTGGCAGCCTGACACTGGGCTTTGGCCTGCTGGCCGCCTGGTGCGCCAGCGACCTTTGCCCCTGGTACGCGCTGTTCCGTTGCGAACCATTGCAGGCGCTGAGCAAGACTCTGGGGAAGTTGCAGTTTGCCTGGCGGTTCTTCACCCCGGCCACCATGCTGCTGGTCGTGTGCGCCTGCTGTGCGGTGGTGCTGTACCGCAAAGTCCGGCCCGAAGCCGCCAAGGCAATGGCCGCCGCCCTGCTGGCGCTGACCATCATCCCCGCCGGGTACCTGATGTATGACAAATGCACCACCAGCGAAGCCGTTACCTACATGAGCCTTGCCGCGGTGGATGACCTGCCCGGTCAGGTGGGTGGCGGCGAATACCTGCCCACCGAGGACACCACCACCGATGACAGCGTCTGGGGCCGCCTGACCCCCGAAGCGGACGACGGCGTAGAGTTGACAGAGTACACCAAAAACGGCCTGACCATTCAGCTGGCGGCGCAGAACACCGGCGATACCGAAGCATCCATCCGGCTGCCGCTATTCTACTACCCCGGCTACCATATGACCGCTGCGGACGGAGCCGCACTGACCCACAAGAACGGTTACCTGACCGTTACCCTGGCTCCCGGCTGGCAGGGCAGCGTACAGGTGCGCTGGACTGGAATGTGGTTCTGGCGCGCGGCGGACTGCATCAGCCTGCTGGGCATTGCAGCCACTGTTGTGCTGTACCGCAAAAGCCAAAAGAACGCAGCACACGTTTAAGGCAATACCGGGCTTGTCGCCCCCAAGCGGGGTTGGCGGCCCGGTTTATTTTATTAGGCCGCATTGGGGGTTGGATGGCTCCATCCCCCAACACAAGCATTTTCCCTAAAACATCAAGGCAAACGCCAATCCGGTTTGTCATTTCTGCCAGTTGCTTTTTTTGCGTTTGGCCCGTATAATAAGCACATAAACAGCAAGGGCGCTGCGAACACAAATCCTGTTCGCAGTGCCTTTTGTTTTATAAAAAGTCCGACTTATTTGCGTGATGATACCACAGAGGAAAAGGAGTTCGGTAAGTATGGCAGCAACCGTTATGGAACTGTACGGCAGCAAAGTCTTCAACGAGCACGAAATGCGTGAGCGTCTGCCCAGCTCGACCTACAAGAGCCTGAAGGCAACCATTGAAAAGGGTCAGGCCCTTGACCTGGAAGTAGCCAATGTTGTGGCCAGCGTGATGAAGCGCTGGGCGATTGAACAGGGCGCTACCCATTACACCCACTGGTTCCAGCCCCTGACCGGCATCACCAGTGAAAAGCACGATGGTTTTGTCAGCCCCCAGCCGGACGGCACCGCCATCATGGAGTTTTCCGGCAAGGAGCTCATCAAAGGCGAACCAGATGCTTCCTCCTTCCCTTCCGGCGGCCTGCGCGCCACCTGTGAAGCCCGCGGCTACACCGCATGGGACCCCACCAGCTATGCTTTTGTAAAAGATGACGTGCTGTGCATCCCCACTGCATTCTGCTCTTACACCGGCGAAGCACTGGATAAAAAGACCCCGCTGCTGCGTTCCATGCAGGCCATCAGCGACCAGGCCTGCAAGGTACTGCACCTGTTCGGCAAGGATGTTGAGCGCGTTGCCACCACCGTTGGCCCGGAGCAGGAGTACTTCCTGATCCGCAAAGAGGATTACAACAAGCGCCTGGACCTGGTTCTGACCGGCCGCACCCTGTTTGGCTCTGCACCGTCCAAGGGCCAGGAACTGGAAGAGCACTACTTTGGTGTGATCCGCCCCATTGTCTCCGCCTTTATGAAGGATCTGGACACCGAGCTGTGGAAGCTGGGCATCCCCGCAAAGACCAAGCACAACGAAGTTGCCCCCTGCCAGCATGAGCTCGCCCCCATTTACGATACCACCAACGTTGCCATCGACCACAACCTTCTGACCATGGAAATGATGAAGAAGATTGCCGATAAGCACGGCCTGGTCTGCCTGCAGCACGAAAAGCCGTTCGAGGGCGTTAACGGTTCCGGCAAGCACAACAACTGGTCCATCAGCACCAAGAGCGAAAACCTGCTGGATCCCGGCGATACCCCGATGGAAAACCTGCAGTTTATGGTCTTCCTGACCGCCGTTATCAAGGCAGTTGATGAATACGCTGACCTGCTGCGTACCTCTGTTGCCACCCCCGGCAATGACCACCGCCTGGGCGCTAACGAGGCACCCCCGGCCATCATCTCCATCTTTGTCGGCGAAGAGCTGGAAGCTGTTATCGATGCTGTCTGCACCGACAGCCCCTATGCCGGCCCTGTTAAGATGAAGATGGACCTTGGCGTTGATGTTCTGCCCAAGTTCAGCAAGGACACCACCGACCGTAACCGTACTTCTCCGTTCGCCTTTACCGGCAACAAGTTCGAGTTCCGTATGCCCGGTTCCGCTGAGAACCTGAGCGATGCCAACACCATCCTGAACACTGCTGTTGCCAAAGAGCTGAAGCAGTTTGTTGCCGATGTGGAGGGCGCTGCTGACTTTGAGTGCGCTGCCGCCGCCTGGGTCAAGAAGACCCTGAACGACCACCGCCGTGTGATCTTCAACGGCAACGGTTATTCCGAAGCCTGGGAAGCTGAGGCTGCCCGCCGTGGCCTGCCCAACCGCAAGTGCACCCCCGATGCCATGGTCGCCCTGAAGGAAGAGAAGAACATCTCCCTGATGGAAGAGTTCGGCGTTCTGACCAAGACCGAAATGCTGAGCCGTTACGAAGTTGAGATGGAGCACTACTCCAAGATTATCAACATCGAAGCCCGCACCATGCTCAAGATCGCATCCAAGCAGCTGATTCCTGCCGCCACCAGCTATATGGGCGAAGTTGCCAGCACCGCCGCAGCCAAGACCGCTGCTGTGGAAGGCATCTCCACCAAGTCCGAAGCAAAGCTGTTGACTGCACTTTCCAAATACACTGACGAGATGTCTGATGCAACCGACGCTCTGAAGGCTGTGACCGATAAGGTCAGCGCCCTGGACGATGAGACCGCTAAGGCTCATGCTTTCCATGATGAGGTTCTGCCCGCCATGGATACCCTGCGCGCCGCCGCTGACGCTGCTGAAGAGCTTGTCGATGAGGATTACTGGCCGCTGCCGTGCTACAGCCGTATGCTGTTTTACACTGAGTAAGCAGTGACCCAAAAAGCCCCCGGCAGCAAGGGTTTGTGCTTTGCACAAAATGCCGGGCACGGCTTTTTAACACGCCATTCTCCTTTTCCTATTTCTTACACCAGCTCGAAAGGCCCGCCGCGAGGTGGGCCTTTCGAGTTTAGGTAGGAGTCAGTTGAAAGTTAGGAGTTTATTGGGTTCAATGCTGAATAAACTCCCGGTTCCTCTTTCTGCTCAATCCGTTCCGGAACTTTGCTCCATATGCTATAATGGGATCAATCGCAAAGTGACGGGCGCACATTGTGCGCCCTACGGAATTTCTAATTGCTCATTGCTAATTCCTAATTGCATCAACTTCTCACTCCTACCTCCTAACTTCTCTCCCCCCCTCTCTGCCAAATCTGCAGCCTAAATTTGGAGGATTCCACCATGAAGCATACTGCACAGGATATCCTGAACTATGTCGAAGATAACGACGTAAAATTTGTACGTCTGGCGTTCTGCGATATTTTCGGCAATCAAAAAAACATCTCTGTCTTTGCCGGGGACCTTCCCTATGCCTTCGAGCAGGGTGTCTGCTTTGACGGCAGCTCCATTGCCGGGTTTATGAACACTGAGGAGAGCGACCTTGTGCTTTGGCCAGACCCGGACACAATGACCATTCTGCCCTGGCGCCCCACCGAGGGCCGTGTGATGCGCATGTACTGCGATATCACCCTGCCCAATGGCCGCCCCTTTGCCGGCAACAGCCGCGGGTACCTGCAATCGGTGGTCAAGCGCGCCAAGGCCATGGGCCTGCGCTGCGATGTGGGCTGCGAATGTGAGTTCTATCTGTTCCAGACCGACGAGCACGGCAACCCCACTCACATCCCGATGGACCACGGCGGCTACTTTGACATTGCCCCTCTGGACAAGGCCGAGAACATCCGCCGCGAGATCTGCTTTGCCATGGAGGATATGGGCCTGCGCCCCCAGCACAGCCACCACGAAAGCGGCTTTGGCCAGAACGAAGTGGACTTTATGTATTCCACCGCGCTCAAATCGGCCGATAACCTGAACACCTTCAAAAGCACCGTCAAAGCTATTGCGGACCGCAACGGCCTGTTTGCCAGCTTTATGCCCAAGCCCATGCAGGACCAGGCCGGCAGCGGCATGCATGTGAATGTTTCCATCCACCGGGATGGCAAAAACCTGTTCCAGGGCGACATTGCCCCCGACAGCGAGGCCGGACATTTTATTGCCGGTATCCTTGCCCACGCGCGGGAGCTGACCTGCTTCTGCAACCCGATTCCCAACTCTTACACACGGTTTGGCAGCTGCGAAGCCCCCAAGTATGTGAGCTGGAGCCGCCAGAACCGCAGCCAGCTGGTGCGCCTGCCTTCCGCCACCGGCGAATTCTGCCGCCTGGAGCTGCGCAGCCCCGATCCCTCCTGCAACCCATATCTGGTCATTGGCCTGATTCTGGCCGCCGGGCTCGACGGCATTGAAAAAAAGATGCCGCTGCCCGCTCCGGTCAACCGCAATCTGTTCCACAAGAACGCCGCCGAAGGGCTGGAAAGCCTGCCCGAAAGTCTGCGCGAAGCCATCACCATTGCCGCACAGAGTGACTTTATCGCCAAAGAGCTGCCTGTGCCGCTGATGAACAAATACTTTGAATACCAGACCCAGTTGTGCCATGGTTACGAAAGTGCCCCCGACCCCCAGGCATGGGAGCGTGAAAACTGCTTTTTGAAGATTTGATGTTTCCCAAAGCAGGGCAGATTTTGTAATTTAACAGATGGGCGGTGATGTGTTTGTGCCTTCAGCTTTGATTGCCTCTGCGGGGAACAACGCAAATGAATACCTGGCAAAGCATGTAGCGGAGCTGGGTTACCTGCGCCCCACCATTGTGGCCAGCGGCGGCGAAGCCCGCCGCCGCATGGGGGATATTGATTTCGAGGTCGTGATCATCAACACCCCCCTGCCGGACGAGTTTGGCCACGAACTTTCGACCTATGCGGTAGAAAAATCAAACGCCGGTGTCATTCTGCTTGCCAAGGCGGGCACCGCAGACCAGATTTCCGATAAATTGCAGCAGCACGGTGTGTTGGTGTTGGCAAAGCCCTTTACCGGGGATGACCCCTTTGTGGTGATCTACGGCGATGATGTGATCTGGGGCGAGGACCCCGTGTGTGCTCAGCTGATCCGCGCCTACGAGGAGTTCGGCCGTCCGGCAGCCGGTGTTTCCGCTGTGCCCTGGGCCGATGTGAGCCGCTACTGCAGCCTGAAGACCACCCCCATCCACGACAACTATTTCTTTGTGGATGACATGATCGAGAAACCCAAAAAGGGCCAGGAGTTCAGCAATTACTCCATTCTGGGCCGTGTGCTGCTGACCCCTGAGATCTACGATATCCTCGCCCACACCAAACCCGGTGCAGGCGGCGAGATCCAGCTGACCGATGCCATGGCCGAGTATGCCCGCAACTGTGGCGGCATGACCGCCGTGGAGTTCACCGGCACCCACTACGACATGGGCAACAAGCTCCGCGTGGTGGAGGCTCAGGTGGAGCTGGCATTGCAGCATCCTGAGATCGGCGAGGCTTTCCGCGCCTACCTGAAGGAGTTCTGCAAGACCCTGTAACTGTCATTTTCCTTTCCATGACCCAAGACCGCTCTGCCGCCGGGCAGGGCGGTCTTTTGCTGCAATAACCCCGGCAAGAAATTGGTTGATATAAAACAGATCCTGCGGTATACTGGAATGGATTGTTTTTATTGAAAGATCGTGTCAAAGAGAAAGCGAGGTTTTTTCATGGCAAATGCCGACCGCAGCGCGGAGCAGTTCCGCAAAATGACGGAGACCCCCATCCCGAAATTGATCCTGAGCCTGGCGGCTCCCACGATATTGAGCATGCTCATCACCAGCATCTATAATCTGGCCGATACCTTTTTTGTGGGCCAGATCTCCACCAGCGCATCCGGCGCGGTGGGCATCGTTTCCAGCCTGATGGCCATTCTCCAGGCGCTGGGCTTTATGCTGGGCCACGGCTCCGGCAGCATCATCAGCCGCAGCCTGGGCAGCCAGAACACCGATGCTGCCACCCGGTTTGCTTCCACCAGCTTCTTCACGGCGCTGGTGTTCGGCGGTGTCATCACAGTGGCGGGCCTGCTCACCCTGCCCGATTTTATGATGCTGCTGGGCAGCACCGAGACCATCCTGCCCCATGCCTGTGCCTACGCGCGGTACATCCTGCTGGCCGCTCCTATTATGATGTCCAGTCTGGTGATGAACAACATCCTGCGCTATGAGGGCAAGGCCAGTTTTGCCATGATCGGTCTGGTCACCGGCGGCGTGCTGAACATCGCGCTGGACCCGCTGTTCATGTTCGTGTTCGGGCTGGGCACCGCCGGGGCCGGTATTGCCACCGCCCTGAGCCAGAGCATCAGCTTCTGCATCCTGCTGTCCATGTTCCTGCGGGGCAAAACGGTCAGCCAGTTCCGGATCACGGCAGTCACCCGCAGCCCGGCGGAGTTCGGCACCATCCTGATGACCGGTATGCCCAGCTTTGGCCGTCAGGGCCTGAACAGCATTGGCGGAATGCTGCTGAACATCGCCGCCCGGGGCTATGGCGACGCTGCCGTGGCCGGTATGAGCATCGTTTCCCGCATCTTCATGTTCATTATCTCGGTGGCCATCGGCACCGGTCAGGGTTTTCAGCCGGTGGCAGGCTTCAACTATGGTGCCCAAAAGTACCGCCGGGTGCAGCAGGCCTGCCTGTTCACCATGGCAACCAGCTTCTGCTTTCTCTCTGTCATTCTCACCGCCTGCTGGTTCAATGCCGAGACCCTCATCCGCCTTTTCCGTGATGATCCCGAAGTCACCGCCGTGGCCCTGCCCGCCTTCCGCTACCAGTGCTTTGCCATGCTTCTGCAGCCCGTGATCGTGGCGGGCAACATGCTGTTCCAGTCCATCGGCAAATCGGGCCGGGCCACCTTTCTGGCCTGCTGCCGTCAGGGCGTGTTCTTTATTCCGCTCATCCTCACCCTGCCCCGGGCCTTTGGGCTGCTGGGTGTTGAGATCTGCCAGCCCATCGCCGATGTGCTGACCTTCTTTGTCACCGTGCCCTTCCTCTTCCCCTTCCTGCGTCAGCTGGTGCGGATGGACGAAGCCGAGGCTGCCGAGGTCTGAGCGACCCCTGTAACAAAACTGTAACCATGACCGGACGTTCGATTGCAATTGAACGTCCGGTTTATTCGTATTATAATCAGGATAGGAAAGTTAAATTCTGCCAAACCTGTGAGGTACGCTTATGAAACGTTCTGTTCTCCGCAGCGGCTGTGCAGTGCTCAGCCTGTCTGCCGCGGCAGGGCTGCTGGCCTCCTGCTCCCTGCTGCCTCCGGCCTCGCCCCTGCCCGATTCCAAGCCCGCCCAGGCTGAGGAAGCGCCCGGCCCCGCTGCCGCTTCACTGGACGACGGCAAGCTGCGCATCCTGTACAGCAACGGCTCCAACGGCGGCAATACCGTGCTCTGCGGCAATACCGTGTTGTATCAGGCCGCCAGCAGTGAGACCGTGTATCTGGTGCCGGATACCCTGACCGGCACCGTGCGGTACTATCTGCGGCAGTGGTCAGCCCCCGGCACACCCACCGGGCGGGCAACCGCCCTGTGTGACCGCAGCGGCAAGGAGATCCTGACCTTTGACCGTGCCTACGATGCTGTCCTGACCGGCAGCCTGCTGGTCCTGACCGCACCGGAACAGATGGCCTATGCCCCCTACAACAACCACGCCGCAGGCGATTGCCGGGTGATCGACCTTGCCACGGGTGAGGAGCTGGCTGTGCCAGAAAACGCCTACGGATGCAGCATAGCAGGCAGCTATCTGGCCTTTGAAGTCTGCAATGTCCCGGCAGACTATGTGCAGGAAAACGAATGGGGCGATGATCTGCCCCTCTACTGCGCCGTGCAGGTGCAGGATCGGCAGGGCGAGGTGGTCTATCAGGCAGAGCTGTCTGCCCTTTCCAACTTCTACGCCAGCAGCAGCGACAGCTCTGCCCCCACCGACTGGCTGGTGGTGAGCCACTACAACGAGGATGGCACGACGGGTGCCGACAGCCTGTACAACCCCACCACCGGCGAGGAGCTGACCGGTTACCAGCAGTACACCGGTGCAGGCACGGTCAGCCTGTATCACGATGGCAGATATCAGCTGGTGGATCTGGTCAGCACGGAGCAAAGCGCCGTGCTCTGCGAGTATGACCAGCCCATCCGGTATTATGTGCCCGGCGCGGCAGTCACGGAGCCAGATGCCTCCACCCCCGAAATGGCGGGGCGGTATCTGTTCCACGACCTGCTCACCGGCGAGGAGAAAGATCTCTACGATGCCAATACGGATGATGCCACGTTGGCCATCTATGCCGTAGACGGCACCGTGCGGGTGTTCGACCTGCAGACCGGTGTTCTGCTGACCGATACCACCATCGACCCGGTGGAAAATCAGGTGCGTACCCATATTTCCCCCGAGGGGAACGGCTGGGCCTGGATCGAGCAGGATGACAATGACAGCTACGACGCAACGGCCATCCACATCTGCGGGCCGGACGGCATCCACAAAACCCTCGACCCGGCCAAGCTGAATGAGACCTACAACTACTACTCGCCCCTGCTCTCCACTGAGGACGGCATCTACTTCTACGGCTGCTACAACGGCCCCGGCAGCAGCTGGCTCTACGATGTTCTGGACAGCGACGGCAATGTGGTGGTAAGCGGTCTGCGCACTTGTGCCGGGTACTACGCCAACAGCGTCAATGGCCTGCCCGAGGGCGTGTTCGCTGCCGTCAAGGGCTTTGAGAGCGGCTGGATGGACCTGACCGGCCAGTGGCTCTACGCCGAGAGCATCTTCGCTTCCAGCAACGATGAAATGGACAACTACTACTTCTAAGGGAGGATTTCCGTATGAAAAACGTTAAGATCACCCGCCGCAGTTTTCTGTTGGGCCTGGGGGCCGCCTCCTCGGCCCTGCTGCTTTCCGCCTGCGGCAGCACCGATGCCCCGGCATCGTCCGCCAGCACATCCGTCTTGCCGCAGCCTGACTCCGGGGCTCCGGCTTCGTCCGCTGCCAGCGAGGTCCCGCCGGAACCCATCCTGCGTGTGGACGAGTTCCCCATCACCGATGGCAGCACAGCCTGCATCCCGCTGATCGCACAGATCATGGCCGATACCACCGGGCTGGATCTGGAGACCGCCCGGAGCGCCGTGACCACCAACACCACAGCCCAGGCCTGGCGCAACCTGGGCCTGTACGGCAACAATTACGGTGATTCGGTCAAGCTCATCATCGCCTACGAGGCCCCGGAATCCGTCAAGGAGGAGCTGAAGGCAGACGGTGACCCGCTGGAGCAGAAGGCCATTGGCCGGGACGCGCTGGTGTTCATCGTCAACGAGGACAACCCTGTACAGAGCCTGACCCGGCAGCAGCTCAAGGACATCTACGCCGGAACGATCACCAATTGGAAGGATGTGGGCGGCAAGGATCAGGAGATCGTTGCATTCCAGCGGCGG
>OGPL01002344.1_pt1 | contig 14242 bp, 10 predicted proteins | sample 1552901 | NCBI WGS metagenome assembly OGPL01 (sample SAMEA2580244, study PRJEB22360) | human gut metagenome | biome: human gut; feature: human-associated habitat; material: faeces | place: Denmark | collected 2008/2010 | reverse complement strand
TGTCTGTAGTTTGCATTTCGTTCTGTTAGATAAAACGGTGCATTTAAGATTTCCTCAACCTCTATATTCTTTTTCCCTGATAACTTATAATTTGGTGCAGACACAAAGATCACAGGCTCCGATTTTTCCATGACTTTCACCCAATTTTTATTCCATCTTGGCGTATCCAGAATATAAATGACATCGAGTTCATTGTGTTCCATCTTCTGGATCAGGCGTTCTGGAGAACCAATCGTGATCTGAATTCTAACCTGTGGATGTTCTTCCCGAAACCGCTGTACGATTTCCTGCAATTTGACAGTGCAGAGTGATTCGATCGTTCCGATATGTAATGGATTTTTTAACTCTGCAGTATCATTCATTGCATCTTTTGCCTTGTGCATTTCATCAATGATCTTATTTGCATGTATTAAAAATTCTTTTCCTTTCGGTGTGAGTATCACTTTTTTTCCTGTACGGTCAAATAACCGCACTCCCAATTCTGTCTCTAATTGACGGATCTGTACTGTCACGGCAGATTGCGAATAACCTAGTAATTCTGCGGTTTTTGAGAAATTCTTCACTTGTGCTATCTGCATAAATGTCTGTATCTGACGGAATTCCATTTTTTCTCCTTTGTACTATTATGAATAATTTTCAATGTTATCATTAAATCTATGAATTTGATTCATCTATACGTGGATGATACAATACAAACATAAAGACGTCAAACATTTTTTGTGCACATTAAACAAACTACGATGATATGTGATTATGCTTTTAGAGGAGTAATTAAAAATGGAAAAGAAAAAATTTAAACTTGGTCTGGTACCAAAACTCATTATTGCCATCATTATTGGTATCCTGTTTGGACAGTTCCTTCCAACTGGATTCTGCCGCTTTGTTGTAACACTGTCTGGATTCTTCAGTACCTACTTAAAATTCATCATTCCACTGATGATCCTTGCTTATGTAACCATGGGAATCGCTGATCTGTCACAGGGTGCTGGACAGCTGCTTTTAATTACCGTTGCTCTTGCTTATGGTTCAACTTTACTTGCTGGTACAGCTTCTTACCTTGTATCATCCAATCTGTTCCCACACTTTATGACTTCTGGGGCATTAGATCAGATTGCTGCGACTGCTGATGCGTCACTGAAACCTTATTTTTCACTGACGATCACACCGCTGTTTGATACATTATCTGCTGTTGTTCTTGCTTTCATTTTAGGATTATGCTTATCCACAATGAAAGGTAAAGAGATCGGAAACAGCCTTTACAACGGAATGAGCGATTTCTCAACGATCATCGATAAAGTACTGCACAAAACGATCATTCCTTTATTGCCATTGTATATCTGTGGTACATTTACTGATATGACGAAATCAGGAAAAACATTTGCGATCCTTGGAATCTTATGGAAAGTATTTCTTGTAGTGATCATCATGCACTTTGTATGTATCACGATCCAGTTTATAATTGCAGGTTCTGTCAGCAAAAAGAATCCTTTCTCTCTTATTAAAAATCAGGTTCCTGGTTATACTACAGCTTTAGGAACTCAGTCTTCTGCTGCTACAATTCCTGTCAATCTGGAATGTGCAAAAAATGACGGTGTCAGTGCTCAGATCCGTAACTTTGTAGTGCCTCTTTGTGCCAATATCCACATGGCAGGTTCTATGATCACGATCACAGCATGTGCAACTGCTGTATGTTTGATGAATCAGTTACCGATCAGCCTTGCAACTGTTATTCCATTTATTATGACACTTGGTGTTGCAATGGTCGCTTCTCCTGGAGCTCCAGGTGGATCTATCATGACTGCATTGCCTTTCCTTTACATGGTATTTGGTACAACAGCAGGAGATACAAACGGACCAATCTGTGCTTTAATGGTTGCACTTTATATCACACAGGATTCTTTCGGAACTGCATGTAACATTTCCGGAGATAATGCGATTGGAATCGTTGTAGATTCTATTTACAAGAAATTTATTTTAAAAGAAGATACAGTGGAGGCTTAATTTATGTCTTTTATCAGTGCATTTGATGTTATGGGACCAAATATGATCGGTCCTTCAAGCTCCCACACAGCTGGGGCTGCAAGGATTGCATTTCTCGCAAGAAAAATGTTAAATAGTACACTGAAAAAAGTTCAGTTTACACTCTATGGATCTTTTGCAAAAACCTATCATGGACACGGAACGGATCGTGCCTTATTAGGTGGGATCATGGGATTTGGAACCGACGATATGAGAATCCGCGATTCTTTCGAGATTGCAAAAGACATTGGACTTGATTTCTCTTTTGTACCAAATGAAATAGAAACTGATATCCATCCAAATACAGTGGATATCTTAATGACAAATGAAAACGGAGATCGCATCTTGATCCGTGGGGAATCTTTAGGCGGTGGAAAAGCCAGGATCTGCCGTATCAATGATGTAGAAGTTGATTTTACCGGGGAATACAGTACCTTGATCGTGATCCAGAAAGATAAACCTGGCGTTGTTACTTATATCACAAAATGTCTGAGTGATCAGGATGTTAATATCGCTTTTATGCGTCTTTTCAGAGAATCTAAAGGAAATACAGCTTATTCTATCGTTGAATCCGATGGTCTTCTTCCTGAAAACATCGCAGAGGAGATTAGGAAAAGCCCAAATGTCTCAGATGTTATGATCATTCAGCTGTAGAAAGGAGACTGAAATATTATGGATTTTAAAAACGCAAATGAATTGCTTGATTTATGTAAAAAACATGATCTTCCAATCTCCGAAGTGATGAGACAGCGTGAGATCATAGAAGGGGAAAAAGAAGCTGATACGGTTCATGATGCAATGGCAAGAGTTCTTGAGATCATGAAAAATGCTGCTTTTACTCCGATCAAAGAACCAGTTCGTTCCATGGGTGGACTGATCGGTGGCGAGGCAAAGAAGATTGCTTCCCGGTATCATTCTGGAATTGGAATCTGTGGTGATCTGTTAGAAAAAAGTATGATCTATGCGATGGCGACTCTTGAGACGAATGCATCCATGGGGTTGATCGTAGCATCCCCAACCGCAGGGTCTGCCGGAATCGTTCCTGGACTTTTACTTGGGCTTCAGGAAGTTCATAAATTAGATGATGAACAGATCATTCAGGCACTGTTTAATGCCAGTGCGATCGGATATCTTGCTATGAGAAATGCAACGGTTGCAGGTGCTGTCGGCGGATGTCAGGCGGAAGTCGGTGTTGCTTCTTCGATGGCTGCTTCTGCCACTGTCGAACTGCTTGGCGGTAATCCAAAACAATGTCTTGGAGCTGCCTCTACCGTTTTAATGAATATGTTAGGTCTTGTTTGTGACCCCGTTGGCGGGTTGGTGGAATATCCATGCCAGAACCGTAATGCCGCAGGTGTTGCAAATGCGATCATCGCAGCTGAGATTTCTTTATCTGGAATCCATCAGCTCATCCCGTTTGACGAAATGTTAAACGCAATGTATATCGTTGGTAAACGACTGCCAGCTGAACTAAGAGAAACCGCCCAGGGAGGCTGCGCTGCAACTCCTTCTGCATGTGCTGCATGCGGAGGTTGTGCGTAAAAATTCCTTCAGAACACATTTTTAAATAGTAGGTAATAAATCAATCTCTTTTTGCCTCTTTTGGGTGTTTTCATATATTGGTATCTAAAAGAGTGTCTGCATCACTTAATGATGCAGACACTCTTTATTTACTATATCTTAAGCATCCGATATCCAATACCTATATGTGTCTGTATATACTGCATGCCATCTTTATCTGGCTGTAATTTCTTCCGTAATGTTGCCATAAACACTCTAAGTGATGCAACATCATTTTCCAGTGAACTGCCCCAGATCTGTTGCGTAATATAAGTGTGAGTCAATACTTTTCCAACATTATGAGACAGCAAACATAATAATTTATATTCGATTGGTGTTAAATGCAGTTCTTTATCTTTTAAATATGTAGATCCTGCTGTATAGTCGATCTTTAACTCTCCATTTACAAAGACTGCTTGTTCTTGTTCCTCGCCTGACTGGATCAATGCTAATCGGCGCTGTGTAACCCTGATCCTTGCAAGCAGTTCATCAACTGAAAATGGTTTTGTGATATAATCATCTGCTCCTGCATCCAGTGCTTCTATTTTATCTACATCTTCACTTCTTGCACTGATAACGATAATTGGTACGTTAGACCATGTTCTTACTTTTTTGATCACATCCACACCTTCCATATCAGGCAATCCAAGATCTAATAAAATGATCTCTGGTTTATGAGAAGATGCCTCTAAAATAGCTGAACTTCCATTCTCTGCTGTAATATATTTATAATCATGTGTTTTTAATGTTGTCACGATCAGATTACGGATTGGCCGGTCATCCTCCACGACTAAAATTAATGCTTTATTCATTTAATGTAACCTCACTTAATGGCAGTGTGAAAGAAAAAATACAACCATGTGGTGTATTGTCCTCCAACACCAGTTTCCCGTTATGCACCTCTATGATCGAACGGCAAAGTGCCAAACCTAAACCAAGACTTCGATGGCTGTCTGCGATCGTATTTTTCCCTGTATAAAACATTTCAAATATATGCGGCTTCATTTCATCACAAATTCCAGGGCCGTTATCTTCTACTTGAATCTTTGCTTTTCCATTTTCATTCATGGCACAAATGCGGATTGTAGATCCTTTCGGTGTATATTTAATTGCATTATCGACCAGATTGATCAACACTTGCAGGATCAGCCGCACATCCATATGTGCAAGTATCAATTCATCGCATTCTGTAACGATCTGATACTCTTCATGTTTCCTGCTGATATGCCGTAATGATTCCGCGATCACCTCATCTAATAATTGATCTGTAAATTTCAGTTTTAATCTTCCATCATTTAATCTTGTGATCGATAATAAATTTTCGACGATATTGATCAGCCATTCTGAATCATCATAAATATCTGTATAAATCTGATGTTTTGTTATATCATCAAGACGTTCTCCACTATTTAACAGCATGTCTGCATTCCCAGAAATGGAACAAAGTGGTGTCCTTAGATCATGTGAGATCGCACGAAGCAGATCTGCTCTTAACTGTTCATTTTTGGCAAGAACGGAGATTTTTTCTTTCTCCATGATATTCTTTTTATTTTCCATGGCAAGTGCACATTCATTGATCACAGAAAGTAAGATACTATATTCGAAGGAATCTAATGTATATTCGTCAACTGGTATTGCGATCACACCATACACATTATCCTCAATACAAATGGCAAGGTACAGACACTGTGCATCTTTAAAACGTTCGGTCGTTGCTCCAGCACGCTGCTTGTTTTCATACACCCATTTTGCGATCTCCTGCTCCCTGCTTGTCAATAAATCTTCTATCTGTTCTTTCTTTTTATTCGAAAATATATGTGGTGCTGACAATTCATCGCCTTCCACAACATATGCTACAATACTGCGGTCTAATAATTTGATAAGCTGTGTACATGTAATACTTAAAATATCCGTATCGTTTTTTGCTTTTTGAAGTAACCGGTCTGTGTCAAATAAAATCTGTGTACGAAATGCAGATTGTGCTGAAAGCCTTGCATGTGTTTTTAATTTTGCTGCAAGTGTTCCAGTAATGACAGAAGATATTAACATGATCACAAAAGTTACCGGATATCCAACTGCATACGTCTGAAATGACATTCTTGGTTCCGTAAGGAAAAAGCAGAACAAAAATACACTTAAGACAGAACCTCCAATGCTGTATAAATATCCATCTGTAAGGATTGACGTTAATAAAACACCCAAAATATAAATTGTAACGATGTTTGTATCTGTAAATTGAAGTTTCTGGATGAATAGACCGATCAACGTACAAACTGCAAATATAAATAATGTCAATAAACTGTCTTTCATCGTAGGCTTTCCTACATAAACCGCTCCATGCGGTTTTCGATAATTATCTAAGTTCATCGCATCTGGAATAATGTGGATATCAATATCAGGAACAGCCTCGATCAACTTCTCTGTTAATGTCTGTTTGCTGAAAAAGTGATTTCTCTTTGCACTGCTTTGTCCGATCACGATTTTTGTGACATTTGATAAATGTGCATATTCCGCGATCTGTACCGGAACATTTTCCCCATGTGTCATTACGATTTCCGCACCAGATTCCTTTGCAAATTGTACATGAGCTTCCAGTCTTCTTTTGTCCGATTCTCTTTCTCTTTTTCCTGTCTGTACATACAATGCCGTAAAACGTGCCCGCATATCTCTTGCCATTTTTGCTGCTGTACGTATAATCTTTTCATTCGATGGTGAAGAAGAAAGACAAACAAGAATGTGTTCGTTTTCTTTGTTCAGCTCTACAAATTCTCCTGTGCTCATCTTGACCCCCTTTCCTTATCGGATGCATTATATCATGATCGTCAATAATAATCCATAAACACATCAATCATCGTCATCATCTTGCTCCCTGTCAATTACTTTCCGATTTTCTCCAAGAAAATAATTTACTTTTTTCAAAAAGAATAACACAAATGCAAACATCAGTATTACCGCCAATGCTAAAATGAAATCTGACATAAGCTCTCACCTCTTTTTCATGACATCAGATACAAAAACACTTTTTGATCGCTTTATATTCTCCTAATACCAATAATGTAACATCTTCCTTAAAACAGGTATCCGCAGATATCGCCATACTTACTTTTCCATCATCTTTTACTGCCATAATGTTAATATCATATTTTTTTCTAATATCAAGTTTTCCCACTGTCTTTCCGATCCATTCCTTCGGAACCTCTACCTCAAAGATCGCATGTGAGGCATCGACTTCCATATAATCAAGAATATGATCATCGGTATAACGGATCGTTGCCCATTTTGCCACCATTTTTTCTGGATAGACTACCTTATCGGCTCCATTTCGTAAGAGGAATTTTTCCTGTACATCTCGTTCAGCTCTGGAAATAACCATTTTGCCTCCAAGTTCTTTTAACAGACAGGTGGTTTCCAACGAATTTTGGAAATTCCCACCGATCGTAACAAAACAGATATCATAATTTGCAATCCCCAGAGATTTTAAAAATTCCTCATTCGTACTGTCCCCGATCTGTGCATTTGTAACATATGGAAGTGCTTCATTCACTCTTTCCTCATCCAGATCAACTGCCATGATCTCATGTCCAAGCTGACTTGATTGTATCGCTATATGTTTCCCAAAACGTCCAAGTCCAATCAATAAAATATTCTTCATCATCAATTCCCTCTTTCTTTTATCCCACTATGATCTTATCAAGCGGTAGTTTTGCTTTTCGTTTATTTTTATCTGAAAATACTGCATAGATCAGCGTCAAACCGCCAACACGTCCCAGATACATCAGTATGATCAAAATGATCTGTGACAGAATATGAAGTTTTGGTGTGATCCCTAATGTCAAACCTACGGTTCCAACTGCAGATGCTGCTTCAAACAGACAGCTTGAAAGCGGCAGTCCCTCATACACACTGATCGTCATTCCGCCTGCAAAAAACAAGATAAAATACATCATTGCGATCGTTGTTGCATTTTTTATCACACTAGCATCGATTCTTCTTCCAAATGCTGTCACATCATCACAACTTTGAAAGGTCGCCAGTACATTTAAAAGTAACAGAGCAAATGTTGTTGTTTTCATACCTCCTGCTGTAGAACTTGGTGAACCTCCGATCAACATCAATAAAATCATCATTGCCTTTGATGCTCCTGTCAGCATCGAAAGATCTGTCGTATTAAATCCTGCAGTTCTCGGTGTCACAGCTTGAAACAATGATGCAAGTAACCGGTGAATCCCTGATAGATTTCCATAATCCTGAAAGAAAAAGAAAACAGCTGGTAACAGTATCAGACATAATGTTGTAGTTAGAATAACCTTACTCTGCATATGGTAATGCTTAAAATGAAATTTATGGAGATAAATGTCTTCCCATGTAAAAAATCCAATTCCACCAATGATGATCAGTAACATGATCACAATGTTGATCACTGGATTTACCGCATATGATGTCAATGATACAAATGGATGCCATTTTGTTCCAAGAAGATCAAATCCTGCATTACAAAAGGCTGATACAGAATGAAAGATCGACATCCAGATTCCCCGTAATCCAAAATCATGACAGAAAACAGGCATCATGAATAACGCACCGATCAATTCGATCAATAAAGTTCCTTTTAAAATAAAACTCATCAATCGAACGATCCCTCCTACTTTTGGTGCAGAGATCGCATTTTGCATCGTGCTTCGCTGCATGATCGATATTTTTCTTCCTGATAATATAAATACGGCTGTTGCTGTTGTTATAACTCCCAGACCTCCGATCTGTATCAGGAACATGATCACTGTCTGTCCAAAAACGGACCAGTAACTTCCAGTATCCAGAACTGCAAGCCCTGTCACACATACTGCAGAAGTTGACGTAAATAATGCTTTGTGAAATGGTGTTATGATTCCTTGAACCGATGAAATTGGCAGCATCAGGATCAATGCTCCAAAAAGGATCACTCCTGCGAACCCTAATATGATCACCTGAAATGATGTTAAATGTCTTTTTTTATGAATCTTCCATGGCATATATGATCTTACCTCTTTTTCAAATTATTTTATGATCTTTTAATCTTATCATCATTATATCTTTTATGATAAAAAGATAGTGTAAGGATATGTTCTCTTGTATTAAGATTGTATAAAGAAAAAAGGAGCATAATATGATTTCAAGAAAGGATCCTGCTTTACAGGATTCTCCGCCTGCGGCGGGTCGCTTCTGCCTCTGGGATTTCGTAAAAATATCTGTAAAATATAAAATCCATGAGAACACGATTTTTTGGTTTGTTGTTCTCATGGATTTTATTGTTTCTTATTTTTTCAAGTATTCTTCAATCATACATTCATGCTTCTTTTCTTTTTTACTATAATTAATTCCCACAAGCAAAACATTACCTGCATATTTTTGAATAGAATCTGGATATTTTTTATCCTTAATCTGTTGCAATGCACTAACAGCACTCTTATTCCACTTCAATTCCACAACAAGTGCCGGATAATCATTTCGATATTCTGTTTTTGGAATAAACACAAAATCTGCGAACCCACGTCCTGTAGGAAATTCCCTGACCGGTTTAAAATAATACTGCATTGCACTCAAATAAGCTAATGCCAATACACTGCTGAGTGAATTTTCATTGTTATATTGAATTGCTGAAACATATTCCTCATGGATCTTCTCAATCTGAGCTGCAACTATTTCTCCATCCATATCCAAAGTTGCATCCAGTAAATCCTCTGATTCTTGCTGAAATTTCAGCATTTCATTCCATTCTTTTCTTTTTGTTGCACGAATCAGTTCTTGTCTTATCTCTTCATTCGGTACAAATGTCATCCTATTAACACTTGAATATGCTAAGTATCCCATATGAATCAAATATGTTAAAACGTCATCTTTATTTACAATATTCTCAACGTCATTTTGGAATGACCCAACATCTACTTCGACAGATGCTCCCGACACCATTTCAATAATTGCGGTCTTCAATCCATCAAAATCCATATTGATCAATGGAACAATCGAATCATAAGAAGCTGTTCCTGACCAATAACTTTGGAAGTTTCCATCCGCCATCAAGTTTACAACTGCATTGGGATTATAGACATGATATTTTCCTAACTGATATCCATCATACCAACGTTTGACTTCTGTAAAATCCTTCTTATATGTCTCACAAAGTGCTTTTACTTCATCTTCTGTAAAACCGATGTAAGAAGCTAAACATCCTGCATTCAACATGGAATATTCTCGGAAATTGTTAAGTGCTGATTGTGTTTTTTCTTTCTTGATCGGCAAGATGCCTGTAAGATAAGCAAGTTGAATATATTTCGTTGGTTCTGTTCCCTTAAACATACCTCTTAGGAATCGGATATACTCATCCTGCACCTTTTTGTTCGCTGATTCATCTCTGATCAGCACATCCCATTCATCAATGATAATGATAAATTTCTGTCCTGTCTTATCCTTAACCAGAGAAAGTGCATCTGGCAAAGATACCACTTCTTGACGTAAAATCTCTGGATAAACTTCACGCAATTCATCCAGCACAACTTTTGTGATATATGGCACAACATTATCCGCATCTTTGCAATTTATCAAAAACCATTGTACATCAATATGAATCACGTCATATTTATTCAAATGTTTCTTAAAATCTTCTGATTGTCCTATCTCAAGATCAGAAAACATCTTTTCTGATTCTGCTCCCTTACTGTAATATGCTGCAAGCATATTCGCTGCATATGATTTTCCAAAACGTCTTGGGCGGCTATTACAAATATACGCATCTGTAGAATCCAGAACTTCATTCATACATACGATCAATCCTGTTTTATCTACATAAATTCTGGAATTAAGTGCTGCTTGAAACGCACTATTATCTGGATTAACAAATCTGCCCATATTTTATACCTCTCCAATTCCTTTTACCTGTTTTTAATATTTCTCTATTTTACACACGTGTTCTTTTGTTTTCTTATCATAATTAATACCAATCAACAACAGATTATCCTGATATTCTTCCAAACTTTCAAAATACTTCTTATCTTTGATCTGCTTGATCGCACCTTCTGCGCTCTGATCCCATTTTAATTCAACTACCAATGCCGGTTTCTCTGCAAATTGTTTTTTCGGAATAAAGACCAAATCTGCAAATCCTTTTCCACCTGCCAGTTCTCTGTGAATGGTATAAAAATTCCTTGCTGCATATAATGCAAGTGAAATCGTATAACTCAATGCATTTTCATCATTATACTGGATATGTGATGTCTCAAAATGTGCCTGTTCAATGGCTTTCGCCACTTGTTCTTCTCTTCCCTGCCAGATTGCATCTAATGTATCTGCTGAATCTTTCAATGCTTTCGAAACAGTTCCCCAATCTGAAACAGAAACCGTATTTACATATTCTGCCCGAATCTCACTATTTGGTATCTTGACTGTTTTCGTCTTATCATCATATGCAAGATATCCAAGATGGATCAATAATGTCAGCACATCATCTTCCGTTCTGAAAGTTGCCATATCATTGGTAAAACTTTCGGTATTCACCGCCACGCTTTCTCCAGCGATCATACTTAAAACATCATCTTTTAGATGCTCAAAATTCATATCAATATACATCTGTAATGCTTCAAAAGTCTCTGTCTGATTCCAGTAATTTGATATCTTTCGAAATCTCATACTATTTACAACCGATCTTGGACTATACACAGACGGTACTCCATCAAATGAATATCCATCATACCAGTTCTTAACTTCTTCCATATCCATTCCGTATTGTTCACAGAGCTTTTTGACTTCTTGTTCTGTAAACCCGACATAACATGCTAAAGGTCCCGGGGCGATCATGGAAAATTCATCAAACATATTCAGTGCCGAATGTGTTCCATATTTCTTAATCGGTAAAATTCCTGTCATGTAAGATAGATAAATACATGCCTTATCTTTTAATAAGTCCCGTAGAAAATCTAAATATTTTTCCTGTGCTTCTTTATCTTGTTTATATTCCCTGAAAATACAATCCCATTCATCAATGATCACAACAAATGGGTACTGCATTTGTGCATAAATATCCTGCATACACTCAATCAAATCTGTATCGTCAAAATAATCAACTTCTGGATATTCCATTTTCAAATCTCTGATCACAAGCTTCTTCACACGATCGATCAATTCTTCTACATTATGACTTCGACTTAGAAATTCCTGCATATTTAAGAATATGGTATTATATTGATTCAGATATTTTTCAAAATCTTTATCTTTTGCAATTTCAAACTTTCCAAATAATTCTTTTGAATTGGTTTTAATGCAAATGTTGCTGTGAAGATAAAGTCTTTACCTTTCTCTAACTGAGTAACATCGATTTCTGGTCTTGAAACGATCTCTAAATCTGTATCTTTCATAGCTTCTGCATAAGCGTCTGGAATTAAGATGTTTGCTGCATCTTCATAGAAGATTTCAACTCCGTATTCTTTTGCGATCAACTGGAAAGGTACTTTTCCTTTACGGAATCCAGGTACATTAAACTGTCCTTTTTTCTTGTTAAAAGCCTGTTTGATAGCGTTATCTAATTTCGCTGCTTCAACTTCAATTGTTACCTTTGCCATATTATGTTCTAAGTTTTCCACTTGCAAACTCATCTGTATAGATCCTCCTAAAAATTATTATCTTTTTTGTAATTTCACAAACATTCACCTATTATAGCATAAGATTTGCGCGTTATACAAGCATCTTTGCGTTATTTTTCACTTTTTTCTTGATAAACATACTCATTTGAACTGCTTAGTACCCTTAGAGCCTTACTGACGATACTCACTTTAAACGTATCCCCGTCTTTGAGATCTTTCTTCGATACCTCCAAAAGATGTTCATTATGGTAGGTTGTATTGATCTTTACATCGCCATCAAATACCTGACAGAAATTCGTAAAATTGTTTCCTACGATAAAGATGCTGTCCTTTGTCTCATATATCTTCGTCACCGTAAGCGGCCGGATTCCAAATTGAAGGTCCGTTGCCTTAAATGGATTCTCCTGATTCCATACATACTGTTTTCCGTACAACATATCATACTGAAGCTCTTTCATGTCTTTCTGATAATTTTTTGTACCTTTTCTTGTCTGGTGAAAACTGTTCATTAGTCCTGTATGGATATTACACTTATTCAGAACTTCTGATCCAAGATCATACGCCTCGATCGTTCCGTCCTTCTTCTTCAATCCAATATTATCCCACATAAAATAACTTGTCTGATATTTATTTCCATATGTCAGATCTTCATCTTCGATCTCCAAACTTGGAAGATGATCTCCATACATACAAAGAATCGTTGGTTCTCCACGCTGTTGTAATGCTTTGACCAGTTTCCCGACAAATTGATCCATCTGATAAACCTGATTGACATAATAAGTATATTTATTCTTCAGTGCTTCATCCTCAATTCCTTCAACCGTGATCTCCGGATTCTCGATGATCTGTGTTGTTGGATAATCTCCATGTCCCTGTACAGAAATACAATAAACATAATCCTGTCCCTTCGTAGAATCCAAACTATCCATAATACAACCGGTCAGAATCTGATCTTTTGCCCATCCATTTTCTGTCCATTTCTTGATGTTCATACTTTCTTTTGTTGTAAATGTATCAAAACCAAGCTGTGAGAATACCAGATCTCGATCATAAAATGCCGCACTGTTATCATGGATCGCGTGTGCCTTATATCCGTAATTCTTCAATACCGTCGCCATGCTCTCTGTCGTTGTATTCTGAAGCACTGTTTTATATGGATATTCTGCTGCTCCAAAATGGTCCAGATTCATTCCTGTGATCAGTTCAAACTCAGAGTTTGCTGTTCCTGCCCCATAAGACGGCATAGAAAGCTGTCCAGAGGAATACCCTTTCATATACTTATGGAAATTTGGTAATGGATCTTTGTTAAACTTAACTCCTTTGACCTGCGTAATATCAAAATGTGATTCCAACTGTACAAAGATGATATTTGGTTTCTTTACCTTTTCTTTCTTCATCTTTGCAACCTTCTTCTGTGTTCGTTTCTCAATCTTTTTGATCTTCTTTTCTGAATAATCTGATGGTTTATCAATTCCATTCTTCAAGGCTGTAATACTGAAACAATACGGTGTTCCATAATCACTGAATGCAATTCGGATATTATGGATCTGATCTACCAGCATTCCACTCTTAAATCCATAAGAAGTAACTCCCGAAAATACTGCTATGATCACTATAACTTTTATAAATCCGCTCTTGCGGTTTAAGTGTTCTTCTATTGGAAGATACATGTAAGCCACTACTAACAATACCAATGCGATCAGTAACAATGCTCCCATTGCTCCAATCTCAAGTGGCGAGAAGTAATTATTCATAACTGGCAATACAGACTTCATCAACGTAATATCTACATACGTAAATGGAGTATTTCTTGAACTGAGCATCATAAAATTTACGATTCCAACGATACTCCATAGCAGTGTTACTATTATATAGGAAAATAGTCGTCTCTTAGTAATCAGTGTCACAGAGTATGTTACGAAAATAATAAAGATGCTATATAAAAACATCTTGCTTCTCTGATCCACAAATCCCACAGCACTAAGATCAAATGTCTGACGTCCCAAAACTTCCAATACAAACGCCAACACAACTGACAATACAAAATTACATAT
>OGPL01002341.1_pt1 | contig 14250 bp, 7 predicted proteins | sample 1552901 | NCBI WGS metagenome assembly OGPL01 (sample SAMEA2580244, study PRJEB22360) | human gut metagenome | biome: human gut; feature: human-associated habitat; material: faeces | place: Denmark | collected 2008/2010 | reverse complement strand
GTATGTTTCTTGAAATAACGCCCCAAATAAGACTGATCCGGGAAATGCATTTTATAAGCGATCTCCTGAATGGGCAGGGTAGTGTTCTGAAGCAATACTTTTATTTCCATTATTACGATCTTATCGATCAACTCCTTGGCCGATTGATGCGTCGTCCGGCGCACGATGGCGGAAAGATAACGGGTCGAGATACAGAGCTTGTCCGCATAGAAAGAAACCTCACGCTCTTCGATACAACAGTCATGAACTAGGGAAACAAAGCGATGAAACAGCTCCATCTGCCGGTTGGAAGTCGTGGGACACTGGCTGCTGACCTTACGCTGGATCTTATCGTAAAGCTCCAGCATAATATTCTGCAACCGATTTCTCACGATCGTCTTTCGGAACATATTACCCCGATCCTGATAGGTGTAATCCATTATTTCGAACCAGGTAGACAATCCGGCAGCCATTCTTTCGTTTACTTGAGAAATGGGATTTTCCTTCAAAAAGCTGAAAAACGAGGGCCCCAGCCGAAATCCGGCCTCCCCGAACAGGTCGGGAGAGAAGGCGCCGAACCTCACCGAGAAGTCGTCCGACGCATCGTCGAGCATCAATACGCTACCGGGCAGTAAGAGTACGATCGTATTGAGCTGCAAAGGTCCCCGGCGAAGATCGACGGTCACCTGGGCATGACCGCTCGTACAAAGCAGAACCAGTGCGCAGTCGCAACGGCAGGGATTATTGAAGAAATAAGCGAGATCGGATTTTCCGATAACAAAAGGTTCCTCTTCGGAAACAGTTATGGGGTTTACAGCAGTCATAATGATTTCTTCTTTTTTGAACAAACGGAAAGCCCCTGAGATTATTATCGTACAAATATATTATAAATGTACCGAAAAGTGACAAAATTGTTCGCAAGAAAAAGACCTGCACCCCGATTTTTACGGTACTTTTGCAGGACAAAAAGTTTTTTAACGGGAAAATATTTTTTTCAAAGTAATAATAATCAACCAAAAAACTATGAAGCAGAAGTTAATTCAGGCAGTCTTGTTCGGAAGCTGCATGGCTTTCGCCGTATCGTGCGGCCAGGCTCCGACGGCAAGAGGCGAGGCGGAATATTCCGTCATGACAATTTCGACATCGGACGTAACGATTCCGAGCACCCACTCGGCAACCATCCGTGGGCGCCAGGACATCGCCATTTACCCGCAGGTATCGGGTACCATTTCCAAAGTGTGCGTTAAAGAGGGTGAAGTAGTTCGCCAGGGACAGTTGTTGTTCATTATCGACCAGGTGCCCTACAAGGCAGCCCTGCAAACCGCAAAAGCCAACGTCGCAGCTGCCGAGGCCAGCGTAGCCACCGCTCAATTGACCTACGACAGCAAAAAAGAGCTGTTCGCCAAGAACGTCGTTTCGCAGTTCGACCTGCAAACTTCCCAGAACAACCTGCTGACGGCAAAATCCCAGTTGGCACAGGCCGAGGCACAGCTCGTCAATGCGGCCAACAACCTCTCCTATACCGAAGTGAAAAGTCCGTCCAACGGCGTAGTCGGTGTCCTGCCGTATCGTGTGGGTGCCCTGGTGAGCGCATCGATTCCCCAACCGCTGACCACCGTATCGGACAACTCCGATATGTACGTTTATTTCTCCCTGACGGAGAATCAACTGCTCGACCTGACCCGCGAATACGGCTCAATGGACAAAGCGCTGGCGGCGTTGCCGAACGTGCAGCTTGTGCTCAACGACGGATCGCTTTACTCCCAGGAGGGACGCATCGAATCGATCAGCGGCGTGATCGACACTTCGACGGGCAGCGTACAGCTTCGCGCCGTATTCCCCAATCCCGGACGCTTGCTTCACAGCGGTAGCTCGGGTAATGTCCTGTTGCCGCACATCTACAAAAACGTAGTCACCGTTCCGCAAGTCGCTACCTTCGAATTGCAGGACAAGAAATTCGTTTATAAGGTCGAGAACGGCGTAGCCACCTCGCAGAATATCACCGTATCGCCCCAGAGCGACGGCAAGAATTTCATCGTCACCGCCGGACTCACCCCGGGCGAAGTCATCGTGACCGAAGGCGTCGGTCTGATGCGCGAAGGAACCCCGATCAAACCCAAAGGAGCCGCAACGACCGCGACCGCTCCTGCAGAACAACCTACAAAAGAGCAGTAAAATATGACACTAAAACATTTCATAGACCGCCCGGTATTGGCGGCGGTCATTTCCATCGTAATCGTCCTGGGCGGTATTATCGGTGTTGCGACGCTCCCCGTCGAGCAGTACCCCGACATCGCGCCCCCGACGGTGATGGTGCGTGCCAGCTATCCGGGCGCCAGCGCCGAAACCATCCAGAAGAGCGTCATCATTCCGCTTGAGGAGGCTATCAACGGCGTGGAAAATATGATGTACATCAAATCCGAAGCATCGAATGCCGGTAGCGGATCGATCACGGTTTATTTCAAACAGGGCACCAACGCGGATATGGCGGCCGTCAACGTACAGAATAAAGTAGCGACGGCAACCGGATCGCTCCCTGCCGAAGTTACAAAAATCGGTGTTACGACCATGAAGCGTCAGTCTTCGATGCTGAAAGTTTTCACGCTAAGCAGTCCAGACGATTCATACGATGAAAATTTCTTGTCGAATTACCTCAATATCAACATCAAACCGCGCATCCAGCGTATCCAGGGCGTCGGAGAATTCTTTGCTCTCGGTGGCGATTATGCAATGCGTATCTGGATGAAGCCGGACGTCATGGCCCAGTACAAGTTGATTCCTTCGGACATTACAGGCGTTCTGGCGGAACAAAACATCGAATCGGCAGCCGGTATGTTCGGCGAGAACTCAGATAACACGTTCCAATATACCATGAAATACCGTGGCCGTAAAATGACACCTGAAGAGTTCGGGGAGATCGTAATCCGAGCTACTTCTGACGGTCAGGTACTGCGTCTGAAAGATGTGGCAGACATTGAATTGGGACAGGACTCCTATGCTTATCACGGTATGGTCAATGGTCATCCCGGCGTTTCGGCGCTCGTCTTCCAGACCGCAGGCACGAACGCCACACAAACCGTCGAGGAAATCGACGCGATGCTCGATGAAATTGCAACCGAACTCCCTAAAGGCGTAGAGATAACCCACTTGATGAGCGTGAATGACTACCTGTACGCCTCGATCCACGAAGTGATCAAAACCCTGATCGAGGCCATCATCCTCGTCATTTTAGTGGTTTACGTCTTCCTGCAGGATATACGCTCGACGCTGATCCCGACCATTTCGATCCTCGTGTCGCTGGTGGGTACGTTCGCTTTCCTTTCGTTCGCGGGCTTCTCGATCAACCTGCTGACCCTCTTCGCGCTGGTGCTCGCCATCGGTACGGTGGTGGACGACGCGATCATCGTCGTCGAAGCCGTCCAGGCACGCTTCGACAGCGGCTACAAGTCATCGTACCTGGCTACGGTCGATGCCATGGGCGGCATCACTTCGGCCATCATCACCTCGACGCTGGTCTTTATGGCCGTGTTTATCCCGGTGTCGATGATGGGCGGAACCTCGGGTACGTTCTATACGCAATTCGGTATCACGATGGCCGTTGCCGTCGGTATCTCCGCACTCAACGCACTGACTCTTTCCCCGGCGCTCTGCGCCCTGCTGCTCAAGCCATACGTCGATGAAGACGGCAACGTGAAGAACAACTTCGCGGCCCGGTTCCGCAAGGCTTACAATACGGCTTTCGGTGCCGTGCTCAAGAAATACCAGCGCGGCGTCATGCTCTTCATCAAACATAAATGGCTCACTTGGGCAACGCTGGGTCTGGCAATGGTCGGCCTGGTTCTGCTGATGAACAGCACAAAAACCGGTCTGGTGCCCGACGAGGACCAGGGTACGATCATGATCAACGTAACGACGGCTCCGGGCAGCTCGCTCGCCGAAACCAACAAAATCATGGGAGAGATAGGCGAGCGATTGAAGGGGATTCCCCAGATCCGCGACTTCCAGCAGGTAGCCGGTTACGGTATGATCGCCGGGCAGGGTAACTCCTACGGTATGTGTATCGTCAAACTGAAAGACTGGTCGGAGCGTCCCGACAAAGCCGATGCCGTGAATGCCGTGATCGGCCAGATCTATGCCCGGACCGCCGACATCAAGGATGCGCAGATCTTCGCAGTAGCCCCCCCGATGATCACCGGCTACGGTACTTCGGCCGGTTTCGAAATGTACCTGCAAGACCGTGCAGGCGGTGACATCACGGACTTCTACAACATCTACCTGCAATACATCTACGCGCTCAACCAGCGGCCGGAAATCCAGATGGCCTATTCGACCTTCAACATCAATTTCCCGCAGTATATGGTGGACATCGATGCAGCGAAGGCCAAACGTGCGGGCATCTCGCCGACGGACATCCTTTCGACTCTTTCGGGCTATTACGGCGGACAGTACGTTTCGAACATCAACCGCTTCTCGAAAGTTTACCGCGTAATGATCCAGGCCGATCCGAAATACCGACTCGACCCCGAATCGCTCAACAACGTCTATGTGCGGATGCAGAACGGTGAAATGGCCCCGATCAGCCAGTTCGTCAAACTCACCAAAGTATATGGATCGGAGGTATTGAGCCGATTCAACATGTACAACAGTATCGCTGTCAGCGGAACTGTCGCCGACGGATACTCGACCGGTGATGCGATCGAGGCCATCGAGGAAGTTGCGGAACAAGTACTGCCCAAGGGGTATGGCTACGATTTCGGCGGTCTTACGCGCGAGGAGAGTCAGACAGGTAGCAACACGGCGATCATCTTCGGTATTTGTATCATTCTGATCTACCTGATTCTGAGTGCCCTTTACGAGAGCTTCCTGATTCCTTTCGCCGTCATTCTGGCCGTACCGTGCGGTCTGTTGGGTTCGTTCATTCTCGTCAAGCTCATCGGACAGGAGAACAACATTTACCTCCAGACGGGTCTTATCATGATTATCGGTCTGTTGTCGAAAACCGCGATTCTGATTACGGAGTATGCGGCCGACCGCCGCAAGTCGGGCATGAGTCTCTCGCAAGCCGCCTTCTCGGCCGCCAAAGCCCGTCTGCGTCCTATTCTGATGACCGTGCTGACCTGCGTGTTCGGTATGATCCCGCTGGTAATCGCAACGGGTGTAGGCGCCAACGGTAACTCGACCCTCGGTTCGGGCGTCGTCGGCGGTATGATCGTCGGTACGTTGGCTCTGTTGTTCCTTGTGCCGTCCCTGTTCATCGTCTTCCAGCACCTGCAGGAGAAGGTCAAACCGATTCAATTCACGAATACTCCCGACTGGATGATCGAAGCTGAAATCGAAGACAGCAAAAAAGAAAACGAAGAGAAGAAGTAAACCATGAAAAAGTTAATCATCATACTTGCCGCAGCCGCCATGGCTGGCTGCGGCATTTACAAGCCCTACACACGGCCGGAAGAGATCAAAACCGACGGGCTCTACGGCCAGGGGGTCGAAACGGTCGATACGATGACCTTGGGGAACATTTCCTGGCAGGAGATGTTCACCGATCCTTACCTGCAACAACTCATCCAGCAGGGACTGGACAACAACACCGACCTCCAGTCGGCTTACTGGCGCGTAAAAGAGGCGGAAGCGACACTGAAGTCGGCACGCCTGGCATACCTGCCCTCGTTCAATTTCGCTCCGAACGGAGGAGTGAGCAGCCTGACTAACCCTTGGAATGCTACGTGGACCTACACCGTCCCCGTAACAGCCAGTTGGGAAGTCGATATTTTCGGTAAACTCACCAACAGCAAGCGCCGGGCGAAGGCTCTTCTCGCGCAAAGCCAGGAGTACCAGCAGGCCGTCCGCACGCAAGTCATCGCTTCGGTCGCCAACCTCTATTACACGCTGCTGATGCTCGACGCACAATACGAGATCTCTTCGGAAACCGCTGAAAAATGGTTCGAAACCGTCAATACGATGCGGGCCATGAAAGAGGCGGGCATGACCAACGAAGCAGCGGTTTCGCAGGCTGAAGCGAACTACTACTCGATCGAAACTTCACTGTTCGATCTGGAGTACCAGATCCGCGAGATGGAAAACAGCCTCTCGTCGCTGCTGGGCGAAGCTCCCCGCAGCTTCGAGCGCGGTACGCTCGACGAGCAAATTCTTCCGGAGAACCTGGTGGTCGGCATTCCCGCACAGATGCTCTCCAACCGTCCCGACGTAAAAAATGCCGAATACTCGCTGGCACAGGCCTTTTACAACACGGCCGGAGCCCGGTCGGCGTTCTATCCGGCCCTCAGTCTGAGCGGTACGCTGGGTTGGACCAACGACGGAGGTGTTACGACGCTCGACCCCGCCAAATGGATTTTCAATGCTGCGGCATCGCTCGTACAGCCCATCTTCAACGCGGGCAGAAACCAGGCACAGCTTCGAATCGCCAAAGCGCAACAACAGGAGGCCCTGCTGTCGTTCCAGCAGACCCTGCTCAACGCTGGAGCAGAAGTGAACAATGCCCTCGCCAAATGCCAGTCGGCACGTTCCAAAGTCGATCTGCGCCAGAAACAGGTCGCTTCGCTCGAAACCGCCGTCGAGAGCACCCAGCTCCTGATGCGCCATGGCAGCACGACCTATCTCGAAGTGCTGACCGCACAGCAAACCCTGCTGTCGGCTCAACTGTCGCAAATCAACGACCGCTTCTCGGAGATTCAGGCTATCGTCGATCTCTACCATGCCCTGGGCGGCGGCCGTGAAATCGAATCCGAAACCGATAAATAACAATGAAACGCAGGGTAACACGCGAAGAAATCATCCGCACGACGCGGGACCTCATCATCCGGAACGGCATCCGTGCCGTCCGGGTGGATGAGATCGCACAAAAGCTGGAGATCTCCAAGCGGACACTCTACGAACTGTTCAGCGATAAGGACACCCTGGTCGAACAGTGCTGGGACAAAATCCGGGAAGAACAGGAGAAAAAGATCGCAGGCTACCTCTTTTATCAACCCGGTTCGGCCCTCGAACAGGCCCGGAATCTGATTCAAGAATACATTGCCGCTGTATGTATGATCAGTTGCATTTCGCTTCAGGAGTTGCAACAGAAGGTTTCCTATGCCGATTCCTACGAAAAAAACCGTCGTTTCTGGCTGGACTCGTTTACCGAAGTACTGGAACATTGCGTCGCCGACGGCAGCGTATTGCCCGATGTGGACTGCCAGCTGTTCGCCAAACGGTTGATGAACGTACTGCTCGGCCTCTACCTCGAAGGAGGAACCCGTCGGGAAATGGATGCTTTCGGGTGGGCTCTCCTGCGCGGAATCGCCACTCACCGGGGCATCGAATGGCTCGACGGAAAAAAGCCGAACTCCTGACATTTTCACGTCGAAGATCCGACAATCGGATTTACCGAAAACAAAAAGAAGAAAGGCAGCGTTTCAAACGCTGCCTTTCCCTTTTTACTTTTTATTAACGCTTGATCGAAAGCCCGGTTTAATAGGCTTTGTTCTGGGGATCGAACTCCGTCCAACCCGACATCCATCCGTCGTTCTCGTCGGCGAAGGCTCCGATATAGGTCACCTCATCGAAACCGTTGGCAACCAGCGGATCGGTAAAAGAAGCGGCCCCGCGCAGCGGGCTATCGGAGAGCGGACCGTAGTTCGGATTGGCTTGCAGACTGTTGGGCTGGGAGAGTTTCAGATCGGCGATCGCATCGAAATACTTGTTCGAAGCTATCGACTTGAAATAGGTCGAAGAGAAGGACTCCTTCGACTTGTCGATGCTGTTCTTGTCGCCGTTGTCGCAGAAACCATCCTCGAACGATTTGTTCACGTCGCTGCCCAGGACGGTCATACCGGCCATATAGACGTTCTGAATCTTCAACGTACCCTCGGACGCCGCAGTCTGCGTCTGCGAACCTTTGTCGTTCTCCACGATCAGACCGACGGGGAAACCCATCGCCACCGAATTGAAACAGTTCAGATGCGAATTGCGGCGCACTTGCATAGCAGACTGGAACTGGCCCAGCTTGGAACCGTTCTTGGGATTCATATCGCCTGCGGTGATATAATCGGAAGTGTTGGAGAATGCTGCATCCTGACCGACCGGACCGACGAAGGTCACGTTCGAAAAGACGCAGGAGGTGAAAGGAGAAGTGGCAGAACCTTCGCCGTTGTTGTCGCTCTCGAAGCCGTTCGACGCCGAGGTGTCGGCAATGCGGGGATGGCGCACACCCAGGCAGAACTGCACCTTGCCGCAGAATCCATTGTCGGTATCGAAATCGTCGTCCCAGGTGTGATAGGAAATCAGGTATTTGGCATTTACCGCACCGCCGAACCACTCGTAGGAGTCGTCGTTGGAATAGGACACCTGCACGTGGTCGATCTGCGTAGCCGATCCCACCGAACCGAACGTGATGGCATTGATCTCCTGGTCCTCCTTGAAGGGATAGCCGGCGAACTCGCAGCGCACGTAACTCAAGGCACCCGAACAGTCGGCATTGTCGCTGCCTCCGTGCGTAGTGCGGGGACCGCCCTCGATCTGCATCGTCCCCTTGTTGTTCACACCGCGACCGCAGAGAATGATACCGCCCCAGTCGCCCGGCCGACGGCTGCCGGCAGGCATCTCGGAGGTGAAGACGATCGGCTCGCTCTGCGTGCCTTTAGCCCACAACTGGCCGCCCGGCTCTACGATGAGCGCAGCCTTGGTCTCCTTGTCGCCCTTGATAATCGTACCCGGAGCCAGCGTCAGGCTCGCACCGTCGGCGATATAGCACCAGCCTTTCAACAGGTAGGTACCTTTGGGAAGCGTGTAGTCGCCCTTGATCTCGAACTCCTGACGTCCGTCGCCGATCTGGGTCCCGTCCTCGAAGAGTATCTCCGTCAGATCGCCGCCGGACGGATTTCCGCCCTCGCCGCTACCGCCGTTGCCTCCATTGCCACCGTTACCGTTCTCGTCGTCGCTGCATCCTGCGAGACTCAACGCAGCCATCAAACAGACCGCCCATAAAATTTTCTTCATAATTTATTTGATTAAAAAAGGTTGATTTTCCTTCGACTATTTTCTCACTCGGTAGAACCCGAACGAATTTCTGCGATTCACTTAAAATTTGGCCGTCACGCTCAGCGAGAACATCCGTCCCGCCGTGAACTGTTTGGTGATTTGCTTGCGGGACACCACATCGCCTCCGTTCTCGAATTTCGGGAATTGGGCAAACTGCACCTTCTCGTTGAGCAGGTCCTTGGCGTTGAACTTCAGCTCCCAATGCTTGCCGAAAGATTTGCTGACCACCACGTCGAGCGCGTTGCGCGGCATCTCGTACATATCCGGAATATCGTTGTCGATGCTGCCGCCCACGCTCATATCGCTGCGGCCAATGCCCACGATGCGCTTGCCGATGCGATTATACAGGACACCGACCGTAAGGCCCAGTTTGGGCGACTGGTAGAAGAGTCCGGCATTGACCAGATAGGGCGACTGGCCCTGCAACGGACGGTCGTGCTCGAGGCTCTCGTCGTCGAAATCCACACGGCTCTTCATGAGCGAACCGTTCAGAACCACCGAGAAATTGCGCATCCCCATAAAATCGAGGTTTTTCTTCACGTCCAGCTCCACACCGTACAGATTGGCCCGGTCGGCATTCTCGAACGTGTAAGTATAACTGCCGCTGCCCGCATCGAGAATAGCCGTTTCGATCGGATTGCGGAAATGCTTGTAGAACACGGCCACCGAGATACCTTCGCCCGCAGCCGGATACCACTCCCAGCGCAGATCGGCGTTCTGGATATAGGCCGCTTTCAAATCGGCATTACCCTTCACGTCGCTGAACAGGTCGAAATCGTAATAGACCGAAGGGGAAACTTCGCGGAATTCAGGACGGTTGGTGGACATACCGTAAGCGGCACGCAGCAGGTGCTTGTCGTTGATGCGGTATGTCACATTGACCGAAGGGAAGGGATCGGCATGGGTATAGTTTCGTGTTTCGCTGTCCCAGTCCTTGATCTTGGTGTACGAGGTGAGCGCCATACGGCTGTATTCGAACCGGACGCCGGCATAAACGTTCCAGCGGCCGAAGGGCAGGTCGATGCCGGCATAAGCCGCCGTCAGGATGTTGTCGCCCTTGTAGCTGTTGCGGTTGTCGCTGTCGTCGTAGATATAGAGCTTGTCGGCGCCATAATTACCGTCTTGCAAAATATCGTCGATCACATCGCCGTAAGCGAAGTCCGCAGGCAGGTTGTCCGTGTCGAAGCGATAGAAATAGGCCCGGGTGCGATAATCCCGCGTACGGTATTCGCCGTAGAGTCCGACCTTCAGTTCGGGGGCGAACGACGAACCTTCGCGCAAGGTGCAGGAGTAGTTGATGCCCGCCGAAGCGATGTGTTCGCGCAATTTCATGAAGTCACGCCGGATCTCGTTCTGATCGATCTGCATTTGACCGTAGTGCGCATCGCCCACCATGTCGTTCTCCTGCCGGTTGACGATGCGGCGGTCGGGCTGGTTCTTGTCGGCGTAGGAATATCCGGCATCCCAGTCCAGAGTTCCCAGTTCGAGAGTATGTACACCCGCTATCTGCCCGCTGTACGTGCTGCGAGAGGTGTAGCAATACTCCGTTTTCTCCTGGATATAGAGCGACGACATATTCTGCCAGCCTTCGCGCAGCGTGAGCTTGTCCTGTCCGATCTGGTTGAAAATGTTACGGAAATAGTAGCGATTCTTTCCGTTCAGGTAAGCCAGATTCAGCAAGGCGCCCACTTTGACGTTGGTCTGGTACTGGTCGTCGGTATATTTGTAGTAGTATTCGGGTTTGTCCTCCACCTTGTTGTAAACCCCGTAACGGGAGTTTTCCATATTCGAGAAGGTCCGGGTGGCATAGCTGTAATTGAGCGCTCCGTTCAGCGCCAGATCGGCGCCGTTGCCCAGGCGGAAGCTGTGGCCGTAGGAGAATGAGAACCGCTGGTCGGGAATCGGCTTGCGGGTCTTGATCGACCAGTCGTTGTTGAAGCCGTGACGGGTCATGTCGGTAACGAAATCCGGATCGTCGTTATCAAAAGCACCCGTAATACCACCCCGCACGCCGCGCTTGCCGTTGTCGCAGCCGAACCAGTCGCTGCCGCTTCCCGGATTGTAGAGAAAGTCGTGGCCGAAGGTCGCCGTGTTGAACCCGATCGAGTAGGAGAGGGCGAAGGGTAGTTCACCCGGCGTATCTTTGGTGTTGATCTTGACGAACCCGCCCGTGAAATCCGCAGGGATTTCCGGAACGGGGGACTTCAGGATCATGATGTTCTCGATCTGCCCCGCAGGGATCAGATCGAAGGAGAAGGCCCGCGAATCGGCTTCCGAGCTCGGAATGGCCGCATCATTGACCCACACATTATTATAACGCTGCGAGAGACCTCTCGCCACGATGAATTTGTCGTCGATGATCGAGATACCGGGTATGCGTCGCACGACTTCACCCGCATCGCGGTCCTGCGTGCGGGCGATCATCTGCTTCGACACACCGCTCACGACCATCTTGGAGTTGCGGACGGCCTGCATCACGGCCGCCTCGCTCGAAAGCCGCCGCACGGTAGTCACGACCACCTCGTCGATCTCTTCGGCCGAGGGTTGCAGCGAAATCAGCGGCAGGGTATTCTCTCCCGGCTTGATCTGACACCCCTCGATCACTACGCGCTGGTAGGAGAGCATCTGCACTTCGATCGTATAAGTGCCCGGCTTTACATTATTAATAACGAAGCGGCCGTCGGCATCGGCGACGGCCCCATACGTCGTATTCTGCAAAATCACGGCGGCGCCGATGACCGCCTCGCCGGTCGATGCGTCCTGCACCGTACCGGTCACAACAGACAGAAGGGGCGCTGCAACCGTCGTGCAGATCCCCTTCAGCATCAATAACCCAATCAATAAAAATCTATTCATCCACTTATTATTTTACAGCGGCAAAAGTACCGGGCCGCTGTTTCACCCGGGCTACACCCTCGTTACAAAAGCGTCAAACAACCGTTTCAAATCCGTTACACGCCCGACGAAACAGTTGCACAGTCCATCGAAAAAGGCTACATTTGCAGCCGATTAACCCTATTTCCGATATGAGAAACCTCTCACGCCACGCGGGACCCAACCGCATGATGTTCCTACTCCTTATCCCCTGTCTTCTGTTGTCCGCACTTCGGGCAAAGGCGGAAGAAACCGCACTTCCCGAGGGAAAAAGACCGGGCGTAACGCTTCAGGTCGAGATGGATCTGGTCAGCAGTTATATCTGGCGCGGTGTTTACGAAGCGGGCCCCAGTCTGCAACCGGGACTGACGCTCGGCATAGGAAACTTTACGATAGCGGCCTGGGGATCGGTCGATTTCACGTCGAGTTCATACAAAGAGGCGGACCTGATGCTCAGCTACCGGCTCAAAAACATCACCTTCCACCTCAAAGACCTTTACGACGAAGGTTCGGCCTCGGACCGGAATCCGCAGATCAGCCGCAACTACTTCCATTTCGGCGCCGACTCCCCGCACCGCATCGAAGCCGGCATCGAATGGCAGGTATCGCGCAAAGTCCCCATCACGCTCTCCTGGTACACGATCCTTTTCGGAGCGCGGGATGTCGATACCCGGGGGCGGCGGTGCTACTCCTCATACGTCGAGGTAGCCTATCCCTTTACGGTCAAAACCATCGACCTGAAAACGGGCGTAGGAGCCGCGCCCTGAAAAACGGCAGGAGAAGGCGGAGCCAAAGGTTTTGCCGTGAAAAACGTCTTCATAAACGCCGGAAAACTGTGGGCGGTCAAAAGCATGGGTTCCTTCCGAATCGGACTCTTCACCCATCTCTCCTGGTGTCCGCTCAAAGAGGACATGAACTGCGTAGGAGGCATTTCGCTGCGGATGTAACCGCAAAAAACAACAGAGAAGCCCTTCCGTCATCGACGGAAGGGCTTCTCTGTTTCGTACAATTACACCTCCGGACATTCCCTTTGCGGACAAGACCGGCAAAAGAACGAGCTTATTGCATCACAAGCACCCAATTCACCGCAAAAACAGACTTTATCGTTCCATAAATTGAACGAAATATATTATTTTTTATACTTTTGTATATACTTCTTACAAAAAACAATTAACCCGAAAACGCTATGAAACAATTCTTCCTGATCCTATCCGGCCTCGCATTGCTGACAGGATGCAGCAGCAAGAACGACTCTGTCGAAGGCCCCGTACAATCCCGCATCCGAATCGCTCCGAGCATCTCCCGTGTTACAGGGCTCAATTTCGACACCGGGGACCGCATCGGACTCACGATCGTCAAATCCGGTGCCAACTACTGTGAAAATACGCCTCTGCGTTTCGACGGTACGGTCTTCGTTTCGGACGACCTGTTCTGGTACGACGATTCGAGTGAAAAATCGAATCTCACGGCTTACTATCCCTACCTGGCGGAAGGAGCTCCGGCGAGCTTCACCGTTCGTGCCGACCAGAAGCTCGCCGCCGATCACGAAGCCTCGGACCTGCTGGCAGCGACGGCGACGGACGTCGTACCGAGCCAAACGGCCGTGAATATGGTATTCACCCACCTGCTCACCAAAATCGTGATCGACATTACGAACAACTCCGCCAATACGATCCAGGAAGTCACCCTGAAGGGCAGCCGCTGCACGGCTACCGTCGATCTTTCGACAAAAAGCGTCCAGGTCGATGCTTCTTCGGCGGAAACGGATATCTATCCCTTTTCAACGGTGACCGCAGGACGGTATGAAGCCATTCTCGTACCGCAACGGGCGGCACTCGAACTCGAAATCCAAACTTCCGACGGTAACCGGCACATCAAAACATTCCAGGCGACCGACCTGCAATCCGGCGCGGAATATGCGATCGAGGCGGTAATCAGCAATACGAACAAAATCCACGCCTCCATCAGCGGCGCCGTCAAAGGCTGGGAGGACGGAGGAGCGATCGCTCCGGTCGAAGACGACCTGCCGGAAGATTCCGACCTGCTGGAGTACGCAGGCGTCAAGTACCGCATCCGGCAACTCAGCAACGGTACGACCTGGATGGCGGAAAACCTGCGCTACATTCCCGAAGGCAAACGCGTTTCCTCGTCCCCGTCCGACGAAAACGGCATCTGGTACCCATGTACGACCTCCTTTACCGCATCCAGCGACACGGAATACATCCAACGGCAGGGTTTGCTCTACGATCTGGCTACGGCCGTAGGGGAACCTGTTACTGCGGATAACTTCCGCAATATCGAGGGCGTGCAAGGCATTTGTCCGGAAGGATGGCACCTTCCGACCCGGGCGGATCTGGA
>OGPL01002325.1_pt1 | contig 14350 bp, 9 predicted proteins | sample 1552901 | NCBI WGS metagenome assembly OGPL01 (sample SAMEA2580244, study PRJEB22360) | human gut metagenome | biome: human gut; feature: human-associated habitat; material: faeces | place: Denmark | collected 2008/2010 | reverse complement strand
TGGATGAAAAGAAAAGACAGGTATGGCGCTTCGTCATTCAGACCGCCATCTCGATTCTCACGGCCATCGCCACGGCCCTCGGCGTGACGAGCTGTATGGCGGCTGCGTAGCCACGGCAAAACTACGGCAAGCATGCGGCAGTAGCTCACGGTCAGGCGCAGGAAGAATCGACTTTTTTATACCACCCGACTAATAATATAGCTTGATCTTTGCGGTATATGCGAAAAAAGTCATATATTTGCAGCGATAAATCTATTGGTAACAAATAAGCGATTTGAAAATGAGAAAAACCGCAATGAAAACTGTTCTCGCCCTGTTGGTAGGCGCGGTGACCTTGAGTTCATGTATCGGCTCTTTCGGACTGACCAACAAACTGTTGGACTGGAACAAGGGCTTGAGTAACAAGTTTGTCAACGAGCTGGTCTTCATCTTGATCAGTCCCGCCTACGCCGTCTGTGGCTTGGCCGACCTCCTGGTGCTCAACACGGTGGAGTTTTGGACTGACAGCAAGGTCATTGCCCATGTGGGAGAGACAAAGGAAGTGATGGGTCAGGACGGCAGGATGTATGCCGTGAAGACGCTCAAGAACGGTTATGAGATAACGGACCCCAACGGCGAGAAGTCCTACTTGGTATATAACAAGAAGGAGAAGAGCTGGAACTACAAGGACAATGGCGCCCTGAAGGAGCTCTTTCGCTTCAACGACGACGGCACGATCCGCGCCACGCTGCCCGACGGCAAGAAGATGGACGTCACGCAGGACCAGGCCGGTCTCTACCAGCTTCGCGCAGCCGTACACGAGAGTGTCTATTTCGCAGCAAGATAGAACAGGGTGCTCTGACAAGAGACCGCATATTGGGCTGAAACAAGGCCGTACAGATCGCTCTCGCGCGAGAGAGCAAAAAAAGAAAGTGAACGCAAGACGCCCCCGGCTGGAGAACGACTTCCGGCTGGGGGCGTTGGTGTGTTGCGACGCGGGTGGCGGGGCCGGCGCGGTGGTCGGCCCGGGACCAGTCCTATTTGTAGAGGTAGCGCTTGATGCTCTTCTTCGGTGTTTTCTCAAACTCCTCCTCCAGGATCTCAAATTCGGCCACCTTGCTGTAGGCGGGCACCACCTGGTTGAGCTGCTGGCGGTTTTGCTCCATCACGCCCTTGAGGTCTTCGTTGTTGAGGCCCAGGAGTTTCGCCTCGTCGTAGTCGGGATGGACGAGGCCCACGAGCTTGTCGCCGCGCTGCACGACGATGCTCTCGCCGACGAGGGGCAGCGAGTTGAGCTTGTCCTCGATCTCCTCGGGATAGATGTTCTGGCCGTTGGATCCGAGGAGCATGTTCTTGGATCGGCCGTTGATATAGACATTGCCGTCGGCGTCCATCGTGCCGAGGTCGCCCGTGTGGAACCATCCCTCGGCGTCGATCGCCGCCTGGGTGGCCTCGGGATTCTTGTAGTAGCCCAGCAGGACGTTGGGACCCTTGGTGAGGATCTCGCCCGGCACGTTGGCAGGGTCGCTGCTGTCGATGCGCACCTCCTGGTGGTAGGCGGCCTGTCCGCACGATCCCTGGGCGAAGGTCTGCCAGTCGCGGTAGCAGATGATGGGGCCACACTCCGTGGCGCCGTAGCCCACGGTGTAGGGGAAGCCAATCTTGCGCAGGAAGGCCTCCACCTCGCCGTTGAGCGCAGCACCGCCGATGATGACCTCGTAGAGGTTGCCGCCGAAGGCCTTGCTCACCTGGGCGAGGATGGCGGCGCGCACCTTCTTGCTGATGACGGGCATGGCCATGAGCAGTCGCATCTTGTTGGTCTGCAACTTGGGGAACACCTTTTTGCGGATGATCTTCTCGATGACCAGCGGCACGGCGATCATGATGCGCGGCTTGACGTCGGCCAGCGCCTGGGCGATGACGGCGGGGGAGGGCACGCGGTTGAGATAGTAGATGTGCATGCCCTTGAGAAACTCGAAGATAAACTCAAACGCCATGCCGTACATGTGGGCCATGGGCAGGATGCTGATGACGTTGTCGCCGCGCTTGAACGTCTTGCCCAGCACGTGGAAGGCGAAGTCGGCGTTGCTCCACAGCGACCGGTAGGGCAGCATCACGCCCTTGGAGCGCCCGGTGGTACCGCTGGTGTAGTTGATGAGGGCCAGCTCGTCGGGGCTCTGCTCGCGGTAGTAGTGGACATGCTGCTGGCGGAAGTATTTCGGATACTTCTTGCCAAACATCTCGTTGAGGTGTTCGCGGGCGTAGGTGAGCTGCTCGGTGCGGCTGACCACGAGCGAATAGTCGGGGATGTAGATGATGCCCTCCAGTCCAGGCATCTTCGTGGCGTCGATCTGCGTGGCCGCCACGTCGCCGACGAAGAGGAGCTTGGCATCGCTGTGGTTGACGATGTTGTGGACCTGGTCGGGCGTGAACTCGTGGAGGATGGGCACGGCCACCGCGCCATAGGTGAGGATGGCGAGGAAGGCAGCAGCCCAGGCCGCGGAGTTGCGTCCGCAGAGGGCTATCTTGTCGCCCCGCTGCACGCCCGAGGCCTCAAACATGATGTGCAGTTTCTCTATCTTGCGCGCCACATCGTGATACTGCAGCGTCTTGTCTTTGTAGTCGGTAAGCGAGTCGAGATCCCAGTTGTCGATGATACTCTTCTCGATGAGGGCGTTAAAACTAGGAATTTGTTCCATCTGTCGCTACTTGTTATCGTTATGCAAAGCTATTTGTTATGGTAGGTGAGCGGGCGTGGGGCCATGGCTTGGCCCGTGCCGTCAGGCGTTCTGGTAGAGGTAGCGCTTGATGCTCTTCTTGGGCGTCTTCTCAAACTCCTGCTCGTGGATCTGTATGGCCGAGACCTTGCAGAAGGCGGGCAGGAGACTGTTGAGCTGCTTGCGGTTTTCCTCCATCACGTCGCCGAGGTCGCCGATGGAGAAGCCAAGCTGCTTGGCAGCGTCCATGTCGGGATGGACGAGGCCCACGAGCTTGTTGTCGCGCTGGATGATGACGCTCTCGCTGACCATCATCATCGAGTTGAGCTTGTTTTCGATCTCCTCGGGGTAGATGTTCTGTCCGTTGGCGCTGAGAAGCATGTTCTTGATGCGTCCGCGGATGAAGACGTGGCCCTCGGCGTCGATGGTGGCGAGGTCGCCGGTGTGAAACCATCCGTCCTTGTCGAGCACGGCGTGGCTGGCCTCGGGATTCTTGTAGTAGCCCAGCATGACGTTCATGCCGCGCGTGAGGATCTCGCCTGGCACGTTGGCTGGGTCGGGACTGGCGATGCGTATCTCCATGTTGTCCACCACCCGTCCGCAGGTGCCGCGCACGAAGTCGCGGTAGTCGCTGTAGGTGATGAGCGGGGCCGTCTCGGTCGTACCGTAGCCCACGGCCAGGGGAAATCCGATATGGCGGAGGAAGTCCTCCACCTCGCGGTTGAGTCCCGCGCCGCCAAACATCATCTCGAAGAGCTGGCCACCGAAGATATCCTTCACCTGCTGGAGGATGCGCGCCTTGATCTTCTTGTTGACCACCGGCATGTTGAGCAGCAGGTGGACGTAGCGCTGCTGGATGAGTGGGAACACCATCTTGCGGATGATCTTCTCGATGACCATCGGCACGACGATGACGATGGCGGGATGGATGTCGGCACAGGCGCTCTGGATGAGCGACGGGCTGGGCAGACGCGTGAGGAAGAAGAGGTGGTTGCCTAAGCAGAAGTTGAGGAAAAACTCCACCATCATGCCGTACATGTGGGCCATGGGGAGCGTGCAGAGCACATTGGACCCCGGGGCCATGTTGGCGCCCAGGCTGCGCATCGTAAAGTCGAGATTGCTCCACAGCGCACGATAGGGTAGCATCACGCCCTTGGAGAAGCCGGTCGTGCCGCTGGTGTAGTTGATGAGGGCCAGCTCCTCGGGGCTGTCCTGGTGGTAGCTGACGTGGCTGCGCTCGAAGGCCTTCGGATATTCTTCGCCGAAGAGCTTATTAAGATGTTCGCGCGCGAAGGTGAGCGTCTCTGAGCGCGACATCGTCAGCGAGAAGTCGGGGATATAGATGATGCCCTCCAGCGCCGGCATCTCTCCGGCGTCGATCGTCGGCGAGACAACGTCGCCCACGAAGAGCAGTCGCGACTCGGAATGGTTGACGATGTTATAGACCATGTCCGGCGTAAACTCATGCTGGATGGGGACGGCCACGGCACCATAGGTGATCGTGGCCAGGAAGGCGGCGGCCCAGGCCGAGGAGTTGCGCCCACAGAGCGCCACTTTGTCGCCGGGCTGGAGACCACTGTGGCGGAAGAGGATGTGGAGCTTGGCTATCTTGCGCGCGACGTCGTGATACTGCAACGTCGCGCCTTTGTAGTCGGTGAGCGCATCCCGATCCCAGTTGTCTTTGATGCTATTTTCTATATATGAGTTGAAACTCTGTGTCGGCTTCATTGCACAATCTAAAAAATTTTGTGCAAAGGTATAGTTTTTTATGCACAGTACCAAAACTATTGTGCAATATTTATTGTTCAACTATGCAATTGGGTGCAATCAGGGGGAGTAGTTGGCGGAAAATCCCGAAAACTTGTTTTGTTTTTCGGGTTTTCCGCCTGCTCTTGTCTTTACCTTGTAATAAGTCTTGCCAAGCCCCTTTCCTAAATAATAAGCCTAGCCAAGACCGTTTCTTTTAAAAAGCCTTATTTCGAAAAAAATCTGGCCAAGCCTATTCGTCCGGTCTCACGTAGTCGACGAAGGCGAAGGCGTGGGGATGGGCCTCGTCGGCCTCGTGGCGCTCCTCCGCCTCCTTGATCCATCCGTCGTAGGGCGGGAAGAAAGCGTCGGCCCGCGGCGGTGTGGCCGCTATCTCGGTCATGCAGAGGCGATGAGCCAGCGGCAGCGTCTGCTCATAGACGGTCTGTCCGCCGATGACGAAGACTTGCTCCTCGGGGGCGCAGTGGCGCAGGGCCTCCTCCAGTGAGGGGTAGGTGTCGCAGCCGTCTAAGTGGGCCACCGTGCGGCTGACCACGATGTTGCGGCGGTTGGGCAGCGCGCCCTTCGGCAGCGACTCAAAGGTGCGGCGCCCCATGAGGACGGTGTGGCCCGTGGTGAGCGACTTGAAGCGGCGCAGGTCTTCGCGGATGTGGTAAATCAGTTGGTTGTCGAGGCCGATGGCGCGGTTTTCGGCCACGGCAGCAATCAGAGTGATATGCATAGCTTGAAGAATGTTTTGGATGAATCAGACGGAGACCTCCGCGGCGATGTGGGGCCAGGGGTCGTAGTTCTCCAGTTCGAAGTCCTCGTAGCGGAAATCGAAGATGCTCTTGACGTCGGGGTTGATGCGCATCGTGGGCAGAGGCCGCGGGGTGCGCGAGAGCTGCAGTCGGGCTTGCTCCAGGTGGTTGAGGTAGAGGTGGGTGTCGCCCGTGGTGTGGACGAACTCGCCAGGCTGGAGCCCCGTGACCTGGGCCATCATCTGCAGCAGCAGGGCGTAGGAGGCGATGTTGAACGGCACGCCGAGGAAGGTGTCGGCAGACCGCTGGTAGAGCTGGAGCGAGAGGCGTCCGTCGGCGACATAAAACTGGAAGAGGCAGTGGCACGGCGGCAGCGCCATGTCCTCAACCTCAGCCGGATTCCACGCCGTGACGAGCATTCGGCGGGAGTTGGGATTGCGCTTGATCATCTCCTCCACCTGCGCTATCTGGTCTATCGTGCCCCCACGGTAGTCGGGCCACGACCGCCACTGGTGGCCATAGACCGGACCGAGGTCGCCGTTCTCGTCGGCCCACTCGTTCCAGATGCGCACGCCGTGGGCCTGGAGCCAGCGCACGTTGGTGTCGCCACGCAGAAACCACAGCAGCTCGTAGATGATGGACTTCAGGTGGAGTTTTTTGGTCGTGAGTAGAGGGAAGCCGTCCTGGAGGTCGTAGCGCATTTGGTGGCCGAAGACGCTCAGCGTGCCCGTGCCCGTGCGGTCGCCCTTCTGGTGGCCCTCGGTGAGGATTCTGTTTAATAAGGATAAGTAGGGTTGCATATAGCTTGTTTGTTTCTTCTTCTTATGGATGGACGATGGGGGGTGAGGCCGACGACGGGCCGCTCTTCGGGCCGGTGGGTGCTGCGGATGCGCCACTCCTGGGGGTAGAGGTTGTTGGCCCTGGTCCCGAGGTTCTTGGCAAAGCCGAGGGCGAACCCCTCGTGGCAGATCGTGACGAGGCCCTTCGGGGCCGCCGCAGGTAGCGCGATGGACTCGCGGCGCAGGTAGGCTATGGCCTCGTCGTAGCCCACGTCCACGCGGGGATAGGGATTGGCCTCGTCGAGGATCGTCAGCGCCTGGGAAACGTCGGGCAGGGTCTTCTTGCCCTTCACCTGGGGCGGCTTGATGCCGTCGCTCAGGACGCGCAGCAAGGACGTCGTGCGTCCTTTGCCCCGGTCGCGTGTGGGCAGGTCGGCCGCGGTCTCGGGCTTGCGCAGCAGCGCCACGGCCAGTCCCTCGCCACGGGTCGTGCCGGGGATGAAGCGGCAGATCGGATGGGGTCCCGTCAGCGGGCCTGCCACCCGCCACGCCTCCTCCACGGGGATGGCGACCGGCTCGGCCCCCAGTTCCTCTACGGCAAAGGCGATGTTGTCCTCGTTCTCATGGGCGTTGAAGGTGCAGGTGGAGTAGATCAGCAGTCCGCCGGGCAGCAGGCAGGGCCAAATGTCGGCAAGGATGGACCGCTGCAGCGCGGCACACTTCTCCACGTTGGCCGGGCTCCACTCGCCGATGCTCTCGGGGTCCTTGCGAAACATGCCCTCGCCGGAGCAAGGCATGTCGGCGAGGATGAGGCCAAAGCGGAGGCCGGCGCGCTGGTAGTCGATGGCGTAGTTGTTGGTCACGACCACTTCGGGGTGGCCAAACTTCACGACGTTCTCGGCCAGGATCTGCGCCCGCTTCGGATGGGGCTCGTTGCTGTAGAGACGGCTCCCCTCGGGCAGGGCGGCACGCAGACACGTCGTCTTGCCGCCGGGGGCCGCACAGAGGTCGAGGGCCGTGACGGGGGCGTGGACAAACTGGCGGACGACGTGGTCGATGAACATCGACGAGGCCTCCTGCACATAGTAGGCTCCGGCGTGGAGCAGGGGGTCGAAGGTGAAGGCTGGGCGGCTGTCGAGATAGTAGCCGCCACGACACCAAGCCACGCGGTCTGCCCCGGTCTCTGGCGTGGCCTTGGCCTTGAAGGGATTGACCCGTATGGACACGGGAGCGGGCTCGTCGAGCGCGCCAAGGAAGCGGGCAAACCGCTCCTCGCCCATCAGGGCGCGCGTGTAGGTGGTAAACTCCTCGGGAAGTGTCATGCGTCGTTATTCTATGAGTATGAGGTCGTCGTCGTCACCCGTCTCGTCGCGCTTCGGCGTCGGCATGGTCTTGAGGTTGCCCTTTTCGTCAAACATGCCGTAGGTGGTGCGCAGGACGATAAACTCAGTGCGGCGGTTGATCTGGTTGCAGATCTCCTGCTTGTCCTTGTCGAGTTTCTTGATAAACTCCTCGGTGAGCACGTCGCCCTCCTTGAGCCACGGGTAGCGCTCCAGCATCTTCTTGCGGACGGTCTTCGGCTTCTCCTTGCCATAGCCCACGGGAGTGAGTCGGTCGCGGGCGATGCCATGCTCGGTCAGATACGCCACTACCGACTCGGCGCGGCGCTGCGACAAGCGCTTGTTGTACTCGGCGCGACCCTTGTAGTCGGTGTGGGCGGAGAGCTCGATGGTGACGTTGGGATTCTCGTTGAGCAACTTCACGAGGTCGTCGAGCGCCGTCTTCGACTCGGGTCGCAGCGTGGCCTTGTCGAAGTCGTAGAAGATGTTGTCTATGAGTACTGGCACGCGGATGGAGGGCAGCGGAAACTGCAGGGTGTGTTCCTCCGACTGATCGACGGAATCGACGTGGAGCTCCACGCGGTGGTTGAGATAGCCCTTGCAGGTGGCGAGCATGATGTAGTTGACGCCCGGATCGACGACCTGCTCAAAGGAGCCGTCGCCCTTGACGGAGAGTTTCAGGTTGGTGCCGTCGTCGCCGACCATGAACACCTCGGCGGCGGGCAGCTCGTAGCCGTCCATCTCATAGACCCATCCCTTGACGGTCTGGACCACCTCGGGCAACTCGAAACTATAGATATGGTCCCATCCGCGGCCGTCGCCACGGTTGGAGGAGAAGAAGCCCCTGTTGTGCGGGCCCTCGAAGGTCATGCCGAAGTCGTCGCCCTGGGAGTTGAGCGGATAGCCGGGATGCTCCAGGTGGTAGCGGCGGTCCTTGCCCACCTTGGCGATGAAGATGTCGAGGCCTCCCAGTCCGGGGTGGCCGTTGGAGGAGAAATAGAGGTCGCCGTTGGGGCGGAAGGTGGGAAACATCTCGTCGCCAGGGGTGTTGATGGGCTCGCCGAGATTCTGCACGCCGCCGAGGCCGCCTCCCGTGATGCGCACGCGCCAGATGTCGAGGCCGCCCTTGCCTCCGGGCATGTCGCTGACGAAGTAGAGCCAGTTGCCGTCGGGCGAGATGGCGGGATGGGCAAAGCTGGAGAGCGTGTCGCGGCTGATCTCCAGTTTCGTTGGCTTGCCCCAGGCTGCGTCGGAGCGCTTGCTGACGGCGATCTGGGCGTAGCGGGGATAGGAGGGGTCGGTGGGACACTGCGTGAGATACATCTCGCGTCCATCGACGCTGAAGGCGGGCGTGGCCTCGTCGAAGTCGGAGTTGAGGCCCGAGTCAATGGTGCGGGGGCGTTGCCACCGTCCCTTTTCGTCCTTCTCGCTGACGAAGATGTCGGCGTTCTTCGTGCCGGTGATGCCGCTCAGCTCGTCGCCCTGCGCCTCGTTGCGCGTGGAAGAGAAAAAGAGCTGGTCAAACTCGTCGCCGAAGAGCATCGGCGAGTAGTCGGCACGGCGGGAGTTGAAGATCTCCATCCGCTTCACCGTATATTTGGATCCGAGCTCCTTGATGCGCGGGGCGTCCTGGGCGGCCTTGAGGCCCTGCGTGGCCAGCGGGTGGTCGGGCATGGAGTCGAGGGCGGCGCGAAACTCCGTCTCGGCCTCGGCGTAGCGTCCCGACTTCATGAGGTTGCGAGCCAGCATCAGGTGGGTCTCGCCGTCATCCTGATGGTAGCGGATGACGTTGCGCAGGGCGGCGACGGCACGCTCGGAGGAGTTGATGCGGTCGTAGCAATGTGCCATCTTGGCCGACAACTGTCCGCGCTTGTCGCGATCCTTGGGCGGGGTGCGCTGGTATGCGGTCTTAAACTGGGCCGCCGCGTCATAGTACTCGCCCAACTGCAGAAATTTCTCGCCCTTGCGGATGTTTTTGTCCACACCGCAGGAGACGAGGCAGAGCGCGGCGAGCACCCATGCTGTAAGTGTCTTCTTCATCATGCTAATATAACGAAAACGGAGGCCGTTTATTGCCTCCGTGGTGGGTATCTCCATGACCGTGGCTATGTCGTCAGATCATATTCTTGATGGAGTAGTAGGTGCTCTTGAGCCACGAGTTGCCCTCGGCGATGAGGGTCGTCACCTCGGCCATCGTCCACAGGCCCACACAGACGGCCACGACGAAGAGCAGGCTGAAGGCGAAGAAGATCCATAGGTCGCCGTCCTCGTAGTCCTCCTGAAACTTGCGGATCTTCGCGCCGCTCCACAGACAGAAGACGCTCAGGTGGCACCAGATCCAATGGAGCATACCGGCAAAGCCCTCGGCACGCTTCTTGAACTGGTGGACGCTGGCCTCCGGCAATTGTTCCTCGACAGCAGGGGCGGGCGTAGGCGCGTCGGCAGGCTGGGGCGCGGGTGGTGTGACAAGGCGCGACGAGACCATGGGCAGGTGGCTATGGGCCGCCACGGGGGAACTATCGGCTACGGGGATGACTGACCGCGCGCGGGTGCGAAACACCTTGGGCGGGTCGAACTGGCAAACCATGACCGACTGGCAGTATGGGCAGCGGTATTTCATGCGGCCATAGTTCTGCGTCTCGGCGATGAAGGTCTGGCCGCAATGGTTACATTTGACGGAGAATCTCATATCGCCGCAAAGGTACGAAAAATCTTAAATACTCGAAAAATTATAAGCGCAAAAATGCTGCTCGGCGACGGATTGTGGGCTGATAGGCGCCCTGCGGGCCGTGGTGGACCAAGAAAGAGGCGAGGGGATGTGTGGAAAAAGAGTTTCCACGACATCCCCTCGCATAGTTTTTTTACTATCCCTTAGTCCTTAGTCGATCCACTTCACGTAGCAGAAGTCCTGACGGTGGGGGAGCAGGGCGTTCTTCGGATACATTCTCACGGCACACTTGTAGGAGCCGGCTTCGTCGGCCTCGAATGTCACCTTGAACGTGAAGAGGTTGCCCTCCTGCTTCACCATCTCGAAGGGATGCACCTTGTGGATCTGCAGGTCGTCCTCGCTATGGCTGCTGAGCACCACCAGTTCGAGTCCGATGGCGTCGTTGAGTCCCTGCTCGTCGATGGTGTAGGAGAGGGTGACGGGCTTGCCTGTGGCGACGTCCAGGAGGGCCGTCTCGTCCTTATCGACCACATGGATGGCGTCCCAGCGAGCGGCGACGTTCTCCTTCCAGAGGGCGATCTCCTTGGCCTTGGCGTAGTTGTCGGCTACCAGCTCCTTGAAGCGGTCCGCCTCCTTGTTGTAGAACTTCTCGTAGTAGTCGTCCAGCTGCCGCTTCATCGTGTAGTGGGGGGCGATGGTGGCAATGGAGTTTTTCACGACCTTCACCCAGCCAGCGGAGTAGGCCTTGCGGCCGCGGTTGAAGTAGAGCGGGATGATGTCGTTCTCGAGCAGCGAGTAGATGGTGGCTGCGTCGAGCTGGTCCTGGTAGGTCTGGTTCTGATAGGTGCGCTCCTGCGGCAGGGCCCAGCCGGCACCCTCGCGGTAGCCTTCCACCCACCAGCCGTCGAGCACGGAGAGGTTGACCACACCGTTCATCTCGGCCTTCTCGCCCGAGGTGCCACTGGCCTCCAGCGGGCGCGTCGGCGTGTTCATCCAGATATCCACACCGCTGACGAGGCGGCGGGCCAGGCGCATGTCATAGTCCTCCAGGAAGATGATCTTGCCCAGGAACTGCGGCATACGGGAGATCTCGAAGATGCGCTTGATGAGGCCCTGGCCGGCACCGTCGGCGGGATGTGCCTTGCCCGAGAAGAAGAAGAGCACGGGGCGGTCGGGATCGTTGACGATCTTCTCCAGACGGTCGAGGTCGGTGAAGAGCAGGTGGGCGCGCTTGTAGGTGGCGAAGCGGCGGCAGAAGCCGATCATCAGGGCGTTGGGCGTGATGCGCTGGATGATGGACATCACCTTGGCGGGGTCGCCCTGGTTGCGGAGCCACTGCTGTGTGAACTTGTCGCGGATATACTTCACGAGCTTCTTCTTCAGCGCCATGCGCGTCTCCCAGATCTCCTCGTCGGGCACGTCGTAGATGGCGTGCCAGATGCGCTCGTTGCTCTGGTCGTAGAGGAAGTTGTCGTCGAAGTAGGAGTCGTAGAGCTTGCGCCACTCCGTGGCCGTCCAGGTGGGGAAGTGGACGCCGTTGGTGACGTAGCCGACATGGTTCTCCTCGGGGTAGTAGCCCTTCCAGATCGGGGCGAACATCTTTTGGCTCACCCAGCCGTGGAGCTTCGACACGCCGTTGACTTCCTGGCAGGTGTTGCAGGCGAAGACGCTCATGCAGAACTTCTCGTTGTGGTCGTCGGCGTTGATGCGGCCCATGCCGATAAACTCATCCCAGCTGATGCCCAGCTTCTCGGGATAGCCACCCATGTACTTGCCGAAGAGGTCTGCCTCGAAGTAGTCGTGGCCGGCCGGCACGGGGGTGTGGACGGTATAGAGCGACGAGGCGCGCACCAGCTCCATGGCCTCGTTGAAGGAGAGGCCGTCCTGGATGTAGTCGCACAGGCGCTGGAGGTTGCACAGGGCGGCGTGGCCCTCGTTGCAGTGGTAGATGTCCTTCTTGATGCCCAGCTTCTTGAGCATGAGGGTGCCGCCGATGCCGAGCAGGATCTCCTGCTTCAGGCGGTTCTCGTTGTCGCCGCCGTAGAGGTTGTGGGTGATGGGGCGGTCATACTCGGAGTTCATCTCGTTGTCCGTGTCCAGCAGGTAGAGTTTGATGCGTCCCACGTTCACGTGCCAGACAAGGGCGTGGACCTGGTAGTTCTGGTAGGGGATATCGATCACCAGCTGGTTGCCGTTGGCGTCGAGCTCGCGCTCGATGGGCAGCGCGTTGAAGTACTGTGCGTCATATTTGGCTATCTGCTGACCGTCCATCGACAGCGACTGCGTGAAGTAGCCGAAGCGATAGAGCAGGCCGACACCACAGAGATCGACGTTGGAGTCGGAAGCCTCCTTGAGGTAGTCGCCGGCCAGCATGCCCAGGCCGCCGCTGTAGATCTTCAGCACCTGGTTGAGGCCAAACTCCATGCAGAAGTAGGCCACGGACGGGCGAGACTTGTTGACTTCCTCGTCCATGTACTCGCGAAACTGCTTATAGACGTTGTGGACTTTGCGCATCAGCTCCTTGTCCTTGACGATCGCTTCCTTGCGGTCGTAGTTGAGGCGCTCCAGGAGCAGAACGGGGTTGTGGCCCACCTCCTCGTAGAGTTTCTCGTCGAGGCTCTTGAAGAGGTTGCGGGCCTCATAGTTCCATGCCCACCAAAGGTTGTGTGCCAGTTCGTTGAGGCAGTCCAGCTCCTTCGGCAGTGACGACTTGACGTTCACTTCCTTCCAATGGGGCAAATTGGAATAATCCGATTTGATCTTCATAGCGTGTAGTGTTATCTATTGTTGTAATGTTGTTTCTATATATATAATGGATAGAGCGGATGTCGGGGCGCATCCTTGGCCCTTCTATTCCGCCCGCTTTTCGGCCTTGCGCAGCGCGAGGTCGTAGGCCTCCTCGTAGTAGGGGATAAACTCGCTCCACAGGGCCTTCTTTGAGAGTTTGTCGGCCTTGCTCCGGCAGGCGCGCACCTCCTTGGGCGTCATGGCGGCGAAGCGTGCCACGGTGGCCTTGATGTGGTCGGCTACCTCCGAGAAGTTGTAGTCGGTGCGGTGGACCACTTCCACGCCGTCCTCGATACTGGCACTGGCGCCCTTGACGCTGTTGGCCCACAGGCCAAAGCCGGCCAGGTCGGTCGTGATGCAGGGCACGTGGAAGGCCACGGCCTCCAGCGGGGTGTAGCCCCACGGCTCGTAGTAGGAGGGAAAGACGCAGAGGTCGTTGCCCAGTACGGTGTCGTAGTAGCTGAGATCGACGATGCCGTCGTCGCCCGTGAGGTAGCAGGGCATGAAGATGAGTTTCACGTTGTCCTCCTGGCGGTTGGCCATGTCGAGGTGGCGCATCATGCCGACCACCTGGTCGTGGTCCATGTCGCCCAGCCAGTGGGTGAGCATGGGGTTCTCCAGCGGCGTGTCATAGCTCTTGCGCTGCTGCAGACGCTCCTGAAGGTCGGCCCGCGGCCCACTCACCCAGCCTGGCACGGCGATGAAGGCGACGATGGGACGCTGGAGGTCGGTGTCGCATCTGAGGCGGTTCATCGCCTCGATGAAGACGTCGAGGCCCTTGTTGCGAAACTCGTAGCGTCCTGAGGTGGAGACGATCAGTGCCTCGTCGCCGATCTGTGTGCCCAGCAGGGCGTTGGCTATGGCCAGCAGCCGCTTGCGGGCCGCCTTGCGCTTGCGCGTGAACTGCGGTCCGACGGCCACGAAACTGTTGTCGAAACCATTGGGGAGCACCACATCGACGGGCTTGTCGAGCAACTCGGCACACTCGCGGGCCGTGATCTCGCTCACGGTCGTGAAGCAGTCCACGTGGTGGGCTGCCTGCTTCTCGATCGAGTGTTTGCTCTCCATGTTGAGCTCCTGTGCCATCTGGTCGCCGTTGTAGGCCCACAGATAGTCGTAGAGCGGCTTGTTGTTGCCCGCAATGCTGCGTCCGATACAGGTGGCGTGGGTCGTGAAGATCGTGGCTACCTGGGGCACGAGCTTCTGGATCACCAGGGCGGCGGAGGCCGTCTGCCACTCGTTGGCGTGGAGCACGACACGCTGGTCGTCCAGACGGTAGTGGCGGTAGAAACTCTCTACCACCTTGGCGGCGGCCCAGCCGAAGAGGACGGAGTCATCGTAGTCGCCAAAGGCGTGGAGGCTGTCCACGTCAAACTGCTGCCAGAGGCGGCCGTAGAAGGCGTCTTTCTCGTCGAAAAGCGGGCGCCAATCGACCAGGATGGCTACGGGACGGCTCGGGATCGTCCAGCGTCCTACGCGCACGTGCAGACCCTCGCAGCGGGCCACGTCCTCCCATTCGGGGAAGAGGCTTTCCTCCTCGAAGTCGGGGCACGGGCGGGCCTGCCATCCATAG
>OGPL01002324.1_pt1 | contig 14352 bp, 8 predicted proteins | sample 1552901 | NCBI WGS metagenome assembly OGPL01 (sample SAMEA2580244, study PRJEB22360) | human gut metagenome | biome: human gut; feature: human-associated habitat; material: faeces | place: Denmark | collected 2008/2010 | reverse complement strand
CGCGAAAGGGTCAAGGGAGGAACTCCCTTGCAGGGTGCAGGGGCAGCGCCCCTGCTGGAGTCCAGAGGCAAAGCCTCTGGTCATTGCCCCTCTTCCGTCCGCTCCACCGTGCCGACGTAGATGATTTCGCTCTTCGCCTTGTAGGTGTCGGTGTACATCAGCTTGCGCTCGGTTTCCGCGCCGCCCACATACTTCACCAGGTAGCTTTCCACCACACAGCCGTCGGTTGCCTTGCGGTAGGTGTACTCTTGGTCAACATAGGTGGCGTAGGTGTGGTTCGTGTCCTTGCGGTATTCCGGCTCGGTCGGGGCGGGCAGGGTCTGCACCGTCACCGTTTCCAGCTCGTACTTCACGCCCTTGCCGAGGCTCTCGCCGTAAATCGACACCACGCACACCTTGTGCGACTTGTCGTAGCGGCTGTCCTTCATCACCGTCGCGACGATGAAAATCGTGCTGTTCGTGTCGTTGCGGAACTTGAAGTCAATGCGGTTGTCGGATACCGTCGCGTCCTTGCCGTAGTCGGTGTAGCCCACCGCGTCAGAGTGCGGCTCGCGCTTGAGAATCGTCATGTTCGCCTTCGCTGCCGCAAGGTACATCGTCGTGCTCGCCTGACACACGCCGCCGCCGTAGCCCATGCGCTGATCGCCATACGCGTACTCAATCGCCTGATAGAAGCCGTTTGCCTTCGTGCGCTTGCCCACAATCGTATTGAAGGAGAATGTTTCGCCCGCTGCAAGCATCTTGCCGTTGATGCGCTCGAACGCCACCTGAATGTTCAGGTTGCGCTCTTCCGTGCTGGTGGTCGAAATCGGGGTGTACGCCGTCGCGCGCAGCTGAATCTGCGGCTCCAGCATGGCTTTGGTCGTGGTCGGCTGAAGCTCGCGCGTCGTCAGCTCCACCTCGCCGCTGACCAGGGACGACATCATCTGGTACACCTGATTTTTCGCCTCGGTCGTGTCCATATAGCGCCCGACGGTCTCCGGCTGAATCGTCAGCGGATTGTTGAAATTGTTGTAATCGAAGATAATATGCGCATCCACCGGCTGGATGTACGCCTGCTGCGCGATGCTGAGCAGGATGTTGTCAATCACCACATTGTCGCCGCTGGGCGTCGCGGAATAGCCCTCGTAGGGATTTTCCGCCAGCGCGTCCATCGTGGCTTTGCGCGCGTCAATGCCGCCTTCTGTGTGCCCCGGCTGCCACGCCGCGTCGAGCGCTTCCTGCACATCGACGGTCATGTTCAGGTCGGCGCTCGTGATTTCCCTCACCAGCTGACCGGCGTACATCAGGCGCACCTTCCACGCGTCGCGCTGCTGATTCGCGTGCGCCGTGACCGCCTCTTCCGCCTCCGCGCGGGTCATGCCGCCGAGGTGGATGCCGTCCACATACACGTTCGGGACGTACTTGTCGTCATACGCCGTCACCGACGCGACCAGTGCTTCCCGCTCGTTCTGCTCCTGGATGGCATTGCTGATGGCGCTGCCCGCCGCGACCAGTCCGCAAATTACCGCCACCGCGCACGCGCAGAACAGGATGCGCTTGAGCAGCTTTTGCCCCGACGGCTTGCGGCGGACAGGCTCGTTCTTCGGCTCGCGATGCTCCGGATTGAAGCCCCCCAGCCCCGTCGGCGGATGATTGCCGCCGCCATTGCCGCCGCTTCCGCCATTGCCGTTCGCCGGATACTGCGGAAAATTCGCCGGATACATCGGCTGCTGCTGCCATCCGCCATAATTCTGCTGCGGATACGGCGGATTCTGCGGGCGCTGCGGATTCATCGGCTGATTCGGCATCATCTGCCCGCCGCGAATCGGCTGATTGCGCCCGGTGTTCATGCTTTGCTGATGCTGCCCCCACGAGAACTGCTCCAATTGGTGCGCCGCATCGAGCGGCTGCACGCCGTTGTTCCAGCCCTGCTGCGGCTGCATGGGCGTCCCCTGTACGCCGTGGAAGCCGCACATTTTCCCGCTTTGCGCATATTGGCTCCCCTGCCCCGGCTGATTCATCCCCTGCGGGCGCATCGGCTGAGCCGCACTCATCGGTTGAGCCGCACTCATCGGCTGGGCCGCACCCATCGGCTGAGCCGCGCTCATCGGCTGCATGGGCGGATTGGCGCTCTGCTGCGCCGGGGGCGGCTGCGGATTCCGGCGCGGCGGATTTGTCGGCTGCATGGGAGCGTCTTCCGTGCGGATAAGGGGGATGCTGTTGTCCAGCGTCTGCTGCCCGGCATACTGCGCCGCGTTCAGCTGCGTGCGGCGGCGGCGCGGCTGCTTGTTGTCGTTGAATTCGGACATGGTTTCAGCACCCCTTTCTGATGGCAATTCGGTATTTCTTCATCTTATATCACATGATTTCAGCAGCTTCCACTGCTTGCAGCAATTTCTCCACATCATCTGCCGCCCTCGCCCACATCGGCGCGGTGCAGCCGCCCATGCCGTGGCGGCCGCCATCGCCATGGAAGTCACTGCCGCCGGTGACCAGAAAGCCCATGCGCCGCGCGGTCAAATCCAGCAGGGGCGTGGCGCGTCCGGCGGACGGGTGGTAAACCTCAACGCCCCGCAAGCCCTGCTCCTGCCAAACGCCGAGCAGATGGCGCAGCAGCGCGCCGGTCTTTTCCAGCTCCATCGGGTGCGCCAGAACGGGCACGAAGCCGCTTTCCCGCATCAGCGGCAGCGCCTCCGCCATGCTCAGGCGCTCCCCCGCCACATACGCCGGTGCGCCATCCGCCAGAAAGCGGTCAAACGCCTCGCGCGTGTCCGCCACATAGCCGTGGCTGACCATCGCGCGGGCGATATGCGGCCGACCGACGCTGCCCTTGGCTTCGCGGGCGATTTCGTCGTAATCCAACGGATAGCCCAGCGCGTTCAGCTTCTCCACCATCTGCCGCGCGCGTCCGAGCCGCATTTGGGACAGTGCCCGAACCTTGCGGTGCAGGGGCGTATCCGTCCCGCGCCCGTAGCCGAGCAGGTGCAGGCCGGGCATATCGCGCAGGGACAATTCGACACCTTGCAGAATCGGCATCGGCGTGGTTTTCCCCAGCAGCTGCGCCGCGCCGTCAAACGTGTCATGGTCGGTCACGGCAAGGAGCGTCACGCGGTGCTTGTCCGCCAGCGCCACCAGCTCCGCGGGCGTAAGCAGCCCGTCGGAGGAAGTGGTGTGGGTGTGCAAATCAGGCTTCATGGGGGGCATCCGGGTGATTTTCGGGCGCATCCGCCGTCTTATCAGGCGTTTCCGCGCTCTTTTCAGGCGTTTCGGCGGACTTTTCGGAACTTTCTTCCTTCTTTTCGTCCGCCATATCCTGCATCATCACATCGCCCGTGGTGCGGGTGTCGGCATCCTGAATATCCGGCAGCGCGCCCGTTTCCATCAGGGTGACGAACTCGCGGCGGCTGATGGTGTCGTACTTGAGCAGCGCGTCCACCAGCTTCTCCATGCGGTCGCGGTTGGCGCTCAGGGCGTCCACCGCCTTCTGGTAGCATTCCTCCAGCAGGCGCTTGACTTCCGCGTCGATGCGCGCCGCCATTTCTTCGCTGTACCCGCGGCTCTGCCCGAACTCCATGCCGACGAACACTTCCTGATCGCCGTCAAGATAGACCGGCCCCAGCTTTTCGCTCATGCCAAACTGCGTCACCATGCGGCGGCAGACCTCCGTCGCCTTCTTCAGGTCGCTCGTTGCGCCGGTGGTGAACTCGCCCAGATAAAGCTGCTCCGCGGCATGACCGCCCAGCCCCATCGCCACGAAGTCCATCAGCTGGCTGTAAGTCTGCAAATCGTCCTCTTCCGTCGGCAGGGACAGCGTGTAGCCGCCCGCCTGCCCGCGCGGGACGATGGTAATCAGGTGCACCTCGTCGCAGTTGGGCAGGACGTGCCCGACGATGGCGTGACCCGCCTCGTGGATGGCGACCATGCGCTTGTCGCGCTGCGTCACCTTGTGGCTGCGCTTCTCCGGGCCCATCTGCACGCGGGAGATTGCCTCCACCAGCGTCTGCTGATTGATGGCCTTCAAGCGCCCGCGCGCCGCCAGAATCGCGGCTTCATTCATGATGTTTTCCAGCTCCGCGCCGGTGGAGAAGGGCACGCGCTTGGCGATATTCTCCAAATCCACATCATCCGCAAGGGGCTTGCCCTTGGCGTGCACCTTCAGGATGGCAACACGCCCCGCCATATCGGGGTAATTGACGAGAATCGTGCGGTCAAAGCGGCCGGGACGCAGCAGCGCGGGGTCAAGAATGTCGCGGCGGTTCGTCGCCGACATGACAATAACGCCCTCGTTGATTGCGAAGCCATCCATCTCGACCAGCAGCTGGTTCAGCGTCTGCTCGCGTTCGTCGTGTCCGCCGCCCAGACCCGCGCCGCGATGGCGACCCACCGCGTCAATCTCATCAATAAAGATGATGGACGGGGCAGCGCGCTTGGCTTGGTCGAACAGGTCACGGACGCGGCTCGCGCCCACGCCCACGAACATCTCCACAAAGTCCGAGCCGGAAATGGAGAAGAACGGCACGCCCGCCTCGCCCGCAACCGCCTTTGCCAGCAGGGTTTTGCCCGTGCCGGGCGGGCCGATGAGCAGCACGCCCTTGGGGATGCGCGCGCCCATGTCAATGTACGCCTTGGGGTTGCGCAGGAAGTCCACCATTTCCTTGAGTTCTTCCTTCTCTTCCTCCGCGCCCGCGACGTCGGCGAACGTCACCTTGTTCTTGTTCGGGTCATGGATGCGCGCCCGGCTTCTGCCGAAGTTCATCACCTTGCCGTTGCCGCCGGTCTGCGCGCGCATAATCAGCCAGAACATCACGCCGCAGAGCACCAGCGAAATTGCCAGCGGAATCAAATCATACCACCACGGGGTGGTCAGCGGCTGACGGTAGATGATGGTGAACGGCAAATCCTTGACGGACACCTCGTCCAGCGGCTTATTAAGCTTCGCCGCCTGCATTTGCCGCGCGGTGACGATGAAATCAGCGCCGATGATGGTTTCAAAATCGTAGTTCTTGTCAGGGAAATCCGCGTCGGCGACCGTTGTTGTTGTCGTCACGCCCACCAGCGACGTGCCACGGATGGCGACGGAGCGAACCTGCCCCTCCTCAATCATCGTCAGCAGCTGGGGATAGGTGATGCGGCGGTCACGGGTATTGCTGCCAAAGCCGTTGGTGAACAGCATCGAAATGGTGAGCACCATCAGCAGCAGAACCGCGACGTAGCCGAACATCCCGCGAGACTTCTTCAATGCGAGCATCCTCCTTCCGTTCCAGCGCCATCCGCCTGTTGCGGCGTATACCCATATAGACGAATGACGTGTGCGGAAAAATCCATCTTTACAAAAATTTTATCTTTATTGGGGGAAGAATCGGCTGATTTATTCGCGCGCCGCGCCGTACACGCGGCTGTCCAGCACGCCGATGTCCGGCAGATTGCGGTACTTCTCGGCGAAATCCAGCCCGTAGCCGACGACGAACTCATCCGGAATCTTGAAGCAGTGGTAATCCACCGTCAGGTTGTGTTCGGGATTGCGGCGGTCGGGCTTGTCCAGCAGCGTCGCAATGCGGATGGAGGACGCGCCGCGGCCCATCAAATACTTGCCGAGGTAGAACAGCGTGTTGCCGCTGTCCACAATGTCCTCCACAATCAGCACGTCGCGCCCCTTAATGGACACGGACAGGTCTTTCTCCAGATTGACCACGCCGGAGGACTTGGTGGAGTTGCGATAGCTCGACAGCGCCATGAAATCCAGCGTCACGGGCAAATCGACTTCGCGGATGAGGTCGGAGAAGAAGACGCTCGCGCCCTTCAAAATGCAGACCATCACCAGATCGCGGCCCTGATAGTCGCGGGTGATTTCCCGTCCCAGCTGGGCAACGGCCTTCTGGATGTCCTCACGCTTGACGAGAATCTTCGTCATGTCTTGATACAGCTTGGCATTGGTGTCCATCGTGTTGTCCTCCTAAATATATGTAGGTTTCTATGTTGACTTAGTTGGCGTTGTCCTTTTTTTCGCGCAGGGGTGCGCCGCAGCGTTTGCACTGTTCGAGCTTGTCGTAGGGGTCATCCTCAATCTGCGACCACTTGATGACGCCGGACAGCGGGCGGTATTTCGGATTGAGCGATTCGCAATTCGGGTCAATGTGGTAGTACGTTCCGCCTTCGGGATTGTAGTAAATCAGCAAGTCCGGATGGCTGGTGTTCAGCACGGGCTGGGTGGCAAGGGCGTTGGTCGGGGTGGCGGTGCTTTCCTGCTCGTTGCTTTGCAGCGTCGCGGGGTCAACGTACCACACGCCGTCCTCCTTGACCATGCGTACCTTCCACAGGTAGACGCTTTCGCCCAGGGTGTTGTTCTTGTTGATGACGGCGCGCACGGTGACCATGCGGGCAATGTCGTTCGATGTGCCCGTGATGGCCGTAAAATCCCAGCTGACGGGCGTGCGGTTGGTCAGCACCTCGCCGAAGAGCTTCTGCGTCACCGCGTCGGTGCCGCCCTTGATGCTGCTGCGCCACGACGGGGCCGTCAGGTTGACCATTTGGCTGATGGCGTTGTTCTTCCACAGCGTGAAGAAGGAATGCAGCTGCGCGTAGCACTCCTCGGAGTCATCCACAGGCGTCGCGGTGGGCGTGGGCGCGGGATTGGGCGTGTCCGTCGCGGTCAGGTTGACATCGAGGTTATTGCCCGATGTACTCCCCTGCTGCATCTGGCCGGACTGATTCGGCTGCGCGGGGTTCTGATTGTCCGCCGCGTTCGTCGCCAGTGCGCTGACGAGGCAGACGACCGCCGCCGACGCCAGCAAAAGCGACAGCACCAGCCGCGCGTTGGGCGTAACCAGCTCGCGGAGCCACAGCGCGGCGATGCTCGCCACCGCGCCGACGAGGACGATCCACTTCACCGCCGTCCACGCAAAGACCATGCTTAAAATGAAGAGAATCGGCAGCACGCCGAACATCAATACTTTTGCAATCGTATCCCACGGAATTTCCCTGTGCGCCGCCGGCTGCACCCGGAAGCCGCTGCGCCCCGACGTCGGGTACACGCGCTGACCGTCGGGGGTGTACTGCGCGTACTGCTGCTCCGGCGGCAAATCCGTTTCCTGCGGATTCTGCTGGCTGTACCCCTGCTGATTGTACGCCGGATTCGGCTGCTGATACCCCTGCTGCTCGTAGGGTTGCTGATACCCGCCGGGCTGCACAAACCCCTGCTGGTCATACGGCTGCTGCTGATAAGGCTGCTGGGCATACGGCTGCTGATAACCCTGCTGCTCATAGCCCTGCCCATACGGCTGCTGATAACCCTGCTGACCGTATGGCTGCTGATATCCCTGCTGACCATAGGGCTGCTGGTATCCCTGCTGACCATAGGGCTGCTGATAATCCGCATACCCCTGCTGACCATATTGCGGCTGCCCATAGCCGTTTTGCGGCGCGTAGCCCTGACCATAGGCATCATTGGGCGCGTAGCCGCCATTCGGGGCATAGCCCTGCGCCGGCGGATAATTGCCCTGCGAAAAACCGGGCTGCTGAGGATTCTGTCCGGCGTCCCCGGCGCCATCATAGGGTGGACGGCTGTTGCTCATCCGGCTTCCTTTCCTTTCTTCCGCGCGATTGTGCGCGAAGTTCCCTGCCGCGCCTGCGGACGGAGGAATTGCACCCTCCCGCGCGCGGACTTTCACGCAAGCGCCTGCTTCGCGCTTTACATGATAACGCATCTTACAGTATAGCACAAAAAAATGGCTTGTAAATAAGAAATCGGAAAAATTCATGGTTTGTTCGCCTGTAATACTATTTCCAGATAAGAATGCGCCAAGATGCGCCGCGAATTTTTCATTCTGGCTAACGTGAATGAAACGCAGCGTAGCAGCGCTACGCTAAGTGGAATGAGCGGACGCCAGAAGGGAAAAGGCGCAAGCAGATGGCGCAGGTGAATCTGGAAATAGTATAAGATGGAAAGAATTCCACTTCCGTGCGATTTTTATTCCGCATTCCGCATTCCAATTTCCGAATTTGCCCCCTTGCAAAACGTCCCAACCTATGGTAAGATAGAGCGTGCCGACGAAAGTCAGCGAAATATTTGGAAGCGATGACCGGGAAACAGTAGCGCGTGGCAATTCCCCTTCCTATTTCCAAATGAGAATGTGCCAAGATGCGAAGCGAATTTTTTCTGCTGGCTAACGGGAGTGAAACGCAGCGTAGCAGCGCTACGCTAAGTGGAACGAGCGGACGCCAGAAGGAAAAAGGCGCGAGCAGATGGCACAGGCGAATGCAGGAAATAGGATATCAGAGAGCCGCCGGGTGGTGCGAGGCGGCAGGGCGCACAGCGTGAACCTTCATCCCGTGAGTTTTTCGGCGTGGGCAGCCTTATCGCCTATCAAGCGGCGGCAGCGGGATTTTTTCTTTTGCCGCAAGACGAGTGGTACCGCGGATTCAGTCCGTCTCATCAAACGATGGGACGGGCTTTTTTCATCCAACTGTAAGGAGGAACATCCGGAATGAACGAGAAGATCGAAGCCCTGAAAAGCAGCTTTGATTCCGAGCTGAAGAAGATCGCCAACATGGTGGATCTGGAAGCCCTGCGCGTGAATTACCTCGGCCGCAAGGGCAAAGTGACCGACGCGCTCAAAGGCATGGGCAGCTTGACCGACGAGCAGAAGAAGACCGTCGGGCGCGAGACGAACGAGCTGAAAACCGCCATCACCGTCGCCTTGGCGGAAAAGCTGGAGGCGCTCAAGGCGCAGGAATTGCAGCGCGAAATCAACGCCCTGCCCGAATTTGACATCTCCATGCCGCCGGACATGACCCGCGGGTCGTATCACCCGATTACGCTGGTGCAGCGCCAGTGCGAGCAGGTATTCAAGTCGATGGGCTTCACGGTGGAGGATTACGCCGAGGTGGTGACGGACTACGAGTGCTTCGAGAGCCTGAACATTCCGAAGTTCCACCCCGCGCGCGACATGCAGGACACCTATTATCTGGACAACGGGCAATTGCTCAAAACGCAGACCTCCGCCGCCCAGAACGCCATCTACCGCCGCTACCGCGACGCGCTGGTCGACGGCGGCGTGCCGATCAAGGCGATTTTCCCCGGCCGCTGCTTCCGCAACGAGGCGACCGACGCCTGCCACGAGAACACCTTCTTCCAGATGGAAGGCATCATGGTGGACAAGGATATTTCCATCGCGAACCTGATCTACTTCATGAAAACGATGCTGAGCGAGGTGTTCCGCAAGGACATCAAAGTCCGCCTGCGTCCGGGCTTCTTCCCGTTCGTTGAGCCGGGCTTTGAGCTGGATATTTCCTGCCTCATCTGCGGCGGCACGGGCTGCCCGTCGTGCAAGCATTCCGGCTGGCTGGAGCTGTGCCCCTGCGGCATGATTCACCCCGAAGTATTGAAAGCCGGCGGCATCGACCCGGAGCAGTACACCGGCTTCGCGTTCGGCTTGGGCATGACGCGCCTTGCCATGATGAAGTACGGCGTGAAGGACATTCGCGACCTGAACAGCGGCAGCCTGACGCGCCTGGCGCAGTTCACGGACGACGAGTAATGCGGAGGAAAGACGAACATGCTGATCTCAATGAACTGGATTTCCGACTTCGTTGACCTGACGGGTCTTGATAAAATGGCGCTGATTCGCCAGTTCTCCCTGTCCACGGCGGAAGTTGAGAATGAAATTTTCCACAAGGGCGCGGATTTGTCCGGCGTTGTTGCCGCGCAGATCGTCAGCGTAGAGAATCACCCCGAATCCCACAAGCTGCACCTGCTGAAGGTGGACGCGGGCGACGGGCAGCTGACCGACGTGGTCTGCGGCGCGCCGAACGTGCAGCTGGGCATGAAAACCGCGTTCGCCAAGGTGGGCGCGCAGCTGGGCGACATCACCATCAGCCCGCGCAAGCTCGCCGGGTACACGTCCTACGGCATGTGCTGCTCGGAGAAGGAAATTGGCATCAGCGACGACAATTCCGGCATCATGGTCATCCCGGAGGACGTTCCCTGCGGCACGGATTTGAAGGCGCTCTACCCCATTGACGACATTATCTTCGAGGTGGACAACAAGTCCCTGACGAACCGCCCCGACCTGTGGGGGCACTACGGCATGGCGCGCGAATTCTCCACCCTGTCCGGCCGTCCGCTGAAGGCGCTGCCTGTGGCGGATTTGGCGGCGTACAACAATCTGCCCGCCATCGACATGAAGATTGAAGACCCGCTGTGCCAGCGCTACTCCTGCCTGCGGGTGGAGAACATCAACCGCCACGTCAGCCCGATGGCGATGCGTATCCGCCTGAACTACTGCGGTATGCGCGACATCAACTTCCTCGCCGACCTGACGAACTACCTGATGCTGGAAATGGGGCAGCCGATGCACGCCTTCGACAGCCGCAAGGTGGAGAAAATCCGCATCCGCCGCTTCCCGGAGAGCTTCACCTTCCAGACGCTGGACAAGGTGGAGCGCACCATCGACCCGAACACGCTGATGATCTGCAACGGCGACAAGCCGGTTGCCATCGCGGGCATCATGGGCGGTCTGGACAGCGAAATCGTCGATGACACGACGAGCCTGACGCTGGAATCCGCCACCTTCGACGCGGCGTCCGTCCGCAAGAGCAGCGTCCGCCTCGCCCACCGCACCGACGCCTCCGCCCGCTACGAAAAGAGCCTTGACCCGGAAATGACGACCGTCGCCATCGCCCGCTTCGTCAAGCTTTTGCAGGAATACGACCCGGAAATGCGCGTCACCTCCCGCCTGACCGACGAGTACGCCTTCCACTATCCGAAGGTGCAATTGTCCTTCGACAAGGCGTTTGTTGACCGCTACACCGGCATCAACATCTCCTCCGACGAAATCATGCACACGCTGACCGCGCTGGGCTTCGGCATGACGCGCAACGGCGATTCCTTCACCGCGGACGTCCCCTCCTGGCGCGCGACGAAGGACGTAACCATCAAGGCGGACATCATCGAGGAAATCACCCGCATTTACGGCTACGACAACTTCGACCTGCACACGGCGGAATCCCCGCTCTACCCGGTTCGCATGTCCACCGAAAAGACGGTCGAGGACAAATTGAAGGACATCCTCGTCAAGCGCTATTCGCTGCACGAGGTGCATTCCTACATCTGGCAGTACGCCGACGACTACAAGAAGCTCGGCATTGCCGTTGAGGACAATGTGAAGCTGCTCAACGCCTCCAACCCCAACATTGAGACGCTGCGCCGCTCCATGATTCCCACCCAGCTGTGCCAGGTGAAGGTCAACACGGGCTATGCGCCGTCGTTCGGCATCTTTGAAATCGGTCACGTCATCGACGGCGTGGACGAGAACAAGCTGGCGAAGGAACACAAGAAGCTGTGCGTGACGCTCTTCAGCAAGGTCGATAACGTGGAAACGCTGTATTTCCGCCTGCGCGACATGCTGTGCGTCGCCGTGAGCGACATCCTGCACAAGGATTTGTCCTTCCACGCAATGACCGCGACCCACTCCTATGAGCATCCGAAGAACCTGAACGCCATCGTGCTGGACGGCGTTGACCTCGGCGAAATCGGCGTGGCGCACCCGGTTGTCGGCAAGAACATCGACAAGAAGGCGGCGATTGTGTTTGCCGAAATCGACATGGAAGCGCTTGCGTCCATCGCGCCCGCGCCCATCGTCTACCGTGAGCCGTCCCGCTTCCCCGGCATGGAGCAGGATTTGACCTTCGTGGTCAATCGCTGCCAGCCGATTCTGGACGCGGTGAAGACGGAGAACTCCCCGCTGGTGCAGAAGGTGACCGTGCTGGGCACATACAGCGACATCACCGGCAAGACCATCACGATTCGCCTCTCCTTCTCGCACCCGGAGCGCACGCTCACCCGCGACGAAGTGCAGGCGGTTGTTGACGGCGTGGTTGCGCGGCTGAAGGGTCAAGGGATTGAACTGAAGAAGTAACTTTATCTATATATGCATCTTTCTTCCTCCGAAACGCGGCTGTGTTTCGGAGGTTTTTTCTTCGCGCCAAGGACGCGCAGACTGCTGCGGCAGCTGACCTGACCGCCGCACAGGCTGCCCTGACCGCGAAGGAAAACGAACTGGCGAACGTGCAGAACACCCTCGCCGCGACGGAAAACGTGCTGGCGCTGACGCAGGATGCCCTTGGCACGAACGAATCGCTGATTACGATTATCAAGGAATCGCTGGTGGCGAAGGATGGTGTCGCGGCGAACGCCGTGGCGGCGAAGGAACCGATGCTCTTCCTGCACCTGCTCTCCACCGACGCAGCCACCCTGACCGGCACGGACACCACCGCGCTGGACGCGGAAAACTACCTCATCGTCACCGTCGGCGAGCAGACCTGCGCGCCCATCCCGATGCCGGAAGAGGGCAGCTACTTCTGCCTGATCCACGGCATCAACATGAATCTGTTCCACATCACCGCGGACGGCATTGAACTGGTCAACGCCAGTGCCGACCACAACTGCCTTGCGCTGGGCGAAATCACGATGACCATCGTCAGCCGCGACGCGCTCAAGCAGGAATAATCTTCTTTCCCCTGCCCCCTCTGCTTTTGTCGGCGGAGGGGCGTTTTTTGTGTTTCCGCGAAATTCGAGATTGACAACTTCCCCCGATGGTGGTAAACTGGAAAAAACGGAAGGTTTCTGCCCATTTTCGTCGTTTGTTAGGAGGATTGCTATGAGCCCCATTGCCGCCCGGAAAAAGACCATCATTTGGATGATTGCCGCCATCGTGCTGGCAGTTTCCTCCATCGCACTTGGCGCCGGTCTCATCGTCAGCCACAATTCGCTGACGGACACCCGGAATCAGCTGACGGACACGCAGAGCGCGCTGTCCTCCACCCAATCCACCTTAGCGGACACCGAAAACAGCCTGTCCGCCGCGAAGGACACCCTCGCATCCACCGAAGCCACCCTCGCGGACACGCAGACCACGCTGGACACGACCGCCGCCGCCTTGACGGATACCCAGACCACCCTCGCGTCCACCGAAGCCACCCTCGCCGAAACGCAGGGCACGCTTGCTGACCGCGAAACTGAACTGTCCGCCACAAAGGACACCCTCGCGTCCACCGAAGCCACCCTCGCTGAAACGCAGGGCACGCTTGCTGACCGCGAAACCGAACTGTCCGCCACGAAGGACACCCTCGCATCCACCGAAGCTACCCTCGCCGAAACGCAGACTGCCCTGAACAGCCGCGACACCACGCTGGCATCCACGAAGGACACGCTGATGATCACCCAGACCAAACTGGCGGCAGTGAAGGACACGCTGTCCACCACGCAGAACGAACTGGACACGCTGAAAGCATCCCTGCCGGCGAAGGAATATGAACTGGAGAACACGAAGGAAGCGCTCGCCGCGACGGAAGCCGAACTGGCGGTGACGCAGAACACGCTGACTGCCGCGCAGACGGAGCTGTCCGACACAAAAAACAGCCTGTCCGCCACTGAAACCGAGCTGACCACGACGAAGGACACCCTTGCCGCCGCCACGACGGAATTGTCCGACACCAAGACGGCGCTGACCGCCACCGAAGCCGAGCTCACGACGACGAAGGACAGCCTGACCGCAAAGGAAGCCGAACTCACCGCGACGAAGGACACCCTGACCGCGAAGGAAGCCGAACTCACCGCGACGAAGGACAGCCTGACCGCGAAGGAATCCGAACTCGCCGCGACGAAGGACACCCTGACCGCCGCCACGACGGAGCTGGAAGCCACAAAGGCAACCCTTGCCGCGACAGAGGCGGAATTGACGACGACGCAGGAAACCCTCGCCGACGCGCAGGCGATTCTGGCGGCATCGAACGAATCGCTGAGCTTCGCGAAGCTGAACCCGGCGACGCGCGGCACTGACCCCGGCATTGCGCCCTCCCCGATGGCAAGCGCGGTTCGCGACCCGTCGGAAGCCGTCGCGTTCCTGCTTGTGACGGTCGGCACAAAGACGTACGAGCCGATTCCGCTGCTGGAGGACGGGTACTACCGGCTGATCCACGGCGTGTGCGTGAACATCATCCACGTCACGGAGACGAGCATCGAGATGACCGACGCCAGCTGCGCCGACCACGACTGCATCGCGCAGGGCATCGTGACGCTGGAGAACAAGGACACGCGTGAAGGCGGCAGCTACATCATCTGCCAGCAGAACTTTGTGACGCTGCGGCTCTGCACCCGCGCAGAGCTGGAAGCGGAAGGCATTGTGCTGCAATAATTGAGGATTTGACCGGGGGTGCTTGGCGGCATCCCCGGTTTTTGCTGGCAGCAAAACACCAAAAAAGCTCCACGCGGAAGGAGTAAGGAAGAGAACTCAACTCAATCGCGCAAAGGGGTCAAGGGGGGGACTTCGTCCCTTTTCGTCTGCCCCTTGCGGAGTCCAGAGGCGGCGCCTC
>OGPL01002313.1_pt1 | contig 14435 bp, 10 predicted proteins | sample 1552901 | NCBI WGS metagenome assembly OGPL01 (sample SAMEA2580244, study PRJEB22360) | human gut metagenome | biome: human gut; feature: human-associated habitat; material: faeces | place: Denmark | collected 2008/2010 | reverse complement strand
GGCTTCGCCTCGAACCGCGTGCTGCTGGAAAAGGCTGATGTGCGCGCAACGCGGCGTATTTTGCAGCGCAGTTATTACCTGGCCGCTCTGCAGGTGCTTCCCGCCGCACCGCCTTGGGGTGCGCTCTCCGGCGTGCGGCCGACAAAGCTGTCCACAAAGTGTTTGATGGCGGGCGGCAGTGAAAGGGACGCGGAGCGACTGCTGCGGCAGACCTATTTTGTCTCGCCGGAGCGGGCGAGGCTCTGCGTCGATGCCTCCCGGCACACGGTCGAGGCGGCAAAGAAGCTTGACGCGGACGATCTTTCCGTGTATATTGGGATTCCGTTCTGCCCGACGCGCTGCGCGTACTGCTCGTTTGTGAGCCAGTCCATCGAGCGCTTCGGGGAGTTTTTGCCTGCGTATCTGGATGCGCTCCTGCGCGAGATCGCGCATACCGGCGCGCTGTTAAAGGACTCGGGCTTCCACATCCGCACGCTCTACATGGGCGGCGGCACGCCAACAACGCTTTCGAGCGCGCAAATGGCGCAGCTGCTGGAGGCGGTCAACCGGAATTTTGACCTGTCCCGCTGTCTGGAATTTACCGTCGAAGGCGGAAGACCGGACACGCTGGATCCCCAAAAGCTTCGCGTCATCAAAGACGGCGGCGCGACGCGCATTTCCATCAACCCGCAGACCATGTCCGACAAGGTGCTGGAGGCTGTGGGCCGCAGGCACACGGCGCGGCAGACCGTCGAGGCGTATGAACAGGCCGTTAAGGCCGGGTTCGACGATATCAATATGGACCTGATTGCGGGACTGCCTGCGGATGATGCGGCGGGCTTTGCCGATTCTATCCGGCAGGGGGTGGGTTTTAAACCCCAGCAATATTACAGTGCATACGCTGGCGCTCAAAAAGGGCGCGGCGCTGTTCGGCTCCCGCATGGAACTTCCGTCGCAGGAGGCGGTCGCCGCCATGCTCGCGGGCGCGGAGGATGCGCTGCGGCAGAACGGCTATGAACCGTATTATCTTTACCGGCAGAAATATATGTCCGGCAGCTTTGAAAATACTGGCTGGTGCAGGCCGGGCTATACCGGGCTTTACAACATATATATGATGGAGGAACTGCATACCATCCTCTCTCTCGGCGGCGGCGGGATGAACAAGATCAATCTCCCGGAGGAAAAGCTTGCCCGCTACCACAATCCGAAGATCCCGCAGGACTATATCTCCCGCATCGACACAATCCTGCAGCAGAAGGACGAGATCTTCTCCCTGCTGCGTCAGATCCGCGAACAGAACCCATAAGGAGGGCTTCCATGGATACACTGTTTTCCCATGTATGCGTATGGGCAAACTCCATGCGCCTTTTTCGTTCTTCAGTTGTGTCTTTCTCCAATGCTGCGCGTATGGATTGTACGTATTCATCGGCCCCGGTGCAATTATATACATATCCGTTGAATATTTCCATGGTCTTGGTCTTTGTAGCCACTACGGGCTTGCCCAATGCTAAATATTCATCTACTTTACGAGGGTAGTTCCCGATAGTAATGTCATTGACCGATTGCGGATTTATACACACATCGAAATGTGCCATATATGCCGCTATTTCCGCTTGTTGTTTCTCACCCAAAAAGAAAACATTGCCCAGCGAGTGTAATTTGTGGGATTTAAAATAATCATCTTCTCCACCAACCAATACCATAGAACATTCAGGAAGCCGCTTGGCTGCTTCATACATGAGGTCGGCATCCAGACGCCGCGAAGTAATCCAGCCCATATATCCGATGATAGGACGTTTGATTTTCTTCATGTCTTCGGGGAGGAGATAACTTGCCCCGTCTCTGAAGCTCTCCAAATCTACACCTTGCCCGATGTCGTGGCAGTTGGAATTATAGGACTTGACGGCTTCTGCCAGTTGCGGTGAATTGGTTGCTACAAGGTCGCTTTTGCTGCATAGCAGAGGCTCTAGGCGTGGAGCGTGTTTCTTCCAAAAAGCACTGGTCATATTGTCACGTCTGTAATATATGGATATACGGGGCTTTAAGAACTCTTTTGCATAGAAGCTGCGATAGATATCGTTGTCTATCAGAAGTATATGGTTTGTGAACTGGAGCTCTTGGGCAGCGGATAGGATGTGCTTGCATATTCTTTTATTATTCAGCCGGTTCACTGCATCGAAGAGAAATCCATCGGGGAAACTGTTTACGGGAAAAGCACAGAAAGGACAATCCAAAGTCCATAGATTGGCAGTGATCTGCCTAAGTCCGTTTTTTTTATTCTTTATAAGTGTTTTGGTGCGTTGTACATCGGGACTTTGCGAATGCATCAAGTAGTTCAGCATATCAACAGGAGTGTTGACATAGAGCACCCGGTTGTGCCGAGATATTTCCTTGGCGATGTCTTTGGCATTGGACCCGATAGCGATGTCCCATGACTGTAAACTTGTGATGATGAAATCTCTGCCTGTAATCATACCTCTTTCAGATTTTAATGGATTGATATACCTTTGATAATTCTCCGGCAGTCCGCGCCCAGGAGAATTGCTGTGCCCTTTGCAGTCCGTATGCTTTTTGCTCTTGATACAAAGTGGGGTTCTGCTCCAGTTGCAGCAGCCTGTCCGCAATTTCTTCAGGCTTGGAAGGATCGACAGTCAGCGCACCGCTGCCGGCCACTTCGGGCATGGCGGAGGTGTTTCCCGTAACAACGGGTGTGCCGCATGCCATGGCCTCCAGCAAAGGGATGCCGAAGCTCTCGCGAAGCGAAGGATAGAGGAAAGCGAAGGATGCATTGTAGAGTGTGGCAAGATGGCTGTTGGGGATGTATCCTGGATAATACAGGTGGCGTTTTATGTCGGCAATACCTTCTTGTTGCAACACCCGGTCTATGTATTCTTCTTTCAGGTCGGCGATGAGTAAGGGACGCTTTGTGGCGGAGCGTTGCAGATAGAGGCTGTATGCCTTCAATACACGCTCCGTATTCTTTTTGGGATCTGTGTTGCCCAGAAAGAAGAGGAAGCCTTTTTCGGGGATATATTGCTGTACGATGTGCATGTTCACTTCAGGTAACGGGGTGAAATGTGTGCTGTAACCGTTGTAAATGGCGGTGATGCGGTCAGCAGGAATTTGCAGCGCCTTGCTGATGCGTTCACATTCGAAGCGGGAGACGGTGATTATCTTCCGGCACTTCTTCAGTATGCGCGGTACTATCAGACGGCGGTAGTGCCAGCCCATTTCCTGATATAGTGAGGGGCTGCGATGCCGGCGCGGTTCCAGATAGATGATGTCATGGAGCGTCAGCACAAGCGGAACGGGACACCATAGCGGCGCTGTGTTCGAAGTACAATGGAGTAGGTCGGCCCCCAGGCGCTTCACCGCAAGTGGCAAGGCTATTTGCTCCCACAGCGGATAGCTGGGGCATTTCACTTCTACGATGGAAAGGTTGGAAGACTCTTCCAGACAGCGGTCCTCGCCTGGAGCAACGAGAATGTAGTATTTGTTGCCGTCGTCACGCTTCTGCAACTCCCGGATAGACTCCAGGGCGACGAAGTCCATGCCATGCTTGTTGGGACGGAATATGCGTTGGGCTTCAATGGCGATTTTCATACGCTTCTTTTTATTGTTTGTTTTCTCTCTTCTTGAATCGCAGGATATGGCTGAAAATAGACTCGAACATAAGGATAGGCAATGCCCATATCGCTTTCCTGAAGCGCCGGGCAATTTCACCTTCGGGCAATGCCATGAGAAAAGTCAGCGCGATAGCGGCAAGCAGCAGATACCACTTGAGGCAAAGCGTCCAGTCCATAATCGTGATGACGGCTGTGAAGAAGAGGATAAGGGCTATCAGCAGAAAACGGGAAGGCAACAGCCATTGAAATAGTTTGTTGCAATAGTCCCACTCGCCTCGCAACATGGCAAGGGGGAGCTGCTTGATAGCAAACAGGGCACTGCTGTATTGGGAGCGCAGCCACCCCAGACGCTGGGCTTCGTAGCCATTGGCGCTTTCTTCTTTTTTGCTGTAACAAACAACCTCTTCCAGATATTCTGTATATATGTTTTGCCGTAAGAGTGCCGTTTCCATAGCTTTGCTTATGTCCGAGCCTTTCAGCGTGGGAGCTATCTCGTGGAACATCCTGAAATCGAATGCCATGGCGGAACCTATCAGGGCGGATGAAAACCCCATACGTGTATGCCCCTTGCGGAAGATGTTGTTATTGATCTCTTCACTGGTGGCATTGAGTACGGCAATGCTGGTAGTCAGGTTTTCGGTCATGCGGTGGGCCTGTATGGCATCACAACCGGAATAGTAAGCGTTGTTGAAGAGGCGCAAGGCTTCCGGCACTACTTTGTTGTCGGAATTGAAGAGTACAATCATGTCGTACTCGTTGGGCGAATAGCGTTCCATGACTTGCTGAATGGCATAGACCTTGGTACATTGGTCTTTGTCGGGTACGACAATGTTGACCGGCATCTGCAACAACGTCAGCAAGTCTGCTTCGGACAGTTGGGTGGCGGCAACGGCAATGTCGTATTTTTCACGTGGATAATGTTGCGTATCCAGAAAGTGATTAATGGATTCAATAACCTCTTTGCCGTTTCGCAATACAGTGAACACTACTAGAAAACGGTGGTCTGTTTTGGCGGCGGGGTAGGGGTTCTTGTATTTGCCCAGTGAGAAGAGTGCGCAGACAAACAGGTACAGCACCGGTACTGCCATAAACAAAAACAGAATAGAGTCCGTTATAAGCAGTGCATTGTTGTTTTCGTTCATCCACCAGTCGGGATTGAATATGGAAAAAATATCGAAATTCATGTTTCTTCTATTTATTTTGTTTTATCTCTTTATCAATATAGCTGTCTATACGCTGCCCGTTCAATGCGGCTGCCAGAAAAGTGAAAACAATGATCTGGGTGGGGAACTGATTGAAAAAGGCGTTGCCGTAGGCGCTCACCATCAGCCCGAATACACCGCACAGCATGGCGGTGAGCAGTCCGCGCAGTTCATTGTTCCTGACGCGGAACATTACGATGTAGCAAGCCCGTAAGAGGCTTGCGATGAGTATGCTTAAGTACAGGCACAGACCCACTATTCCGGTCTCCATCCACAACTTCACGTAAGTGGAGTCATGGGGGATTGTGGTTGTGACACGATGGGCAAAGCGCTGTGCCTCTACGCCTCCCAGCCCCAGACCTTCGCCAAAAGGACGGTTTTTTAGGTAGACTGCCAGCTTCTTTTTATTCTCTGCCCGCACATTGAAAGATGCATCTTCCGTTGGGTGGAAAGCTGTACGCATACGGCGTATCATAGGATTGCTTTGACCTATATATGTGTGAGCAAAAAACAGGTATATGAGGATGCCTAAAAAAAACGTTGACAATACGAGGTGGGCCTTTTTGCTTATCAGGCCAAACAGCATGAGTCCGCCTAAAGGAACGGCCATGGCTCCGCGGGTGCCGGAGAGGAACATGGTGTATATTCCTAACAAGGCGACGATGCCATAGTAGATTTTTGTTTGCCTGTTGGAACTATAAATAGTAATGATGCCGTAAACGATACCTGCCATACCCATATTGGAACCTAGGTTTCCAGCATCTGTGAAGAAAGAAAAGTAACGGGTACCCGTAGCGATGATATGTGTTTTGGCGCCACCTTGGTCAAGCCATGCCCTTTCCAGCGGATCGAAACCTATGTATTTTTGGATGAGGGCTTTCAGTGAGGCCAAGAGTACTAAAATGGAAAGTATGAAAAGAATATGCTTCACATACCTCAATCGGTTGATGAGTACACTTCCTAAAAAGGTTACAATGAACCCAGTGTATATGATACCCCGCGAAGTGCTCCATGCCTCGAAAACAGCGGTGGGGTTACCCACCTCAAGAAAACAATAAATAGCCCATAGGGCGCAACCTATCGTGAGGACGTTTATTCCATTGTTCCAGGGTAACTTTTGCGTAAGTATGGAATGAACCAAAGCAGCAAACAATGTGCAGAACAAACCTATGTCCATCACTACGCTGAATCCGGAAAGGTTTCCATATCTTATTATGCTGGTAATAAAATAATTAAGAACGAATAAACCATAGAATGCAACAATCGGGAAGCGTATCGTCTGTATCAGATAGTACAAGGCTGCCGGAAGAAACATAATTGCAATTACTCCCGCCAAAAGGCCGCTGCTGGAGCAGACCACGATGGCGGCTAATCCTGCAACAAGTCCTGCGTAGAGCAATATTTTGGGCGATATGTATCCTCGTTCTATCATCTTCGTTCACTATTTTACAGCGGCTTTTTGGGAGGTGAGTCCTAATTGTGCCAGATTGCTGAGGAAACTGTGCAGTGAATTGTAGGGAGGAAGTGGACCGGTGAATGATTCCACTACTTCGCGGTCGGCGTTGTTGAGGTAGAGGAAGAAAGGTTTCTCTGCCAATACCTTACGCAACGATTGCATTCGTGCATCATCTTTTGCGCTCCACAGACGTACGGCATTTGCTATCAACAGATTGACGTTCGCTCCGGCTATTACAGACTCTGGTACGGTGAAATGGCATAATGCCGGATATTCAACCAAAATGATGTCCGGTGTTTCTTCTGCATCGTTTTTCTGCCAAAAATCCGATAACTGTTGGGCTTGTATGTATTCTTTTTTGTCTACCTCAAAGTCTATGTGATAAGAGACGATACGCACTTTCAGGCCTTCTGTTTTCCAGTAGTCGGCAAAGTATCTGGCAAGGAACGACTTTCCTTCTCTTTCTTCCATACTGAGCAGATTGATGACTATTGACTGACCAGGCTTGAGATACTGATTGAGCTGCTGGCAGACATAAGCTGCTGCACGACGGTTGCACGCTTTGAGAAAACCGCGGAATTTCAAGTTGCTGATGCCATTGAAAGCCGCAATCACCGGTAAGCCTGTAAGGCGCCTGCTACGGTCGGCATCACGCAAGGTCCGGTCTATCAATTCTACCAACAGGGAGAAGCCGATAATGAATATCACACTGCCTACAAAAGCGGCAATGATGTACAATAAACGTTTGCGACCGTTATCTGTCAGGGGGTATTCCGGTGGAGTAATGATCTGGAGATTACTCGTACTCATTTCTATATTTTTCAGGCGGAGACGAGCTTCCGACAAACCACGAAGCACTTCACGATAAGTGTCTTCGGCAAGACCTACCGCACGCTCTTTGCGGTTGACTTGCGTTCCAACAGGAGATAAGGTTTTATATCCTTCACGAATATCTTTCCGACGGTCTTCCAATACTTTAAGTTCTGCTTGAGCTTTGGCTTCGTTAATGACAGCTAATAACCATTCATTAACCATATTCTGTATACCGACCCCTTCTTTAGAGAATGCGTATTCGTTGATATTGTCGGACAGATGACTGATATTATCTTCTGCCTGCTTTAGTTCACGCTTACTTCTTGTAAGCTCTTCATTGGTGCTATGCTGGGTATCAGCAGTGAAAATTTCTTGTTCCGTTATCTTTTCATTCAGCTTGCTGACTTTGTCCAATTCTTGTAGAAGGTCGGTATTGGTGCGTATGAGCCGGGCGCGTACATCCATTTTCTTTTCCAGCATATCAAGTAGCGAACGGGCGCTTTCATATTGCCGTCTGGCAAGTTCGTAACGGTCGTCCACTTCGTATTTGGTGATGGCAAGAGCTTTGGTTTGCTCTCCATAGTTAATTACTTCTTCTTGCACATTATAACGCATCAGGTCATCTTCTTCTTTGGTCAGGGCGCTTTTGGCTTTCTTTACTTGTTCCTCAAAATAGGCTATGACGTTTCTGGTGGAACTGAAACGGAGTATTTCATAGGCTTCGGTCAGTTCTTCTTCCAAAATGGCAATTGTGTTTTGGGCAATGCCGGGGTCGCTACAGGTGTAGTTTATGTCAATCAGGTCGCTATTTCCCAGTCGTCTGATGATTATTTTGTTCAAGGCCTTGAAACTGAAGAAAGGGTTTGAGGGCTGACTGAAAATAGAAAAAACAAAGTTGCCTTTATGAGGTTGACGGTATTTCCTCAGGTTTTCGGTTGTTTTATCAACAGACTGGCGGTCCACCAATGTCAGCACTTCTTTCGGTGTGATCTGCAACAATTGCCGGTAATGTTTGGCAAGGATATAGGGAGTGTCTTTACCTTCATTGCCATGTACCAGACAAGTAGCAAGCAAGCGCACTGAGACTTTCTCCAAAGTGCCTTTGGACTTTCCGATGTTGATAATATTATCGAATGTACTGTTGATAGAGAAGTAATCAGATCGCTCCTCTGTCACTGAACTTGCATTGGTTACACCGGCGTAAATGTTGCTGTTTACTGTGTAACTGAACGGCAGGAACTGGGTAAAATAAATCACCAAAGCGGTAACAATGAGACTTCCCCACAACAGCCGGTAGCGGATGCGGTAAAGAAATTGTGGTATGAACTGTATGACATCCATAAATTCTATTTGTCTTTGATGATTTTTACATTTGTCAGCATTTCCAAAAGGATAATGGAGTTGTGCAGACTTACGCGGGCTTGCTCGTATTGTACAACGGCAGTGGAGCGTCTGCTTCTCTCCAACGATAAGGATATGATGTCTATGGTTCCGTTGATGAAGTTGTTTTCCGAGATCTTCATCTGTGCATTATAGAGTGCTGCCGATTCGGCTTTAGCCTTGATAGTGGCAAGCTGCTCGGTTACGGCGTTGTAGGCGTTGAGCACCTTTAGCTTGCGGTCTTCCATCACTTCCTCTTGGCTGTATTGCAGCTGTTCGATGTCATACCTGTATTTTTTCAGTCGCAGTGGGCGGTTGAACAGGTCGCTAAGGCTGACGCTGACACTGGCGCCGACATTGAATGTATGACGTGAACTGGCTGTTGTGGACTGATACCAGTCTTCGAACGAAGTGCTGTTGTCGTTAAGCACATTATAGCGTCCGTAAGCGTAATTGCCGTTCAGACGGAAATAATCCCACCAGTCACGCTTTTGCAGCCGATATTCGTTCTTTACTTGCTCTACCTGCGATTGCGCACGTTTTACGGTAGCATTCTCTGTCACAGCATCCAGAAAAACAGAGAGGGGAGGCAGCTCTAATCTTTCAATATTTTCATGGCGATTCCCTGAGGTACTTTGCTGAGTGCCTTTTTCCAATTCCATATCGTTGTCTTTCAACAGTTGCAATACTTTGATACGTTCTTCACGTGTCATTTCTTGTTGTGCAACCACATCCGCAGAAATGCATAACAATATGAAAATTAGTATCATATATGTACAGGAAAAACTGTATTTTTGGTTTGTTCTATATCTCATAGAGTTATTGGTTTTATAACTTTGGAATTTACACATTCTCTTTCTGCACAAACGCTGTAAATGTCCTAAGGATAATCTTCAGGTCCAACCAGAAAGAAAAATCTTGTGCGTATTTGATATCAAGTTGCTTTCGTTCTTCCGCCGACATCTTACCGGCTCCGCCCCGCTTTTCCACTTGCCAAAGACCGGTAAGTCCGGAAGGAGCCATGAAGCGGTCTATGTATGCGTCACTGGTCAGCAGTTCAGCTTCATAGAGTGGGAGAGGACGGTTGCCTACAATGCTCATGTCTCCTTTTAAGACGTTGAGTAGCTGTGGAAGTTCATCTATGCTGTATTTGCGGATGAAGCGGCCGATACGTGTTACGCGCGGATCGTTCTCTATCTTGACAAAAGGACTTTCGTGGGTATGCGCTTTTTGTTTCAGGAAATCTTTTTCCGGTATGATGAAATCGTCTGAAATCAGTAGAGTGGCTTCCTCTTCGGGCGAACCTGTGAGGTCGTCAAAATGAATGTCAGGGATGTCCTCCGCCACTTCTTCTTCCATTTGATACTGGTTGAGGGCGTTGAGCTCTTTCAACCGTTTGTCCGCATTGGTGTACATGGAACGGAACTTCAGAAAATTGAATATCCGGTAATTGCTGCCCACCCGTTGTGACTTGTAGATTACCTTACCTTTGCTTTCAAGACGGATGGCAATAGCTGTACCGATGAGCAGAGGGGAGAGTATAACAAGTGCACTTAGGGAAAACAGAACGTCGAATGTGCGCTTCCATAAAGGAAGGTGAAAAGTGTTGAGCGCCTTTCGGCGAGTCTCACTGAATTCCTGCATTTTATGTTGTTGGCGTATTTGCAGGAATTGGCTCATTCTTTGGATGCTTTCTTTATCTGCCTGTAAGGGCAGGGTGTTGCTGACGCCAGCCTGCAGATAGGCTTTGCGGTGTTCTGTTTGTAACTTTCCGGTAATGAGGATAATGTATACGCGTGGAAACTTTTTGTGAAGATAGGAGATGTCGATGCAGTCCTTTTCAGTATTGGTTTGCTCGTAAAGGATAGATGTGTTATATCTTTCGCGGATGCCGTTTATGATTTTGACCGCTTTATTGACACTGGAAACAGACACGAACATACCGTCTGTAATCGTGTTCAGATGATTGATTGCTGTTTTGTTACTTCCTATGTAAATATAATATAACATGTTCCTCTTACAGCTCTTTTTAGATGTATTTCTTGATGCGGGCTCTCAGTTCCAAAGGATTGAATGGCTTGAGAATATAGTCTGCGGCTCCGGCTTCAAGTAAATGAATGCGCTCGGTGGTGCTTTCTTCACTGGAGAGCATCACTACCGGAATGTGCTTCAGTAGCTCGTTACCTTTCAGATAGTAGAGAAATTCATTACCACGCATGTGCGGCATGCGGATGTCGGAAATGATAAGGTCGGGAAGATTGCCTTCATTGAGCCATTCAAGGGCCTTGATCGGATCCTCAAAATATTCCAGATCGTATTCTGTTCCCAAATAAATTTTGAGCACGCGGCCGATAGTGACTTTATCGTCAACTAATAATATTTTTTTCATTGTTCTATTTGTTCTTACTCTGCTGTTTTGTTTGTTCTCTTATGTAAGTAACAAAAATAACTATTATTTTTTATTGATTTTATCCAATTACTAATGAGAATGAATAACTGTTAGCTTACTTTAACAATAACGTGGGAGAAAAACATGAGAAAACGTCTGTTTATGCGTTTTCTCATGTTTTTCCGGTTTACCACATATAGTTGGCCCGGGGTTAATATTTGTTGAGCTGAGTCAGGTTCTCAATGGGATATACATCTTGGCTATGCGATTTATACCAATCGTTATCTTGCTGTCCGCCGGTAGTGACCCATGATTTGAACTTGTCGTACACTGTTGTTATTTTTTGGTGTTCTGTCGGCCATGCAAATTCTTGGGGGATTACAACTGCCCAGGCAAGGTTCTCTTTGCTGAGATAGTATCTGTTTTCGGCAACGGATGAATTGTCATTACCGCTGTTGAGGTAATAGGTAGTGGCCAGGTCGGTCGGTGCAAAGCCTGCTACATGCACTTCCGTACGCTCTCTTTTGACAGTGGTGGGAGCTGTGATAGCGAAAATGTCGATGTGGTTGATGTTCAAATCTTCTGGTTTCACGTTGGCGGAGGCAGGAAGTTCCATGATGATGCTATATTCCTTCGTGTCTTTTTTGAACGGACCGTCGGCAACGGTGTTGATGAATTTACTTGCATCAGTGTACTTACTGCCCCATAGTGCTGTGTGTGCATCATTGAAGAGGATATAAGTAGGCAAGCTTTGTCCATCCTCGAATGACACGTTTTTGCCACTGACGGTGAATTTATCGGGGCGTATGTTTTGGGGAAGTTTGATGAAACGTATGCCGGCTCCCAATGTTTTGGCTGCACCTACTGCCCGTAGGTCAAGGGTTATTCTGAGGCGCTCGACTATACCGTCTTCGTTTACTTTCAATTCCTTTCTGGACATTACGATAACGAGGTCGTTCATGTCGAAGTCACCGTATACCGGCCAGTTGTCTTCGAATGTAAAGGTATACGTATCGCTGTCCCCGATTTCTATGGGAAAGTCAGGATCTTTTTCTTCTTCGCCTTTGTTGCCTTCATCATAGAGTCCGCCACAGGTCTCAATGGTGTATTTGGATTCGTCGAAACCAGTGTTGATGCTTTCGTTCTTTTTAAACGGATGGTGCTTGTCAGGACCTTTTATTTTTCCCTCGATAACAAGATTTCGGCCTAATAGCTCTGTGTTGGTGGGGTTCTCAAATTCTATTTCTTCGACCTTAATCATGGATTTGTTATCGTTGGTGATATTTATAGCCTGGAAGATGACGTTGCCGCTTTCCACATCAAATTCTTTAGCCTTAATCATGGAACCGTCTATCAACGTGAGCTTGGCATTTGCATGAGTTTCTATTTCGGGGACCGGCAGCCATTCTGTGTCAGACTCATTGGCGCGGCCGGCAGTAATGGAGCCTTTGTTCAAAGTCATGTTCTGGAATTTGAATTCTTCTTTTACGATGACAGTACAACTGTTGTATAAAGATGAACTTGTAAATTCGGATACTTCAATGATGCCGTCATTATAAACAGATAGGTGTCCTTCTATTTCGTGGCCGGTGATTTTGGCTTTATCATGGTTTATGATGACTGTTGCTGTGGAATTGTCGGTTTTTATTTCACCATCATTTTTATCGAATTTGATATAACCATAGTTGAATATCCGGCTACCATTGATGTTGATATTTGTGGCACTGTTCAAATTGGCCTTGTTCAACAACTGGACGCTTGTGACCTTGACTGTTTTAGCACTGAATATATGATGGTTGATGACGTTGCTTCCGTTGATGCGGGCTTCACCCTTGACGTCAATAACTCCCTCATTGAACAGTTCGGGATGGCCTCCCAGGTTCATTGTCAAATCCTTGCTGGCTGTGATTGTGCCGAAATTCTTGGTGGGGCATCCTAAATTCAGGGAGACACATTCAAGATTACCGCCGTTTTGTATGGTGAGGGTGTTGTTATTGCCGATAGTAAGGTTGCTTGCGATGATTTTACCGCCGTTCATTACATATATGTCAAGGTTTGAATTTAGATTGCCGTTTAACTCCCAAACACCTTGTACAAATACGGTTGCCCGGTCATTATTGTTGGTTTTTATAGTCTGCCTTTCGGTTTCCCCTCTGCCTATAATATACTTGGCTCCGTTGGAGAGCACTTCGGAGCTGTTGTCGTTAAACTTGTCTGATGTGGCTGGAACAGACGGTATTACCTCCGATTCCTTATATTCCTTATCCTCAATTTCCGTTATTCCCGCTTGCCGGGCTGCTTCGAATGCAGAGTTGGAGCTACTCGTAACTCCGCTTGCCGCCCTTGTGCCGGTGGAAATGTAAAATAGTTTACAGTTCATTGTTCCTCCGTTTTCGGGAATTGTATATTCGTATACTTCTTTACGCTGTTTGGGATCTGTCTGGCGGATAAACAATCTTGTGCTTTGGAGATACTGATTTCTGTATTGTAGCTTTTGTTCTTGTTGGCAGTACCCGCTGCGATAGGAGTGACGCCGGCGTTGGATATCGGATTATCGGTAAAGACTTCTATAAGATACTTATACCGACCGTTAAACTCGTCTTTTACTTCAACATTCAAGTTTATGGCATTGATCATGGACCAGTCGAAGCTGTCGGGAGCGGAAAAGTCTTCTCCTAACGGATTTTCTTTCGGCACTGTCTGAATTCCTCTTTCGGGATCGTACACATCGTCTGTGCAACCGGCAAGCACCAAAGTGCTGACAATGGCTGCCATTACTGAAAAACGGTTGAATAATTTCATAAGCTAATCTATCAACGTTATTACTGCTTTGTTTGCTCTTGGATAAAATAATCAACTTCTGATTATTTACGCTGCAAAAATACTATATTATTTGAATATCTTAGCTATATATATTGTATTTTTTAATAATAGAGGAGATGAATTTGTAAGATCCGGCAGTTAAGTGATCTTATAAACTTGTAGATTGTGCTCAGCTTAGAGGGGAGAAAGGCTTTGAGAAAAAAGAGGAAATTACTCTTTTGTAATTTCCCCTGCTAAATCCGAATTCATCCGGTGACGAATTTCTGTTTGGCTAAGTCCATGCCCCAGAAGGAACATTAGCTTTGTAACGGCACATTCGGGCGTACTGTCATAACCGCTGATGACTCCGGCTTGAAGAAGATGCAGCCCGGTTTCGTAGCGGCCCATCTCTACGCCTCCACTTTGGCATTGAGTGATGTTGACAATGATGATGCCACGCTCGGTCGCGTCCTTTAACTGCCGGACGAACCATTCTTTTTGGGGAGCATTCCCGGAACCGAATGTCTTGAGAACTACTGCTTTCAATCCCGGTACATGAAGTACGGAATTAATGATGCTCTCCTGAATGCCGGGAAACAGTGTAAGCACCACGACATTGGTATCGAAGAGATAATGCGGTTTCATCGGTCGTGTGGGATCGGGACGGCGGATGATATGTTCGTTGTAACGGATATGGATTCCTGCTTTTGCCAAGGCGGGATAGTTGAAAGACCGGAAAGCATTGAAATTTTCAGCATTAATTTTGGTGGTCCGGTTGCCTCGCATCA
>OGPL01002312.1_pt1 | contig 14442 bp, 8 predicted proteins | sample 1552901 | NCBI WGS metagenome assembly OGPL01 (sample SAMEA2580244, study PRJEB22360) | human gut metagenome | biome: human gut; feature: human-associated habitat; material: faeces | place: Denmark | collected 2008/2010 | reverse complement strand
CTCCCTCTTGCTCCCACTTTCCTTACCCATACCCACACCCCGTCGGGGTGTTGGCGAAACTCGTAAAACTGCCGAACATTGTATATCCTGTAAGTTCAGGAACGCTTAACGCTACACGTCCGCAGTTTAGTACATATATCTAAGGTTAGTAGCGTTTTTTTGAAAGGTTAATGTTAGCGCAGTTGCACAGATACACTCACGAAATTATTAACTACATCGTTATACTGAAATTACCGGCAACAAAGTTACTGCGTGAATAATTATACTGCCTGACAGGAATTAAGCATTGCCTTTGACAAACGGTACTGGCCTTACAAAAATGTAAGACGGATGCTCTTATCGTAAGACGGATAAATGGCACTCTTCCGTTATTTCAGCTATAATATTGTCATAGCTTAAAGGAGGTACAATATGAATTTACTTGAAGTAACGGGACTTAAAAAGGTCTACACACAGCGGCTCGGCGCAAAGCCGAATGTCGCACTGCGAAACGTCAGCTTCTCTGCCGCAAAGGGCGAATATATCGCTATTATGGGCGAAAGCGGCTCCGGCAAGACTACACTGCTCAACATCCTCGCAACGCTTGACAAGGCGACCGCAGGTGTTGTAATGCTCTCGGGAGTTGACATAACAAAGATAAAGGACAGCGACTCTGCGCTTTTCAGACGTGAGCATCTCGGATTTGTGTTTCAGGACTTCAACCTGCTCGATACATTCTCCGTGCGTGACAATATTTTTCTGCCGCTCGTGCTTATGGGCAAAAGCTACGATGAGATGAACTCAAGGCTTCTCCCTCTTGCCGCAAAACTCGGTATAAGCGACCTGCTCGACAGATACCCTTATGAAATATCAGGCGGTCAGAAGCAACGCACCGCTGTCGCCCGTGCGCTTATAACAAACCCCGATATTCTGCTTGCGGACGAGCCTACAGGCGCACTCGATTCAAAAGCGTCGGAGGAGCTTCTCAATCTGTTCGGTGAAATAAACCGTGACGGTCAGACTATCCTTATGGTAACACATTCGGTAAAGGCGGCAAGCAGTGCCTCACGGGTGCTTTTCATAAAGGACGGCGAGGTTTACCACCAGATATATAAGGGCGTTTCCGGAGCGGAAGAATTCTATGCAAAGATAAACGATACGCTGACGGTGCTTGTGGCAGGCGGTGACCGCAGATGAAAACACTGTTCTACCCGAAGCTCGCCGTGAACGGCATGAAGAAAAACAAACGGCTTTATCTGCCTTATATCCTTACCTTAGTTGCAATGGTGATGATGATGTACATCACGGCATACCTTGCAAGGAGCGAAAACATCGCAAACACAAACAGAGGCGTTTACGCACAGTGGTGTCTTTGGCTCGGAATAATCGTAATCAGCATTTTCTCCTTGATTTTTCTTTTCTACAGCTACTTTGTGCTTATCAAAAACCGTGGCAAAGAGTTCGGCTTATACAATATTCTCGGAATGAACAAACGCAACATTGCACGCATACTCCTTTGCGAAAGCCTTTTCACGCTTATCATATCGCTTCTTTGCGGACTTGCCGCAGGAATACTCCTGTCACGCCTCGCTGAGCTGTGTATGTTCAGACTTCTCGGCATTGAACCTGTCGGAAATCTGTCTGTCGATGCAGGCGCAATAGCCATTACCGCCGCAGTATTCACAGCCATTACGATAATTCTTCTGCTGAGCGCCTTTGTCCGCATAGGCAGACTAAGCGCAATCAATCTGCTTCAAAGCGAAAAGCAGGGCGAAAAACCGCCACGGGCAAACTTCGTATTTGCCTTATTCGGCTTGATACTGCTTGCTATCGCTTATTACATTGCCGTCACAACACAGGCGGGCATTGAAATTGTCGGGAATTTCTTCCTTGCGGTGCTTCTTGTAATAATCGGCACTTATATGCTCTTTGTCAGCGGCTCTGTCGCACTTTGCCGACTGCTGATGAAAAACAAAAGATATTACTACAAAGCGAATCACTTTGTATCCGTTTCCGGAATGACATACCGTATGAAAAGAAACGGCGCAGGACTGGCTTCTGTCTGCATTCTTTCAACTATGGTGCTTGTAATGCTTTCGTCCACGATAAGTCTTTTTTCGGGGATACAGACAAGCACGTTTATCCGCAGCCGTGACATCTCGGTAACGCTCACTTACAACAGCTTTGAAGATAAGACGATACGCAATATTTCCGACCTGTGCGGCACAGCGCTTGACACGGCGAAAAGCAATGATCATAGCCCCGTAAATACTCTTTCGTATGATTATCTTGAAGTCGGCGGTTATTTTTCAGATAATACCGTCCACTTAGCCCCAGCGACAGATTCCGCAGATGTAAGCCAATCTGAAATAAAGGACTTTTTCTTCATCACGCTTGATGATTATAACAAAACGAGCGGCAGGCACGAAACGCTCTCCGAAGGCGAAATACTGACGGCAGGCTCCGACAGCACCGACGGCGAAATAATATTAGACGGCAAGAAATATAAGTCAAGGGCAGTTCCTATGCCGAAAAATATTTCCTACGGTGAAACGGTTTACAGCGTATTTTTCGTTATTCTCCCCGATAATAACACCCTTTACGATATATTCCTTCTGAACCGTCAGGCTTACGGCGAAAACGCATCGTGGTTAAAGCATTATTTCGGCTTTGACATTGACGGAAGCAACGCCGACAAGCAAGCCCTGTGCGACAGCCTCACGGACATTCTGGCAAAAAGCTCACGGAATATGGAGAATATCTTCCCCTTTGCCGAAAGCAGAACCGAAAACCTTGATGTGATGATAGCGACCTACGGCGGACTTCTCTTTCTCGGAATATTCTTAGGACTTGTCTTTATCTTTGCCACTGTGCTTATAATCTACTATAAGCAGGTTTCGGAGGGCTATGAGGACAGAGAACGCTTTGCAACGATGAGAAGTGTCGGAATGACGGAAAAGGAAATAAAGAAAAGCATAAACTCGCAGGTACTGACCGTGTTCTTCGCTCCTCTTATCTTTGCAGGCATACACCTTACATTCGCCTTTCCGATAATACTTAAAGCAGTTAAAATGTTCGGCTTTGCCGACAGCACGCTTCTTCTTATCGCAAACGTGATATGCTTTGCCGTATTTGCCCTGTTCTACATTTTCGCCTATAAAATAACCTCGGGAATTTACCTGAAGATTATAGGAAGAAAATAACCCATTTAAAACCAATGCCCGCCCTCAACGGACGGGCATTTCAGGCTGTCGATAAACCTTTGTGTTTTCTGAAAATGGGGTCGCAGGGGCGTAGCCCCCGACAGGGTCTAGGGGCGGTAGCCCCAGCAAAATAGCCCCTTCCCACGGGGAAGGGGTTTGGGGTTTCGGCAAGGATGCCGAGATAGAACGCCCAAAGGCTTTGCAGGACGCAAAGCCCACAAAGCGTTCTTATAGGGATAGAGAATTCGCATTATCTTATAAAAAACAGACTTTTTCTACAATCTGCGATGCCCGTCCTCAACGGACGGGCATCTTCTCACCCCAACGTACAATCAAGCACCATCATAACAACAAACCCTGCCGCCGCACCTATCGTTCCTATGTTGCTATGCTCTCCGCTCTGTGCCTCGGGTATAAGCTCTTCTATCACAACATACATCATAGCCCCTGCCGCAAACGACAGCATATACGGCAAAAGCGGAGCGATGAAAGAAGCGAGCAGTATCATCACCGCCGCACCTATCGGCTCAACAACTCCCGACAGCACTCCCATCACAAACGCTTTCCCCTTTTTCATTCCCTCGCTTTTAAGCGGCATTGAAACCACCGCTCCTTCGGGGAAGTTCTGTATTGCGATACCCAGCGCCAGCGCAAATGTGCTTGCAAGAGTAACGCTGTCGCCGCCCGTGCCGGTTGACCCGGCTACAGCCGCACCGACAGCCATTCCCTCCGGCACATTATGGATAGTCACCGCAAGCAGCATCATGGTAGTTTTTGAAAGACCCGAGCGCACGCCCTCAGGCTTATCGCTGTCAAGATGCAGGTGCGGCACAAAGCTGTCTATCCCAAGCAGGAACAGTATCCCCGCCGCAAAGCCGACCACAGCAGGCACCCAGTTCATTTTCCCGTAGCCCTGTTCGGACAGTTCCATTGACGGTATCAGAAGCGACCATACCGAAGCCGCTATCATTACTCCCGATGCAAACCCAAGCAGCAGCTTCTCCGTCCCTGCCCTCACCTTATCACGCATAAGGAACACCATAAGCGAGCCGAGCGTTGTTCCCATAAGCGGTATCATCAGTATCAGAAATATCTCCAATTGCGTCACCTCAATATAAGTTAGTTTAGACTTACCACTTATATTTTACCACAAACAAAAGAAAAAGCCAAGCGTTACACCTGACTTTTCCCGTAATATTTACTTTTTGCGTTTTCTTGCCGTAACTGTGCTTATCATCACCGCAACCGCAACAACAGGGGCAGCTGCCACCGCAAACGGTATATCTCCGCTTGTATTCGGATTTGTCGGTTTATCCGGCTCTACAGGCTGTTCCGGCTCTGCAGGATTTTCCGGCTTTGCAGGCTGTTCGGGCTTTGCAGGTTCTTCAGGCTTAGCAGGTTCTTCAGGCTTTGCAGGTTCTTCCGGCTTCGCAGGTTCTTCCGGCTTCTCCGGTTTATCCGGCTCTTCGGGCTTTTCGGAATCTTTTTTTACCGTCACAACAAATTCCGATATATCGCTTATCAGTCTGCCGTTTTCATCTCTCGTTACGCTTACGGCAAAATTCTCGTCACTTACAGCCGTATATCCCTCAGGAATATCAGCCTCGGCTTCATGTTCGCCGTAAGGTGCATATTCATTGTACTCATAAACTATGTTACTGTTTTCGTCAACGATCTTTACTTTGATTACAGGGAGCTTTTCAATAAGCAGTACGATCTCGCTGTCGGCAGGATACCATTTGCCGTCTATATAAAGCAGCTTCGTGATAGCGTCATTCCTGCTTTTCAGTTCATACTGATAATGGTCATATCCCTCAGGGCAATCAAGGTTATCTATGTTGAATATTGTGTGATAAGCATAAGTTACTATGCCCTCATCCACTACATCTCCGGTGAATGCGTCACAGTAAACAACACGAGTTGTTTTGTCTGAGTTATCAACGGCAGGCGTTACATCGAATATCACATAACTCTTATCAGAAACATACTTGCCGTTTTCTTCTGTGATATTGACGGTCGCCTTGCTTGCTCGTGTGAATACATATCCGAATTTTGCAAGATCCTTCTCGTCATATTCGATTACGTTTTCACCAAGCGTCGTAAACTCTTTCTCATCGGATAAAACAACCGTTGCGTAGTAAGTAAAATATACAGGTACGATAACGCCCTTTACCGTTCTTACCGTGACAGTCGCAATATCGGAAGTAAATTCGCTGTCGGTAGCTTTCTTTCTTACCTCAACCGTATATTCCGTGTCACTGTCAAGCCCCATAATATAGTCGCTGTCGCTTACCCACTTGTCCTGACCTTTTATACGGTATTCATATACTCCGTTTCCGTCAATGCCGATATAATCCGGTCCCGGCTTTGCCTTTACATTTTCGGGAGCGGCAGGTCTTTCAGGCACTTCTATACAAAGCACCTCGCTTGCAAAACCGTTTAAATCAGCTATGCGCTGAAGGTAGATATTCTTTCCGGGTGTGAGCGGTATTGTTTCCTCATCGAGTGCTACCGCATCGCTCATATCAGAAGAATACGAGTATACGAAATTCTTCGAGAATGTGTAAAGAGTAGCTTCCTTGCTATAAGCAAGAGTCTTTACAGCGGGAATAATCGTGTATCTCTTCGGCGTTGTTTCCGTTGCAAGCAGTTCGCCGTTCATATCATAAACGCTTATCTCCTGCTTTGTAAAGTCAGCCACCGAGTCACCGTCTGCAAGTATATTTCCGTCTTTATCCTTTACGGTAAATCTGCTTTCATCATACTGTATCGTTTCCTTGTCCTTATCATAGCCGATATACCGCTTTGTTGCCTTTACGGTATATCCCGAAGCGTCCTTTCCGCTTGCAGACGATTTTATTACTATATCACGGCTTTCGCCGGGGGCTAAAGTGATTTCCTCTGACCACTCATCAGACATAACTCTTTTGCCGTCAACGGTTATTTCATCGCATCCTCTCGGACGTATCGAAATACCGCTCTCGCCGACAGGAAGAGCTATCACGTTCTCATTAGCATAGTCATCGGGCGTTACATATATCTTTTTATCCCCGTAACTTATCGCATACTCCGTAAGCGCTGATTTTGCCTTTGTATATGTACGGCTGACAATGTTTCCACTGCTGCCGTCCGTCTTGCTCCACGCCGAAACAGTGCAGGCTTTTTCAAGAATTATCGGCTTTGTGTAGCGTATCGCCGCACCTCCGTCTATGCTGTACCATATTTCATCCGCTCCGCTAAGCTCCAGCTTGCTTCCGAGTGCAACAGGACCTTCAATTATCGAAAACCTCACATTTTCCGATGCGATCCTGCTCTCCAGCAGAGGATTTGTAAACGCACTAAGACAAAAGCCGGTAGTGCATAATGTATATCCGCCGGTTACATAGGACAGCTCCGACACGTCATTCCAATCCTTGCCGTTTTCGCTGTACATTGAAACTCTGCCGTCGTCGGAATACTTCGGTGAAGAATTGTAAAAGCCGTTAAAATACGTTTCAATCGGCAGCGGATATTCATACTGCGGATTAGTCAGCTTTACCACTATCGAAAAATTTTCTCCGCTTTTAAGTGCGACCGCCTTGTCAAGCTCCACTGTATGATAACCGGGATATTTCTCCGTTCCCGTAAGACCGCTTGAAGCTATACTGCCGCTTACGGGGTTTTCCTTGTCCGTACCGGTATAGACAGTTATCTCATACTGCGTATTTACATCGGTCGTATAGAACGAAACCGCTTCAAGCTGTTCATCGCCCTTTGCCGTGAATATATTCGACATATAGCCGTATTTCTTGGCGTCTTCGTCTTTATAGAACGTATCCGCCGAAGCGTTCAGCGACCACATCTTTCCGACGCCGTAATAATTGCTGTAGTTGTCCTTGCTGTCAACAATATATGTTGCCACCGAGCCTATAGTCGGGTCTTCATACGACAGCCAGAAATATCCGTCATCTCCCCAGTCTGCACCCCAGCTGTTCTTTATGAGCCATGCGCCGTCTTTTTCGGGACGGGTGTCATCACTTGTGCCGAATTTTTCTCTTGAAAAATCATCATCCCATCCGACGACCGAAACCGCATGGTCGGAAACTTTATTCTCGTCATAACAAAAGGAAGTGTAATATTCTTTGTTGTAGTAAGCATCATCACTGCAAAACGAAATCGTCGATGCACCGTATTCGCTTACAAGCTCCTTTATGATATTTTCGGAAACTTCTTTTTCTAAAATATTATCATACCCGTCCGTAATATAGGTATTTGCCGTTGCAAAGTACACATCTGTAAGATGAAAATCGCTTTCACCCGTCAGATGCTCATCGGTATCATCCTTGTCATACGGCAATCTGTAGGAATAAACAGGACCGTTCCACTCCGCCAGCGTAGCCGTTGCAAGGCTCTCAAAACCACCCATATCATAGGGATTATCGAAATCCTCTTTGCTTCTTACCCCGTTGAAGAATTCCCGCATATAATCGTTCTCATATGCGTTCCAGACAAGGTGTTTTTTAGAAAAGGAAATATCGGTAAACTGCGTTATAAGCTGTGACTCTATCGTGCCAAGCGACGCAAACGACCAGCAGGTACCGTACGGCGACTGATTCTCAACCGGCGACACCCTGCCGTAATCCCTCAGGTCATACGATGACGGAAATTTTTTATTTGCCGTCTGTGTAAGCTGTGCGTAGCTTTCGCCAAGATACGACATATCAAGCATAGACGGCGCAGCCCCCACTTCGTTGCCCTCACCGGAATCAATATATCCTATATATTTTTCCGACACCGATGAAAGCATACCGTGACCGTTAACCTTCACAGGCGCAAGCTGTGCCGATGCTGTCATATTAAGCGGCACGCTTCCTGCCGCAAGCGTAGCGGCTGTTATCGCCGCAATAATTCTTTTGAAAAGATTTTTCATATTTCCTCCTTTTTCAGTCTGTTGTTAATTTGTAATACAGTAATTGTAATAATAGTATTATACAGTATTTTTTGTGAAGTTTCAATATATTTTACAAAAAAATCTCCGCAGCCCAAAGCCACGGAGATAAAACCGTCAGATGTAACGCCGTATTACTTGATTACTTCGACCATCATGCCGGGAGCGGCCATTACAGCGTTTGATTCGTCTGTATCAATGTGCATAGCGTCTGCAAAATTCTCGCTTACTCTGATAACAACATCGCCGAGAATTGCCTTTCTTCCGTCAGAATCAACCTTTACGCTTACAACGTCCTTGTTCTTTACGCCCCACTTTTCAGCGGTTTCGGGAACAAGGTGGATGTGACGCTTTGCAACGATAACGCCCTCGCTGATTTCGATCTCGCCCTCAGGACCTGTTATCTTACAGCCGGGTGTGCCTGCAATATCGCCCGATTCTCTTACGAATATAGGACATCCGATAGAACGTGCGTCCGTAGCTGAGAGTTCAACCTGTGTAGCAGGACGAACAGGGCCTAAAATAGATACGTTTGCAAGCGATCTCTTGGGGCCTGTTATAGTAACTCTTTCCTCGCAAGCGAACTGACCGGGCTGAGAAAGATCCTTCTTCTTTGTAAGCTCGTGACCCTTGCCGAACAGTGTTTCGAGTGCCTCCTGCGTAACGTGGATGTGACGTGCGGAGGTTTCCAGTAATACTTCCATTTTTTCCATAATGTTATCCTTCTTTCATGCCAAAGGCAATTTTTACTGTTAACATTATACACCCGTGAAACGAAAATTTCAAGTGTTTCATATAACGAATATCGGGCGGAACAAAAAAGTTATAACAGCGTCCGCTATCCCCAGCAGAAAGCACCCGATACAGCATACCGCAAACCGCTCAAGATATATCTTATAATAGTGCGGAGCCTCGTCACGCCTGCCTTTAAGCACAGCCAGCACACTGTTTGAGCATAACACGGACAGACGGCACTGATAACAGCAGATTACCGTTCCTATAAATGCGGACGGAAGAACAAACACCGCAAAAGCCGGTATCCCGTTTGCCCCGTATATATTCACAAGCGCCGCAAACGTCATTCCCACGCCTATACCCTTGAATGCCGGTATAAGCGCACCCACAGGCTGTCCCACAGCGCAAAGCCCTGCTAAAAACGGCACAATGCACCATATAAGCGCCGATATGAACGAAGCGGCGGCATTCCCGAAAAATCCGCCGTGTATCCTTCCTTCGAGAAAGCCCTCCAGCATCTCATCAGGCACGGTCACCGTTGCCTTCCCGTAAAACACCGCCCCGACAACAGCCCCGATAACCGCCGTTATAAAGAGTATCAGCCCTGCATACTGCCTGTTGCGCCTGCCTTTAACCACTACTTCCGATACGGTTATACCGTCGGCACTCAGCTTCCCGTTTTCCTCCGTCATAACCACCGTATCCGCATCCTGCCCCTTGCAACCGGCGTCCTCATCCACCACAGCGTCAGGCTCGCACACCGCATTTCGTTCCTTTAAAAATTCTTCCCTTGTCATAATTTCGTTCATACTGCACGTCCTTTCCTTTCGGGTACTCTACAGTAAATCTATGAAACGAGAAGAAAATTTATGACCGTTTCGCAATAAAACACAACCGTCATGCCTCAGCACAGCGGTTGATTTCAGATGAAATATATGATATAATAGCGAAGAGGGTTCCTCGGACGACAGGCGGTCAATACATCTCCCAAGATGCGAAAACATCTGAAAGGGGGTGTAGCTGATGTACATAACCTTGAGCGATTTAACACAGATAGGTATTTTCCTTACTGCGTTCACAGTTATGATATTTACTATCAGTTCTTCAAATAAAAAGAAATAACCGCCCACAGCTTCCAACTACGACGGTTATTTCTTAGCCAACACGGGAGCGGTCGTCTGTCGTTCCCTCTTTATTTGTATTCTATCACACTTTCGATAAATTGTCAAGGTGCATTCTGATAGCCAAACAACCGCCATGCCTCAGCACAGCGGTTCAGACTGTCGATAAACCCACGCACCGCAAAAATGCAGATAAATTATCTGACACAAAATTAAAATAGGATAAGTAAAAGAATTTCACACAGCCGTAAAAACGGCTGTGTGAAAGCATTTTTGCTCACTGCGTCAACCGCCCCTCAACGTACCTTTGTACGCCTGTCGGAGCGGTTTCCTTGTCTGCGTGTGTTTCTCAACGTCTTCAGCGTGTCGAAAAATACTTTTTCGACACGCAACAACCGCCATGCCTCAGCACAGCGGTTGTTTCCTGTTATCCGTTAAATTTCATATTAATAATATCCGGGATCCGGCAGACCGCTGAGATAATATCTCGGGTTCAGTCTTTCCGAACCGTACCTTACTTCAAAGTGGCAGTGACAGCCGTACGCAAGTCCGGTTTCGCCTACTGCGGCTATGCACTCGCCCTGATTTACCTCCTGACCTGCACTGACGAATATCTCACTGTTGTGGGCATATACCGTTGTGTATCCGTCGGGATGAAGTATCATCACGGCATTACCGAGTCCGCCGTTGTCCCAGCCTGCGAATATTACAGTACCGCTTGCTCCGGCATATACATCCGTACCGTAAGGTGCGCCTATATCAACGCCTCTGTGTCCGGCATAACCGCCGTCCCACCAGCCCCACTCCCAGAATGTGCCGCCGTCAACAGGCCATATATACTTCTTGCCCGTATCGGCAGAAGCATCTGAATAATGCGATGACTGCGGAGGCAGAGTACCCTGAAGGATTATCTCCGTTACAGGCTCTTTCACTCTTTCGGTTTTCTTTATGGTACGCTTGACCTCTTCGCCGTTTACATAATACACCTTTGCGGTGATTTTGTTCGTACCGGTCTCGCCCTCCTGGTAAACCGTTTCAACGCCCTCATAGCGTGTATCATCGTCCTCATATTTCGTTTCATACGGAACTTCAACGTTGTATGTTTCCGTTCTTGAAATACTTACCGACAGGAAAGGCACCTCCTGCGTTTTGAGCAGCTTTTCGCCGGCTCTCAGCACATAGTCCTCATCCATAATACCGGGATTCAATGTCTCAAGCTCCTCCATGCTTATTCCGAGCTTCGAGCATATTCCCGAATGGCTGTCGCCGTCAACCACAGTGTAATAGGACGCTTCTTCCTTTTTGGAATTTATCAGCTTGATAATTTCATCGCTTGAGACAATACTGTCCGACAGATAAAGACCGGGAACATACTCTATATCCTTCTCAAAGGCAACGTCCTCGTCCTTTGCATTTGTGCGGTAGCCGTCAAGTATCTTCTCAAGCTCAGCCTCAACCGCTGTATTGTCAACAAGTGCGCCATAGAACTTTCCGCCTATGTACATTCCGTATGCATACTCGATAGGAGTATCGCTCAGCTCAAGCAGCTTGTTTGCAAGCTGATATTTCGTCAGATATTCCTGATCACCGAGCATTTCGAGCGAATATCCCGGCTCCATGCTTATCTTCTTCTCGTTGCCGATATATGTGATACGCTCCTGCATTATACGCTCTGCGTCATTGAATACCTGCTCGCTTTCGACATATCCTACAAACTTTCCGTCAACCGTCAGCTTTATCGCATAGTCTGTACCCGTCGCATATCCGACAACGCTCATAAGAAATACTATTGCAATAATCGGTGCGGCATAGTTGAACAGCGTTACCGCAAGGCCCTGCTTGCCGAATACTGCGTCCTTTGCTATACTTCCGTACAGCTTTGCCGCCTTCTTTTTGTCGCCCTGCTCCTTTGCGGTCCTTATCTGCCTGTTTGTACGCTGAAGCACACGCTTTGACTTTAACAAAGGCGCAAAGAAGAAGCTGCCTATTTCGCAGAACGTCCTCTTTACTGCGTCCCTGAAAAGCGCCGTATGCTTCCATATAAACACGGCGGCATAAGCCACATATACAGCAGGCTTTGAAAATACATCGGCTATGATATGACAGAAATACTGCCCAGCCATAACCAGAAAATCAAAGATTCTGTCAGCAACAGCCGATATACCGTTTTTGCCTTTGTCTTTTTCTTCGTTGTTTTCTTCATTCCGATTCTCCGACGTATCGGCAACCGCAGGCTTTACATCAGCCTCCTGCGCTTCCTTCTCACTGTCGCTGTCAGGAAGTATAGTTTCCTCAATATCGTCACGATAATCGGGTATCATCAGTTTTCCCATTATCAATCCTTTTCCGTATAAACCAAAACAAACGGGCATACGCCCCAAACAATCAATATATTTATATAATAACCCGCCGTTGTGAACGACAGGTGATAAATCAACGCTTTTTCCGTTAAAAGCAGGAACGGGCATAACGCCCGCTCCACACCTTTAAGGTTGCTTTTCCTTCCGTCATGAAAGACAGCAATCTTTTCCGTCACCGCCATTATAACATAAAAGATTACAAAGCCGCAACAATTTGTAACTATTTTGTTACCGTTTTGTAACCATTTCGCCCTTTTGTACAAAAATACATCTACTTTCGCTTTTATAACAGTGCATTTTTAACAGACTTATTTTTATTGTGATTTTACATAAACGCTACACATTAATTTGTGCAACCCTTACAAATATTTTTTGGTAATTTCAGTATCTGTTGACACGCTCAACGCATTTGTGCTAAAATATAGATGTGAAATTATGCTTACCGTTAAGTTCAGGCAAAAGGCAGGTGATACCCATGAACACGAACGAAGAAAATAAAACAGAAGACCGTGAAAGCGGGATTCAGACATATGACAGAAAAAAGAAGTCACACAGCAATTTTCTTAAAATCGGCTGTGCGTCATGCGGTTTTGTCGCCGTAGTCGCTCTTTGTGTTCTGTCAAGCCGTTACTCATGGTTCGGAGTAAAAGCCGATGACGAGGGTATCAGCTACAACAACGGTTCAGCATCATCATATTCCACTACTGCACCTGTCGAGGAACAAAAGGTTCCCACCAAAGCCATCAAGCATAACGAGGCACAGGAAACCACCGTTGCAACATCGGCAACAACATCGGTAACCACAACAGCAAAAACCACTCAGACCACAGCGGCGACAACCAAAGCTACAACGCCTGCGACAACCGCCGCACCAAAGCCCGCATGGACAGAAAAGAAGTGTAGCGGCACAATGTACATAAACATTTCAAGCTGTTCCGCAAGAAAAGAGGGCTTACAAGGCTCTGAGGTCATTTCCTATAAATATTACGGAGATGCGGTAAATATCGCCGCGCTGACAGACACCGGCTACTATAAGCTCGATGACGGCACATATATCCACAGCGACTATCTTTCCGAAAGCAAGCCTGTCGCAACTACCGTTCCCGCAACAGCAAAACCCACCGTGCAGGATAATGCAACTCCCGCACCGGTCATAACCGACAGTCCCGTAAACTGCACCGCAGAAGAGGCGGAGGTTTTCCGTATCGTGAATGAAATCCGTGTTTCCTACGGACTTAAGCCTTATAAGTGGGATGCAAACGCATACAAGGCGGCGAAAGCACGTTGCAGTGAAATTGAGCAGAAGTTCAGCCATCTGCGACCGGACGGTTCAAACTTCAAAACCATATACGGCTACAATGATGATGAGTTATGGTATAAGTTCTGCTCCGTCGGAGAAAATCTCGGCTCAGGTCAGCCCACCGCACAGAGAGTAGTCGACAGCTGGATGGCTTCCACCAAGGGTCACCGTGAAAATATTCTCAATCCCGATTTTGAAAATCTCGCCGTAGCATTCGGCACATATAACGATGCTTATAAGTATTACTGGGTACAGGAATTTACAACCTACAGATAAGCATAATAACATGTTTTAAAAGCACAAACGCACAGGCTGTTCGCCTGTGCGTTATTTTTATGCTATATTTTCGTAAGATCCTCCGCTCTTACCGCCGCAGTGACCTGCCCGCCCTGACCGATGACGATATAGTCCTCTCTGTCACCCGAGCCTGCCTGCATAACCTCGTACACATTCGTGTACACGAACAACGCAAGCGAGGCACCGTTATACGTCTTTGCGCCGTAATTCACCTTGACCTTATCGCCTACAGCGAATTTCTGCGTTGTGTCATTGTTTTCCGTGATTTCCGCCTTGTACAGATTCTCTGTATAAAGCCAGCCGGTAGGCACCGAGCCGATGCCTATAAGCGTTTCCTTGCCGCTTGCCGACACCTGCTGAACGGTATAGATTGTATCATATACATAAGAATACGGCTCTACTCCGTTCGTAAATCTCGCACCACGCTTCACCCTCACGCTGTCGCCCTTTTTAAACAGATTCACGGGCTTTTCGGGCTTATCACCGCAGTTTTTCTTATACCATTTTGCCGTTATCGCAG
>OGPL01002298.1_pt1 | contig 14547 bp, 7 predicted proteins | sample 1552901 | NCBI WGS metagenome assembly OGPL01 (sample SAMEA2580244, study PRJEB22360) | human gut metagenome | biome: human gut; feature: human-associated habitat; material: faeces | place: Denmark | collected 2008/2010 | reverse complement strand
AAGGTAGCGAATCCCCAGAGCCCGGTTTGGCCCGGGGGGGGGAGCCACTGCGAGTTTGCAGTCAATCTTGTCGGTCACGCTGCCCTTGAATGGAGTTTGACCATTGAAGATAAACACCTCAAACTTATCGCCGCCTTGGTAGCCCACTTGGCTCTTGAACGAGAGGATTTTGCTCTTAGCCTTCTTGATGTCGATAGCAGGGCTGATGAGCCATGCTTCGAATGGTGGCTTTGTGCCCTTATAACCAGTGATGCAAGCGTAGGTATTGTCGTTGAATGTAGAGGTGAACCATTTCTTGTCGCCTTGTGGAGTGTAGATGGTCCAAGTGCCTGGAATGCCGCTTTCAAAGTTTTCTTCCACGCTGGTCACACCGCCAGTGGTAATAGAGAGTTGGAACTCGGCGGTTGAACCGCTGTTGCCGGTGATACCGTGAGTGCCCATGAATTTAGCAAAGTTGCCCTTCACGAGAATCTTACTGTGGAGCACCTCTGGCCAGTCAACGAGGTTGGCAGTCTGACGGAAAGGAGAACCCTGTGGCAGAGCCACCACCATACATTTGCTAATGTCGCGGCAGTCGGCTGTAGGAGCAATCACGAGAGTGTTGTCGAGGGTGGTAGGAGCAGTCCATTCAATGTCGTCGGCACTCTTCACCTCGCTCACTTCAGGAGCCACAGCACCCACTACATAGCCAGAAACCCAGCCGCTCAAACCTTCAGCCTCGCCAGCGATAGCCTCTTCCACGGTGTATGGGTCGGTGAGCAAGCCCTTGGTTGAAGATGAGAAGCCGATGCAGTCGTCTGCGGTGCGGATATAGAGTTGCCATGTGCCGCCGTCGAGTTTGGTGGCGCTGGTGTTGTAGTAGCTGAGCACACCCACCACCGAGCCGGTGCCCAATGGGAGGATATTGGCGCGGAATGTAGCGTAGTTGCTGTTGCGAACCACCAAAGTGTTGCCGTTTTCATCTTCAATGTTACGGTTGGTGGTAGCGTCGGAGTTAGCGAAGGTATTCACGCCATCGGCATCAGAAAAGCGCACATTGTCGATGCGCACGAGGCGGCCTTGCCATTTTTTGAGTGTTTCGGCGTCGGTTTTGAGGTCGCTGATGCTCATTGGAATGGTATCAACCTTGTTTACTGCTGGCAGGCCGTTGAGTTCTGCAATGCTTTGGAAAGTGGCCAATGGCAGGAACGATGCTTCCCACACACTGCCTTTCTCATAAAATTCAGGATAGCCAATTTGCTGTTGGCCGTTGTATTTGCCCACGAAGCAGTCCTTCATGTTGAGCACGATTTCCTGTCCCACACGGTAGGTGTTGTAGAGGCTGGTGCCGTTGATTGAGATAGAGAAGCCTGCGGTGCCGTCGGAAATGTAGAGGCTCTTGTAGATGTTGCCCGACACGTCGTTGGCGGTCACCCAGCCGTGAATCACGATATCTTCCTTCACGGTGTCGATGTAGTTGTTCACATCTTTCCAATACTTCGCCTTAAAGTCGGCGATGGTCATGTTGGGCTGGTGAGTGGCCTGTGGCACAACCATAGGTGGGGTATCAAAATCGTCGTTACAGCTCACGAATGTCAATCCGAGAAGCAGAACGCTCAAATATACATAAAATCGTTTCATAATGTATGTTGTTTTTTTATTGTCAGAGAATGAATAATGTTTTGAAATTGATTAGAATCTAACACCTGCATTGACAAAGATGCGAATACCCTGTGCGTAGTAGTACTTGTTAGGATATTTGGTGGTGGAGAAGTTCTTGTAGTCGAAGCGACCTTGCTGGTAACCGCCGGTTTGAATGTTGCGGTTGTCGAGCAAGTTGTTGATGCTCAAGTTGAGGTTGAGCGATGCTGAGCGGCTGAGGTAAATGAGTTTACCGAGGCTCATGTTGATAACCAATGCTTCGTTGAACTTGTCTTGAGTGCTGATTTCGCGAAGGCGTTGCTCCAGTTCTGCTTCGCTTGAGCACACTTTCCAGAGGTCGGGAAGTGCCTCGTGGCGAACTGGTGAGAGGTCAACGTAAGCGCGATTCATCCATGCACCATTCAGTTCAAAGAACCACATGTGAGGACCTGCGTACTTGAATGCGAGGCTGTAGGCTTCTTGTGGAGTGCCGCTCACATAGTAGTTTTTCAAATACACGGTTTGGGTAACGTCGGGTTGCGAGCCGTTTTCGTAACTGCGTGTGCCGGTTGGGCGGTTCTTGTACTGGTAGCGGCCAATGTTGGCGGCAGCCGATACGGTAAGGCTTGAAGTGAGCTTGTAGCTCAAGCCCACTTCCACACCCTTAAACACCTTGTGCACGTTGGTGAGTGCGTAGTTCATAAAGGTGCTTGCGAGGTCGTCGTAGAATGCGGTGCGCTCTGTGCCCTTACGCATGTCGGTGTAGAAACCGGTGACCACGCCCTTGAAGTTGCGGTAGTTCCATTCGTAAGAGATGTCGCCCGATGCGATGATTTCGCTGTTGAGGTTGGAGATCACATCGTCTTTGATGCGAGGCGAAACGTAAGCGTTGTAAGAGAGTGGTGCGCGTGTGCCGTAGTAGCCGTGAGCCACGAAGTTGTTGCGGCCGTCGATTTTATACATCACGCTTGCCTTTGCGCCATAATTGAAGAAGGTGTGGGTTGCGCCCTTGCCGAATGAGTTTTCGGGGGCACGACCATTGCGCATAAAGCCTTCACGCTGATATTGGGTGAAACTGCCGGTTGCGCCATAAGCCAAATCCCACTTTGCGAATGTCCAAGAGTTTTGGAGCCAGAGGTTGGCGCCCACTTGGTTGATATTGTAGTCGTAGCCGAAACGGTCGTCAACGCCCACCTTGCGGTTAGGATTGTTGAGGTCGTTTTGCGCCATGTCGGGGTTTTCTGGGAAGTCGCGTTCGGCAAATTGGTCGAAGTCGCTCCAGTGTGTGCCGCCGAGCAAGTCTTTCACTGTCTTGTAGTATGAAGAGCAGGTGTAGTTGGCACCAGCGCCACCTTGGAGAGCGAGTTGGTCGGTGAGGCGCATGTTCAAGTTGGTGTTGAGTTGCCAACTTGCTTGATTGCTGTGGCGGTTTTCAACGATGTAGCTTGACCCCTTGCCTTCCATCTCGTTGAGGTAGTTGATTTGGTAGAGCTTGTCCCAGTTGAGCTGACGGAAAGAGTCGTCTTCACCAGTCCAAAGGTCGGTGTAGAGAGCGGCAATGGCTGGATTGCTTTCGTAGTAGCTTGGGAGATAGCGATAGTAGTCGGGACGTGGGTCGGCTGAATTATACCAGTTGATGGCGCTTGATGCGTAGAACGACTTGTGGAATGCCACACCAGTGTTGAGGGTGGTGCCTGTGTTGGGCTTCCAGAGCCAGTTGAGAATCACTGTTGGGTCAAAGGCCTCCACTTCGCGAGCGTTGCGCTTCTTGCCGCCTTGCCAACCCCAGTTGCTGTTGTAGAGGTTGTTGCCAGTGAGGCGGTAACATTCCTCAAATGTGGCAGAGTTGCTTGCACGGCGTGTTGGCGCACCGAAAGTGGTGAGCGCGATGCTGTGCTGAGCGTTGATTTCCTTCTGCACGGCGAGGAAGTAGCCCCAACTCTTATAGAACGAGCCAGGAACCACGCCTTCGCCAGCATAGCGGCCAATGGCGCTGAGCGTAACAGCCCATCCGTTTGGCATCAAGCCGGTGCTGTAAGTGGCCATACCACGCCAGCGGTAGTTGCTGTTGGTGTAAGCCACGCTACCACGGAAGCCGGGAGCGTAGTCCTTGGCGTAGGTGCTGATGTTGTTGGCACCACCCACTTCACCGAGGGCGTAACTACGGGTGTCGAGACCCATACCAATCGCCTTGCTCTTGAACGCCTGGTTCAAACCGCCAAGCATCGAGAAGTTGAAGCGGCCGCGGGCAGCGTCGTTGAAGTACACGCCGTTGATGTATTGCTGAGTGTACTCAGAGTTGTAACCACGAATGCGGAAACGCGCCACGCTGAAGTTGTAGCTGGCAGCCTGATAAAATGGGTTGTCACTTGCACCCGAAAGAGTGGCAACGGCTTGTGTGTTGCCTTCCTCGTCTTCGAGTTGCGATTCTGTAATCACCAAGTCGGCCTGGTCATCGTTGATAGATTGCGCAGGATTGAACGATGAAGACGTCAATCTCACGACACCCACGTTGAAAATCCCCTTTGCAGGAATCTCAACCTTAGTTTCACAGTCCTTGTAACCATAGCCAATCACGAGCAGCACATCGCTTCCCGGTTGCGCGTCGCTAATGAGGAAGTCGCCCGAAGGACCGGTTGTCACGGTATTGCCCTGATTGTCGAGCATTACCGTAGCACCCACCACGGGAAGTCCGCTCTTGGCATCAATCACCGTACCTTGCACGCCAGTCTGCGCCCAAAGGGCAGAGGCGCTCACAAGCATGGTGAGAAGCAAAAACAGTTTTAATTTCATAAATGAATGTATTAGTGTTAATAAAATTTTTCGTCTCTATTTTAGTTTAGAAAGGAATTTTCAAAATTAGCACTTTTTTTTGAAATATTCACACACACCACACATAAATATAAAAAGTCAACAGGTCTACGAGTCAACAAGTCAACGAGCAATAGGGTATGGAGGGTTAAAAAATAATTGTTTTTTTCTGCCACAAATTAGCACAAATTCCCACAAATAATCTTTTTGTTGAATCTCGTTGAATCTGTGTGAGCTTTGATAAATCGGAGCACTCAGAGCACTCGGAGTAATCAGACAACACCCCCACACCACACCACCATCCTCCGTGAGATTTTCCACCCACAAAAGAAAACCGTGAGATCCGCGAGATCTGTGTGATCTGTGTGAGCCTAAAAACCACAAACCGTAGAGCCTCCGTGAGATTTCTCACCATCAAAAGAAAATCTGTGAAATCCGTGGAATCTGTGTGAGCCTAAGAACCACAATCCGTAGAGCCTCCGTGAGATTTTCCACCCACAAAAGAAAACCGTGAGATCCGCGGGATCTGTGTGAGCCTAAAAAACTTCTACAAAGTGAGATCCGTGTGAGCCCACAAAGAAGCAAGATTGCGGGATCCGCGACCGGGTTTTGGTGGTTTGGGGTGAAATAATTAACTTTGCGGTAACAAAATAGCGACAGTATTACTTATGAAAAAAACGATTTTGGCTATGTTAGCGGCATCTGTGTGCGTAGCAGCGATGGCTGCACCTGTGAAGGGCGACAAGGCACAACTGCATTTTCTGGAAACCACCGACGTGCACGGCAGTTTTTTCCCCATTGATTTTATTAGCGGCAAGGCAATTGACGGGTCGATGGCTCGTGTGAGTGCCTATGTGAACGACTTGCGCAAGGCGGCTCCCGATGGCGTGGTGCTGCTCGACAATGGCGACATTCTGCAAGGCCGCCCGTTGAGTTACTATTACAACTACGTTGCCACCGACAAGGAAAATGTGGCGGCAAGCGTAATCAACTATATGCAATACGATGCACAGTCGTTTGGCAACCACGATGTGGAGCCGGGCCACGCCGTGTACGACAAGTGGACGAGCGAAGTGGCGTGCCCATCGCTCGGTGCCAACATTCTTGACAGCCGCACCGGTCTTCCCTACGCCATGCCTTACACCATCGTGAACCGCCAGGGCGTAAAGGTGGCTGTGCTGGGTATGCTCACACCTGCCATTCCCAACTGGCTCGCCGAGCCGATTTGGAGCGGACTGCGTTTCGCACCGATGGTGGAGTGCGCACGCTATTGGGTGGATTTTCTGAAGCGCAACGAGCACCCCGACTTGATAGTGGGGCTTTTCCATAGCGGCTACGAGGGCGGCATCGTGACCGACGACTACCGCGAGAACGCCTCGGCGCAAGTGGCGCGCGAAGTGCCTGGCTTCGATGTGATTTTCTGCGGACACGACCACCGTGTGCACAACTCGATGGACAAGGTGGCCGACGGCAGCGAGGTGCTGGTGCTCAACCCTGCCAACAACGCCATGGCGCTGGCGCAAGCCACCGTCGACTTGGAGTTCGACGGCACCAGTTGGAAGGTGACCGACCGTAAAGGCACCATCGTGGATATGAAATCCACACCCATCGACGAGAAATTTATGGCGCATTTCGCTCCGCAAATCGATGAGGTGAACCAGTGGGTGAAGCGCCCTATCGGCACCCTCGCCACCACCATCAACTCGGCTGACTGCTTTTTCGGCAACAGCGCGTTTGGCGACATGATTCTCGACCTCACCTTGCGTGTGCAAGATGCCGACATCGCTTTCGGTGCTCCGCTGCAAGCCGATGCCACGCTGAAAAAGGGCGTGATTACCGTGGGCAACATGTTCGACCTCTATCGCTTCGAAAACGACCTCTATATCCTCAATCTCACTGGCGAGGAAGTGCGCAAGCACCTTGAAATGAGTTACGGTCTGTGGATAAGCACGATGAAGAGCCCTTCCGACCACATTATGCGTCTGGTGGACACTGGCAAGGGATTGTGGTTCGAAAAACCCACCTACAACTTCGACTCTGCTGCCGGCATCGATTACGAGGTGGACGTGACCAAGCCTGAGGGCGAGCGTGTGAAGATTCTGCGCATGAGCAATGGCGAGCCTTTCGACGAGGCGAAGGTGTATCGTGTGGCGATGAACAGTTACCGTGGCAATGGCGGCGGCGAGTTGCTCACCCGCGGCGCAGGAATCCCGAAGGCGGAATTGCAGAAGCGCATCGTGTATCGCAGCCCAACGCAAATGCGCACCGAACTGATGAAGGTGATTGAGAAGGCTGGCACCATCAACCCCAAGGCTGGGCACAACTGGAAATTCGTGCCTGAAAAATGGACTAAACCAGCACTCGCACGCGACAGAAAATTGCTTTTTGGCAAAAAATAACCAATTTCAATCAAGATAAAAACGTATAACGACAATGATGAAAAAAATGATGATGGCAGCTGTGGCAGCGTTGATGCTGCAAGGCTGCGGTATGACTAACCCTGGTGTGAACGGTGGTAGCCAAATGGGTGGCACCACCACAAATAATAGCGGATCAAGCATTGGCAGCAACGCGCTCGGCGGACTGCTCGATTTGGTAGTGGGCAGCGTGAAACTCTCGCAAGCCGACATCATTGGCACATGGAGCTACGTGGAGCCTGCCTGCGCTTTCACCAGCGAAAATCTCCTTGCCAAGGCTGGTGGCTCGGTGGCAGCAAAGACCGTGAACGAAAAACTGCTGCCTGTGTACAATTCATTGCACATCTCAAGCGGGAACACCCAACTCACATTCAACGAAAACGGCCAATTCACAGGCAAAATCGGCGGATTCCCCATGTCGGGCACCTACACCTTCGACGCTGCCAACGGATTGGTGAAAATGAAGTCGCTCACCACATTCACTGCCCACCTCACACGCTCCACCCATGGCATGAACTTCACATTTGAATCAAAGAAAATCCTCACCCTGCTTCAAACCGTGAGTGCCCTCAGCGGCAACACCTCCCTCTCCACCATCGGCGACATCTCCAAGCAGTTCAGTGGCGTGCGCCTCGGCTTCGCCATGAAAAAATAATCCCCCCTCCTTTTTTAAACCCCCAGTTTTAAAAAAGCACAAAAAAATCACCAATCAGGCCCCCACGCTCGATTGGTGATTTTTTCATAAAATAGCGGTTCAGTGGATAAATACTGGGAACTCCGAAACAAAAAACATAAAAAAACAGCCTTTTAGCGATGCCAGTGCTTCGCACCAACGTCGCCCTCCCCAGCGAGGGCGGTGGCATCGCCAAAAGGATTAAAACCGCTCGCCTTCGGCGAAAAACCAAACCCGGTAGGGACGTGATACTTCACGTCCGCCCATAATTGTAATACCATATTGAATATCAATCATTTGACGCGGACGCGAAGTATCGCGTCCCTACCATGCAAAATCGTTTTGGGAGATTGATACAACCTCTTTTCAAGAAATCATTTTATCATCATGGGTTTTTCGCCGTGAAACGGCGAGCGGTTTTTATCCTTGGGGCAAAAAAATAGCACCTATTGGATTTGGGGTCCAATAGGTGCTTGATTATTTTGTAGCGCACTCGCAAGCAGTTCAGTTGAGAGTGGGATTTAACGCCCACTTAGGCAATCCTGTGAGATCTGTGGGATCTGTGTGAGCCACAGTCCTCAAACGCATGCGAGGCGTGGGGAATTAGCGGAGCACTTTTGCAGCGCTTTGGGTACCGTCGGTGTAGGTGGTCACCATGATGTTTACGCCATCGAATGGTTGAGCCGATTCCACACCCATCATGTTGAAGTAACTTACGCCCTTCACTTCCTTAGCGCTGTTCACATCGTTAACGCCAGTAGCAACCTTTTTAGCGTCCAAGTCGAGTGGATATACCACAAATTTGGTGCTTGGGGCTACGGTTGAGTCGTATGCAGTTTTGCGTGGAGCAGATTTTGCATCAGTTGTAGCCACTGCCACTTCTTTCACCAGTGCTTCAAATGAGTACACCTCGCCATCTGTCAATGTAGGATTATCTACAGAGTTCAATGAGTAATCAACCTTGAAGGCAGCCTTGAATTCCTGTGCATTGGCAGAACCAGTAGTATGACTTGGGAGATAGAATGCACCGTCGTTACTGTTGTAAACTGCCCAAACCACATTTGCGTATTCGTTAGCCTTTGGAGTAGCGAAGTAGTAACTGCTGGTGTACGCTGTGTTGTTACCCTTCACGCTGCTTTCGCCCATGAAGTTGATTGGGCAGTAGGTGTTAGGAGCAAAGTTGTTAGTAGCGTTTTCAAACACCACCTTGGTTGCTTCCATAGCCACGTTGAACTTTTCAGTAAGGCTACCAGTGATTGAGGTAACGATACTCTTCTCGTTCAGTTGGTTGTAGAGTTCAACTGGCAGACTCACGAGCATCCAGTTGTTTTGAGCGTATTCCTCTTGCTTGTTGCCGTTGATGTTGAAGAACTTGTCGTTAGCAGCAGGGGTGCTGAAGTTTCTCACAGCCTTGGCTGCGTCCTTCACCACGATGTAGTTCTTGTCACCTTTTTGGAACTTTTTAGCCACCACCATTTCATCGTTCACTTGGTAAGCGGTACCTTCTGCGCCATTCACTGCCAAGTTAGCCAATGTAGAGGCGTTCATCAAGATAATTGAGTCAAGGAAGAGGCGCTTACCACTGAAAGTGAATGTTGTGGCAGAAGTCAATCCTGTGATTTTTTCTGTTACAGTTGTCCATTTAGCGTTGGTGGCAGTGAATGATTTAGAAGTAGTCCCATCTGCAAATGTACCACCATTATTGATAGTCACAGAGATTGTGTTGGCACCAGATTTCCAACCTGCAATATCAAACGAAATTGCGTTATAGTTAGTGCCTGCCACAACAGGTGATGTAAGAGTACCATTTTCAGAAGTTCCAACTCTTACACAAGAATTTGCGGTATATGAGGTTTTGTATTTCCAACCAGAACAGTCAAAACTCTTGTCGCTGAGTGTTCCTGAACCTTCTGAGAAGTTGTTATCTCTACCGCCTTTGGTATTACAGCCGCTAAAGTTTTCTTCAGCGAAAGTAGAAGCCTTGATTGTAATGACAGACTCAGCTGTTGCCTCTCTCAACTCGTCATCAATCGCGTATGCTTTAACAGTTGTGGTAGTAGCCACTTCAAATGGTGCAGTATATTCATTTGCGCCTTCTTTGGGGTTTGAACCGTCTGTTGTGTAATAGATAGCAACATTACCTACAGCATTGTTTGCTTCAATTGTTACTGTTTGAGCAGAAGTATAGGTTCCTGTAGCAGGAGTGATTGTTAATTTTAAAGGTTTTGCCGACACTGTAACAGTGTATTCTGCAACGCCATCTTTTCCACCATATGCAGCCAAAGCAGTAACGGTTACAGAACCTGTAGTATTGAAAACAGCAGGGTTGAATGTCCAAGTTGCATCAGCTGTAACATCAGCAGTTGACTTATCGTCGTAAGTAGCAGTTACGGTCAAGCCTTCAGGGTTGAATGACTCACCAGTTTCATAAGCCACCTTAGCAGGTTCGCCAGTGATTGCGATAGAAGTCAAGGTTTTAGCAGCAGGTGCTGTGTATTCTACGAGGTAGTTGCCTTCGTCAAATTCGTAGGTGTCATTGAATTTCTTCAAAATGCCATAGCCAATCACAGTAGCACCAACCTCGATCTTTGGGTCTTCGGCATAAGTGTTTTCTGCATCTTTTTGGTTACGGAAGAACTGGAATTGTGGAGTAGTGGTTGCTCCATCGTCCGACACATTGAAAGTGATGTTTTTGTATTGTGTGCTGTATGGAGTGACAATCTTGCTCACAACACCCTTTACATAAACTGGGGTTGCAAGATCCTTACCAGCATCAATCAAAGAAATTGCTTGTTCTACGGTGTAAGCACCTTCTTTAGTGTTGGCAATAGTCTTAACAGTTACAGGACAAGTAGTTTCTGCGCTCACGCCGCCATAAGTGGCAGTAGCGGTTACTGAAACTGCACCAGCTTCAGTGAATGTAGCAGGAGTGCGTGTCCAAGTGGCTTTAGCAGTAACATCTTCTTGGGTGTCGTCATCGTAAGTGGCGTTTACCTTCAAACCATCTGCGCTGAAAGCATCACCCACAAAATATTCTTTATTGGTAGGTTCGCCAGTGATTGCAAGTGATTTCACAGTTTTTTGTGGTTCAGGACTGTCTGTATAGGTAACCGAGATAGACTTGATGTAGAGTGCACGAGTTCCATCAGTAAACGAGATGCTTATATCGCCCGATCCTGAAAGTTTTTCCACAGAAATAGGCTTTGCACTATTCTCGTCACCGCTCCAAGTGGAAGTCGATTGCTTAAGAACGACTTTGTCGCCCACTTTAATGGAACATATATGATTCCCTTTGTAACTTGCACAAGAAATAGACACAGATGAAATTTGTTTTCCAGAAAAAGCACTAGTCGTCAATGTCACTTGTTCTGGAGCTTGGCTTTTGCCTAACTGGATACAACCATAAGTAAAGTTTGTGTAGTTAACCTTATCACGGGTAACAGTCCAGTCTTTGCCATTCAATGTTACGGCAGCAGGTGTTTTAGTGCCCAGATCTTCCTTAGTAGAAGCGGTCCAAGTCCACGTATCTGCCCAGGAGGTGGCGGTGGCTAATATAGCCACGATTAATAATGTGAAAATTTTCCTCATAACGAAGATTGTTTAAAGAGTTATTTATATATCCGAATTGTCCCTAAGTAGTAATGGTATAGCCAAAGCTACGCACAAAGTTAGGCATTATTTCCTTAACCACCAGTATATTTAACAAAATAAATGACTCAAATTCATAAAAAATCATAAAACAGCAAAATCTTCTGAGTTGGAACGAATTAGCGTGAAGATTGTGCTGGAGCCCAGCATTTGAGCGCGCATCGGCGTTGGAAGAGGTTTGAGGCACGCCAACGCGAGGTGGAAGGATAAGGAAAAATGGCGGTAAAGGTGGTAAAAAAAACATAATTAGGGGATAAGGCGTACACTTTTAGCAAAATTTCTGTAACTTCGCAATTTAATAGCAGTTTTTTCGATGGAGAAATTAATGCAATATGTGTGGAAGCATCGCCTGTGGCGGTCGGAGGATATGGTCACCAACACCGGGAAAAAGGTGAGGGTGGTGGATCCCGGACTGCTCAACACCGACGCTGGTCCCGATTTCTTCAACGCGAAAATCGAGATTGACGGCCACATGTGGGTGGGCAACGTGGAAATGCATTACCGCGCCACCGACTGGAAGCGTCATCGCCACGACAGCGACAAGGCTTACGACAGCGTGATTCTGCACGTGGTGGCGAAGGACGATGCGCCTGTGCGTCGCACCAATGGCGAGTTAATTCCGCAGTTGGTGCTGGAGGTGTCGCCACAGTTCAATGCCGACTACGCTTCGCTCGTGGGTGCCACCATCGAGGTGCCTTGCGCCACAAAAATCAAGCAGGTGCCACACCTCACCATCGTGGAATGGGTGGAGGGTTTGGCGTTTGAGCGGCTGCACGGAAAGGTGGAACGCATTCACCAGTTGCTCGACAGCTTCAACGGCAGTTGGGAAGACGTGTGCTATGTGACGCTCGCCCGCAACTTCGGTTTCGGCATCAACAACGACGCGTTTGAGCGGCTGGCTCGTCGCACTCCGCTTCGCCTGCTTGGCAAGCACAGCGATTCGGTGCTGCAAATCGAGGCACTGCTTTTCGGCCAGGCTGGTATGCTCGATGCCCAAAAACCGGGAATGGACAGCTACTACAACCAACTCTGCACCGAATACGCCTTCCTCTCCCACAAATTCCAACTCACCCCCATGGAGAAGGAATCGTGGAAACTGTTCCGCATTCGTCCGCAGAATTTCCCCTATCGGCGCATCGCCATGCTGGCGCAGTTTATCGAGGGCGGATTCAGAATGATGAACCGCATTCTTGAGGCCGAGGGCGAAAAGGAGATGCGCGCACTCTTTGAGGTGGAGTTGAGCGGTTATTGGACCAAGCACTACACCTTTGGCAAGCCCAACGAGCGCGCCACCGCCACATTGAGCCGCAGCTCCACCGACATCATTCTCATCAACACGGTGGCTCCGCTGCTCTACGCTTACGGCGAACTCACGGGCAACTACGAGATGACCGACAAGGCCATCAAACTGCTGGAGGATTTGCGGGCTGAGAGCAATTCCATCGTGTCGCACTTCGTGGCTTACGGCATCGACTGCCCCGATGCGCTCACCTCGCAGGCACTGGTGCAGCTGAAGCGTGAATACTGCGACGCGCGCAAGTGCATCTACTGCAAAATCGGCCACCACCTGCTGAGCAAGGCGGCGCGTGGCGAATAGCGGCAGAAATATAAGAAAAACAACGACATTATTATAACATTACAGACTAAACTTTACAAAGACAATGAAAAAGTTCACACTTATTATGGCACTGACAGCCTTTTTGGCTTTCGGTGTGAAAGCAGAAAAAGTGGAGCCAATTAAGTTTGGCAATTTTGAAAACTGGGTCACTCGCGTGATTAAGGAATCGGGCGTGATTGGCGGCGAAACTAAAAAGGTGTATGAAATTGCGCCCAACGCCACCATCAACGGAGCCAAGGCTTACCACAATATGGGTGGCTCGCAATGGGCCACCAGCAATGTAATGGCAAAAGTGATGGGCGTGGTGAAAACGAGCAACGCCGTTTTCCCCGACAAGCACGGCGCTGGCCGTTGCGCTAAACTCACCACCCTTCTTGAGCATGTGAAGGCAGTGGGCATCATCAACATGGACGTGCTGGTGTCGGGCACCATCTTCTTGGGCAAGATGGTGGAACCTGTGAGCAGCACCAAGAACCCTTACAGCAAGATGGAGATGGGCGTGCCTTACACCCACACCCCTAAATTCCTCCAATTCGACTACCGCCTTGTGGCACCTGCTGGCGCTCCTATCTATTCGAGCGGTTTCGGCAGTAAAAAGAAACTCAGCGGCCGCGACAATGCGGAAGTGTTTGTGCTGCTCCAGCGCCGTTGGGAAGACGCTAAGGGCAACATCCACGCCGAGCGTGTGGGCACTGGTCGTGAGCGTTTCGGCAAGACCACTATGGGCTGGGTGAACAAGCACCGCATTCCCATCTGGTATGGCGACATTCGTCATCACGCCGGCTACAAGTCGTTCATGGGCTTGATTCCAAAGGAAAAGAGCTACTACGCACGCAACTCCAAGGGCAAAATGAAACCCGTGATTGAAGAAAAATGGGCACCAGTAGGCACTAAACCAACCCATGTGCTGGTGATGCTCTCAAGCGGCTGCGGCACCGCCTACACAGGCACCGTGGGCATGACCCTCTGGGTTGACAACGTGGCATTCGTGCATTAATCCAAACAATTATATAATATAGGGGCGTAAGTGTTTTGCGCCCCTTCATTTTCAAAATTATGAAACTGAAATTTATCGCTCCGCTGATGCTGCTCGGCATAATGGCTGCGTGCCAAGGCGGAAAACAAGAAACAAACTCCGAACAGTCCACCGAGACAGCCGACACTACTTTGCTGGAAGTGAACGTCGGTTCAAAGGTGCCCGACGATTTTTATTTCGTGGAATATGTGAACCCACGCTTCGCATTCCATTGCGAATACCCTTCGTTTCTCGACAAGGGCGAGGCTCCAGCCAATGGCGACGGCCGCGTTTTCTCCAACAATGAGTTGGTAATCACCGTCTATGGCGAATACGACGAATTGGGCAACACCGACATCAAGAAAGCCTTTGCCGCGGCAAAGAGCAAGACCGACACCCTGCAAACGCAAGCCGACAACTGGTATAAGATTTGCGGCAACGACAACCACGGCAACACCTACTGCCGCAAAGTGGTGGAAGTGGACGGCGCATTCGCCACCGTGCTCGCCACCTATCCAACCCATTTCGCCAACTCCTACGCTCCCATCGTCAACAAAGTGATGGACACCCTCTCTCCCCTCACACCCTCGGAAGAATAAAAGTCTACGAGTCAACAAGTCAACGAGACTACGGGTCAACAGGTCTACGAGTTTTTTAGTCAATGGGCGGCTCAGTGGAAAATTTCTGGGGATAGATTATGCAATGTTGCCGAATCGTGAATGGAATCAAAAACAAAAACATAAAA
>OGPL01002284.1_pt1 | contig 14614 bp, 14 predicted proteins | sample 1552901 | NCBI WGS metagenome assembly OGPL01 (sample SAMEA2580244, study PRJEB22360) | human gut metagenome | biome: human gut; feature: human-associated habitat; material: faeces | place: Denmark | collected 2008/2010 | reverse complement strand
GTGCTGCCCTGCAGCATCGACGGCATCGTCACCGGCTGCATCCTGGCCGTAGGCCGCATTGTGGGCGAGAGCGCCGCGCTGCTGTTCACTGCCGGTGCGGCGGAAGTGATCGCCAAGGGTGTGGTCAAGGCCTACACCTCCAACGGTGCCACCCTGTCGGTGCTGCTGTACCTGCGTGCCTTTGAGGACGGCGATTTTGCCTCGGCCTGGGGCATTGGTGCGGTGCTGCTGGTGCTGGTGCTGGCCATCAATCTGGCCGCCCGGCTGGCCAAAGCAAAACTGAAACAGAAGCAGTAAAACCTCTCGGTCCCCGGAGGATCAAAAATGGCCTCCGCTTGCGCTCTGGCCATCTTCAGCGGAAAGTGATTTTAATCGTTGCGTTTGTCGCGGCCTGCGGGCCGCTCCAAACGCCTTTTCACGGATGGAGATCTGAGAAGCTTTTAAAACATGAGGTACTCTATGGAAAACACGAAGGTGCCGGTGATATCGGCAAAAGACCTGAACCTCTGGTACGGCGACTTCAAGGCGCTGAAAAATATCTCGCTGGACGTGGGCGAGCGGGAGATCACGGCCCTCATCGGCCCCTCCGGCTGCGGCAAGTCCACCTTCCTGAAGACCCTGAACCGGATGAACGACCTTGTGCCCGGGATCCGCATCGAGGGTGATGTCCGCCTGAAAGGACAGGATATCTTTGCCCGCGAGATGCAGCCCACTGAGCTGCGCCGCCGGGTGGGCATGGTGTTCCAGAAGGCCAACCCCTTCCCCATGAGCATCTACGATAACATCACCTACGGCCCCAGGCTGCACGGTGTGCACAACAAGGCAGAGCTGGACGAGCTGGTGGAAAGCTCCCTGAAGGGTGCCGCCCTCTGGAACGAGGTCAAGGACCGCCTGAAAAAGAGCGCTCTGGGCCTTTCTGGCGGCCAGCAGCAGCGCCTGTGCATTGCCCGCGCCCTGGCTGTCAAGCCCGAAGTCCTGCTGATGGATGAGCCCACCAGCGCCCTGGACCCCGGCTCCACCATGAAGGTGGAGGAGCTGATGAGCGAGCTGAAAAAGAACTACACTGTGGTCATCGTGACCCATAACATGCAGCAGGCAGCCCGTATCAGTGACCGCACCGCCTTCTTCCTGCTGGGCGAGCTGGTGGAAGCCGGCCCCACGGCGCAGATCTTCAGCACCCCGCAGGATAAGCGCACCGAGGATTACATTTCGGGCCGGTTCGGCTAAGGAGAAAAACGCAATGAGCAACCGTACACAATACGAAAACGACCTTGCTGCCCTGAAAACGGCCCTGACCGAGATGGGGCAGAGCGCTGCCGATGCCGTGGAAGCTGCAATGGAAGCCCTCTGCACCGCCGATGCCGAGGTTGCCGCCGCCGTGGCGCAGGGCGATGGCCGCATCAACAACATGGAGCGGGACATTGAGCACCGCTGCATGACCCTGCTGCTCCGCCAGCAGCCGGTGGCAGGCGATCTGCGCCGCATCTCCACCGCCATGAAGGTGGTCACGGATGTGGAGCGCATCGGCGACCATGCCTCCGATATCGCGGAGATCATCCCCCATCTGGTCACTGTCCGCAAGGAGGGCGACCCTGCTGTGAGCCAGGCCATCAGGATGGGCCAGAAGGCGCACAAGATGATCCTGGATGCTCTGAATGCCCTGACCTCTGAGGACGAGCAGGCCGCCCTCAGGGTCATTGCCGCCGACGATGAGGTGGACTACGATTTCAACGCCATCAAGCATACGCTGGCGCAGGAGATCGCCGCCGACCCCGGCAAGGTGGATGCCGCCCTGGATCTGCTCATGGTCATCAAGTACCTGGAACGCATCGGCGACCACGCCGTGAACCTGGCCGAGTGGGTGGAGTTCGTCCGCAGTGGGCGTTATCATAACGAAAATATGTTCTGATCTTTTGTTTCTGTAAAAATTTGAGCTTCCTGCAATTATTTCTGTGCCCCGCCCGTATTATAGGCAGAAAGGCTTCCCCAGAAAGCCTGATGAACTGGCTGCGGCGGGTGTCCGGCATCCCCCTGTCCCCGCCCGCCGCTGCCGCAACGGAGGGTTTTAACGCTATGGTACAGACCAAGAATTTCCCGCTGGAAACGCGCGGCGAGGCGGTCAGCCGCGAAGCGCTGGTTCAGGCGGCATTACAGGAGATCACCCAGAATTACCGCGAAGCAAGCCTTTCCAATGTGGCCCGCAGCTACGGCGTTTCGCTGGCGTATGTCAGCGAGTGCGTCCGGGCCCAGACCGGAAAGACCTATAAGGAGCTGCTGCAGAAGCACCGGATGGAGACCGCCGCCCGCCTGCTGCGCCGCAGCGACCTGAACATCCAGCAGATCATCACCCAGGTGGGCTACGAGAACACCAGCTACTTCTACCGCCTGTTCCATGAGCGGTATGGCCAGAGCCCCCGGGAGTACCGCCGGGCACGCAGCCAGCGCACATAAGTGCATCAGTGAACGACCCTCTCCGCCTTTGCAGCAGGCTTTGACGGAGAGGGCCGTTTTGTGTTATATTAAGGCAGAACGATCAGGGCGGGCAGCGGCCTGCCGGAAGAGAGGTTGGATGAAGATGTTTCGTGGAGCAAGACGTGCAGATCTGGATGCGATCCTGAAAATTTATGCCCGCGCCCGGCAGGCGATGGCGGATTCCGGCAACCCCCCCCAGTGGGGAGATCATTTCCCGCCGCAGGAGCTGCTGGAAGAGGACATTGATTCCAACCGGTTGTTCCTCTACCTTGTCAACGGCGAGCTGGAGGGCGTGTTTGCCTTTATCCTTGGCCCGGACCCCACCTATGCCCGGATCGAGGATGGCAAGTGGCTGAACGATACCCTGCCCTACGGCACCATCCACCGGCTGGCTTCGGCGGGCAGGCACCCCGGCGTTGCCGCCGCTGTGATCACCTGGTGTCTGGAGCACTGCGAGAGCCTGCGGGCCGATACCCACGCCGACAACAAGATCATGCAGCACCTGCTGGAAGAAAACGGCTTTACCAAGTGCGGCATCATCCATGTGGAGGATGGCACGCCCCGCATTGCCTACCAGAAAATGTCCCTTACCCTGCCTTTGCGCCGGGATTGAACCGCAAAAATGCGCCGCCCCACAAACGATGGAGCGGCGCTGTTTTTATGCGGTTCTGTCAGCCGTGGAAGGGAGCGGGTGCGCCCGCTTTCAGGAAATCGGATCTGTCATCTGACCTTCAAGCGTGGGTTCGACCACCGCAGTTTCTTCCGGCGTGGGCTGGAAATACTTCTCGTACAGCTCCATGCCGATGCGGTAGCCCTGCCACACGATGACCGCCGTGCCTGCACCGGCCACGCCGATGATGGCGGCAGTGCCCAGAATGCTGGGCTCGCTCTCGATGGTGGCATCCCGGTACTGGGCTTCCACGGTCACGGTGCTGCCCTTGGCCACGCTGCCCGCCGGGATGGTAAAGCTCTCCTCGTTGTAGGCGACCGCCGGGTTGCCCAGCAGGCTGGCTTCATCTATGGCCCACAGGTCGAACACCATGCCTTCGGGCACGGCGCTCTGGTTCAGCGTCACCTTGACCTCGGCATCCACCGGCACGCTGGCGCTGGTCATGGCTTCGCCGCCGTTGTAAGTGAACGTGCCGCCTTTCACCGTCAGGGTGTAGGTGGGGGCTTCGGGTTCGGGTTCGGGTTTGGGTTCGGGTTTCGGGTCGGGCTTCGGGTCATCCTTACCCGGTACAGGAGCGGCGTTCAGCACAACATCTTCATTATCGTTTTCCACGGTGAAAATGTAGCCGACCGGATAATCTTCTATTAACCCGCCATAATTGAGCTTCTGATTGATGGAAGTGACGGGTTTGACATTGCCATTCTTTACCAGGTTTACACGAAGCTTTGGAGTGCCAGTAAAATAAAACTTGGTTTGAATTGCCTGATAGGCAATGCCATCTAGTTCAGCAGAAATAAAATAGTCTTCCACTTCGGTTATGGTGTGAGACTCAATACCTTCAGGTGCATTCTTAAATAGGCAGTCAAGCATTGTACCGCCATGGTTTGTGACTGCTATGCTGGAAGAAGAGTTGAAGAAATACGAATTCTTGACGGTATTGCGATTCTCGAAAATGTTGTTAATAACAGCCTTTTCTACAGTGCCATAATTTGTTACTTTTTTGGAGAACATGCCGCCAATTGTAGTGACCCCGTCTTTAATGATGACAGGACAGTTGACTTCTGATTGTTCCCAAAAAGAATAATCTCCGCTTTCCAGCGTCAGCGTTTTATTGCTCTTCTCAAACCTCCAGCCGTTGCCGCTGTAATCCTGGGTGCCGCCCTTGGTGCCAACGGGGTAGCCGTTTTCGTCAATTACCAGCCGGGTCAGCATGCTCAGGGTAACGGTGTCTGTACCAGTGGATGGTGCGGTGAAAGTGACAAAAAAACTATCAGAGGGTGCATGGTCAGTAGAATAGCTTGCACTTGGTGCCCAATCTTTTAACAAACAAGGTGTGCCGTTTGTGTCTCCGAATGTAACATCAATAGGAAATAATATTGGTTGACTGATAGGGGAAAAAGTATATTCGATGGTGACACTGGTATCATGGTCGGAATTGGGAATAATATAACAGCCACCGTTGAGACCATTGATTGTTGCGCGGCTAATCTTATAGATACCAGTGTTCTGGAGGTTCACATTCAAGGTATAGCCTTTAGCAACATGGCCACCCTCTGGCTTTTTACGAAAAATGCCGCCATTTATGGTGCCATTGTTGGTAACGGATATAAACGTGCCATTTTCAATCGTGCCACTGGATTCATTGGATATGGCATGGAGAAATTTTCCACCAGTGATAGAACCATGATTTATGAGGGAAGAGGAAGAAGAAAAAAAATAACCGCCACTGATTTTTCCGTTATTTATCACAGCGTTGTCGAAATTTCCCCTAACAATGGTTGCATTTCCTCCAATCGTGAGTTTACATTTGGTGACATTTCCATAGCCGGAAATAATTGAAAAAAAATCATATTCTGTCGAGCTGGCAGGATGCAGGTCAAGCGTTTGTGTAGAACCGTCATAGCTCCAGCCATCACCGGAACAACTTGTAGTATAGGTGCCATTACTATCCCTAGAACCTTCGGGATATCCATCAACAATTTTTAATTGGCCGCCTCCCTCCGCCCACGCTGTGATTGCCGACACAGGCAGAAGCGTTACCGCCATGCACAGCGCCACCAGAAGGCTGATAAGTCGTTTCTTCATAGGGGGTCCCTCACTTTCTTTGGGCCGGAAGTGGAGCTCCGGCAAAAATGGATGCTCTTACTTCCTTAAATACACGCCGCGCGGAATCCTTTCACCCTTTTTCAAAAAAATTTGAAAAAAAAAACGAACTGCAAAACAGTCCGTTTTCGGGTCATCTTTCGTAATGTGTCCAAAGGCTTAAAATCTTGATGGTTTGCTCTTCTTCAAAAACATCATACACAAGGCGGTGCTGTACGTTGATGCGCCTGCTGTACGAGCCGTTCAAATCGCCCACCAGCTTTTCATAGGGCGGCGGGTTCTGGAACGGATTTTCTTTTATAACGGAGATCAGCGCCTTCGCTTTTTCGTCAAGATGGGCGGATTTCAGCTTTGGAATGTCCTTGAGCGCGGTTTTCGCATAAACAATCTTGTACATTTACCACTCCACAGCCGATTCGTCAACACAATCTTCCAGCGGTTCGGCCTTGGCCGCCAGGAGCTTTTCCCGCATTCCCGGCACGGAGACGAGATAAAGCGTTTCCATAATGCCGCTGTAATCTTCTTCCGAAATCAGAACAGCGTTGCCGTCTTTGGTGCAGATGTTCAGCGGTTCATTGTACTTTACGGTCTGCTCTACATACTGGAAAGCATTCTTGCGAAAGTTCGTGATATTAGTGGTCGTCATCGTGCATCACCTCTTATGTACATAATAGCGTACACACTGCGCGGTGTCAAGACCTTTTTTGCCGAACTTGGGGCTTGTGGAGCGGGGGCAATCGTTCTATAATACAAGCTGTGAAATGAATCACAAAAGGGGTGGAACGTATGGACAAAAAACTGAACGAGGCCGTGGCGGCGCTGCGGCCCCAGATGGTGGCGGCGCTCCAGCGGCTGGTGCACAGGCGCAGTGTGGAGGCTGACCCGCTGCCGGGCAAGCCCTTTGGCGAGGAGGTGGATGCCTGCTTTGCCGAGGCGCTGACCCTCTGCCATGAGCTGGGCTTTGAGACCACCGACATGGATCGGTACATCGGCTGGTGCGAGATCGGCACCGGGGACGAGATGGTGGCGGTGCTGGGGCATCTGGACGTGGTGCCCGAGGGCGAGGGCTGGCATCACCCGCCCTACGCCGCCGAGATCGAGGGCGGCAGGCTGTATGGCCGGGGTTCCATTGATGACAAAGGCCCGGTGGTGGCCAGCCTGTTTGCGCTGAAGGCCATCCGGGATCTGGGCATTCCGCTCAACCGCCGTGTCCGGCTGCTGTTCGGCCTGAACGAGGAGACCAACGACCGGGACGTGCTGTACTACAAGGCCCACGGCGGGGAGATCCCGGTGCTGGGCTTCACCCCGGACGGCGAGTATCCGCTTATCAACGGCGAAAAGGGCATCCTGAACGAGAGCTATGCTGTGCAGCTGCACCAGACCGGGGCCTGGCAGCTGAGCAGGGTGCAGGGCGGCGTGGCCGGCAATGTGGTGCCGGACTACGCCTGCGCTGCGCTGACCGCCCCGGCGGGGGCCGCCCTGCCGGATGCGGAGCACATCACCGTGACAGCCATCCCCGGCGGCTATCAGGTGGAAGCGGTGGGCGTTTCGGCCCACGGCAGCCACCCGGAGCAGGGCGAAAACGCCATTGGGCGGCTGGTGTGCTACCTCGACCGGCTGCCGCTGGAGGGGGATGCCAAACAGGCCGTGCACTTTCTGGCCGAGAAGCTGGGCACCGACCCCTACGGCGAGCGCCTGCTGGGCCACCGGCTGGAGGATGCGCTCTCCGGCCCCATGAGCTGCAACTGGGGGCTGATCGAGGGCGACACGCAGCATCTGTGGGTCAAGCTGAACTACCGCTATCCTGTGACCATGGAACGGGCAGACTGCCAGCCCGCTGTGCAGGCCGCCTTTGAGGCCGCAGGCTGGGCGCTGGATGGGCAGGTGCACAAGGAAAAGCTCTACTACCCTGCCGAGACCCCGCTGGTCAGCGCCCTGCTGGAGGTTTACCGGGATGCCACCGGCGACAATGCACCGCCCAAGTGCATCGGCGGCGGCACCTACGCCAAGATGCTGCCCAATGTGGTGGCTTTTGGCCCCCTGTTCGCGGGTGACCCGGTTACAGAGCATCAGCCCGATGAATGCTTCGATCTGGAACGTCTGGTGCAGAACGCCCAGATCATTGCAAACGCCATTGTGAAGCTGGCAAACCTGCCGCTGGAATAAGAAGGAGGACGGGACTATGAAGATCACACAGGTGCGGCTGGGCCGCATTTCCACCCCGCTGCGGGTGCCGTTCAAAACGGCACTGCGCACTGTGAACAGCGTTGAGGATGTTATCGTGGAGCTCCACACCGATACCGGTGCGGTGGGCTACGGCGAAGCACCCCCGACCGGTGTTATCACCGGCGACACCACCGGGGCCATCCTCGGTGCCATTCAGGATCATATCGCCCCTGCCCTGCTGGGCCGCGACCTCGATGAATTTGAGGATCTGACCGCCGCTGTGCAGAAGGCGCTTGTCCACAACACCAGCGCCAAGGCCGCTGTGGACATGGCCCTGTGGGATCTGCTGGGCCAGAAGTACAGCGCCCCTGTCTACCGGATGCTGGGCGGTGCCCGCAAAAACATCGTGACCGATATCACCATCAGTGTCAACCCGCCGGAGGAGATGGCCCGGGATGCCCGCACCGCCGTCCAGCGTGGCTACGACTGCCTGAAGGTCAAGGTTGGTATCGACCCGGAACTGGATGTGGCTCGCCTTGCCGCGGTGCGGCAGGCCGTGGGCCGGGACATCAAGCTCCGCATCGATGCCAATCAGGCCTGGAACGCCAAGCAGGCGGTCCGCATCCTGAACCAGATGCAGGAGAAGGGGCTGGACATTGAGTTCGTGGAGCAGCCCGTGCCCGCCGCAGACCTTGAGGGGATGCAGTATGTCACCCGCCATGCCGATGTGCCCGTGCTGGCCGACGAGAGCGTGTTCAGCCCGGCAGATGCCCTGCGGATCATGCAGACCGGCGCGGCCGACCTTGTGAACATCAAGCTGATGAAGTGCGGCGGCCTCACCAATGCCCTGCGCATTGCCGCCGCCGCTGAGGTGTACGGCGTGGAGTGCATGATCGGCTGTATGCTGGAAGCAAAGATCTCGGTCAACGCCGCTGTGGAGCTGGCCTGCGCCAAGAAGATCATCACCAAGATCGACCTTGACGGCCCGGTGCTCTGCAGCGAGGATCACATCCTCGGCGGTGCCGTGTTCGACGAAAAAAACATCACCGTCTCCGACGCGTCCGGCATGGGCATTCAGGGCTTTGTACCCGGCAAGGTGTCCTATCTCGACTAAAACAGAAACAGACCGCATCCCGAAACACACGGGGTGCGGTCTCTTTTTGTGAATCTGTATTTCATATACGGACAGTGAAAAAAGCTCGTGTCTGTATATGTTGAAATGAAAAACAAAAAAAGCAGGTAAAATCTTTGACTTTTCGGCCTGCGAGGCGTATAATCGTACTTGTTCCGTGTAGAGGAATGGGAAAACTGTGCGCGATAGGCGCACAATCTGGATAGGGGAGTAGAAAAGTTATGAAAACGTTGAAAGCGGTTGCGGCAAGGTACAACGCCACCAGCCTGATCCTGCGCATCGTCATCGGCCTTGTGGTCGGTGCGGTGCTGGCACTGGCGGTGCCCGGTGCGGGCTGGGTGGAAGAGTTCGGCAGCCTGTTCGTGGGTGCCCTGAAGGGCATTGCCCCGGTGCTGGTGTTCATTATCGTGGCCAGTGCGCTGGCGCAGGGCACGTCCAAGCTGGACCGGCGCTTTGGCACGGTCATCTGGCTGTACATGCTCACCACCTTCCTGGCCGCCGCCATTGCGGTGGCGACCAGCTTCCTGTTCCCTCAGACCATCGTTCTGGCCGAGGCGGCAGAATCCGAGGTGGTGCCCCAGGGTCTGGGCGAGGTGATGAACACCCTGCTCACCAACTTTGTGGCAAACCCCGTCAGTGCCCTGCTGAACGGCAATTACATCGGCATCCTGTTCTGGGCCTGCCTGTTCGGTCTGGCCATGAAGAAGTACGGCGCAGACAGCACCAAGCTGTTCCTGGCGAACACAGCGGATGCAGTCTCCCAGATCGTCCGCTGGATCATCAATCTGGCACCCTTCGGCATCATGGGCCTTGTGTACACCAACGTGTCCAGCAACGGCCTGTCCATCTTTACCCAGTACGGCAGGCTGCTGCTCCTGCTGGTGGGCACCATGCTCTTTATGGCACTGGTCGTCTCGCCCTTTATCATCTTTGTGTATCTGCACTGCAACCCGTATCCGCTGGTGTTCCGCTGCCTGCGTGAATCCGGCCTGACCGCCTTCTTCACCCGCAGCTCTGCCGCCAACATCCCGGTCAATATGGATCTGTGCGAAAAGCTGGGGCTGGATAAGGATATGTATTCCGTCTCCATCCCGCTGGGCGCTACCATCAATATGGATGGTGCCGCCATCACCATTACCATTATGACGCTGGCTGCGGCCAATACGCTGGGCATTCAGGTGTCCCTGCCCGCCGCTATCCTTCTTTCCGTGATGAGCGCTCTGGGTGCCTGCGGTGCTTCCGGCGTGGCTGGCGGCTCCCTGCTGCTGATCCCCATGGCCTGCTCCCTGTTCGGCATCTCCAATGATATCGCCATGCAGGTGGTCGGTGTCGGCTTTATCATTGGCGTGGTGCAGGATTCCGTGGAAACTGCCCTGAACTCCGCCGGTGACGTGGAATTTGCCGCCACTGCGGAATATCACCAGTGGCGCAGGGAGGGCAAGCCCCTGCCGGCGTTCCTGTGCAAGTGATGCGAAACCGACAAAACTGAAACGGCTTTTCAAAGGCTGCTGTGCTGCTGGCACGGCGGCCTTTTTGTTTGGAACTTTTTTCTGGGCATTTTGTACAGGAAAGCCCTCGTCCTGTTGGAAATTGACGGATTCTGACGGATTTTGCATGAGAGTATCCCCTTTTACAGAAGAAATTCTGGGTAAAACGGAGAGAAAATCTGAAAAAACTTTCCAAACAAGGCTTCAATCGTCCATGTATACAAGAACTTTATTTTTTATAAAAAACGTTTTGTGCTAGTTGCGCAAAGAACGAAAGAACGTTAAAAATGTATCACTAAATTCATAGTTTGTTCATAGAATTTATAAAACGATTTCATAATTGAGTGGCATAATATGGCCATCCTCAGAGAGGGGAACAAAAGAACGAAGGGTTCTGAACGGTTCCGCTCTGAGGATGCAGGGAGATAGAGGCCCTGCCAAAAAACACAATGACATTTACCGATATACGGAGGATATTTATTATGATGAACAAGAACACTGCTATTCTGGACAACACTATGATGGACGCTTACCTGACTGTCACCGAGGGCGTGTCCGATAACTGCGGCATTGGCCTGGCTTTTGCAAGCCTGCTCGAGAGCGCAAAGAAGAACTTTGTCAACCGGAGCAACCGCCGCGCTGTTAATGCAAGCTTTGCCGGCTGATCTTCTCCAATTTGCCGGTTGAAGATTCTCCTTCTTTTTTGTTACAGCTGCTGCCACACTGTAATATGAACTGAAAAGCCCGGAACCACCTGCCGCCATAGCAGGTACGGTTCCGGGCTTTTTTGCTGTGTGGGTTCGGTCAGCGCAGGGGTTTTAATCTGTCAGCTTTGCTTTCTGCAGCGCGGCCACGATCAGCGGGATGAGGATGAGCTGTGCCACGATGCCGGGCACGGCAGTGAGCACCGCACCGGACAGGAACGCGCTGAACGGGAAGCTGGAGCCGGACAGACCGGCCAGCACAAAGCGCACCGCACCCCAGACAAGGCGGCCTGCCACCATCGAGGTGACAAGGGCGGCGTAGATCATGGGCAGGGTGTGCTGCACCTTGCGGTACATGAAACCGGCCACAGCGCCGTACGTGGCCAGCTCAAAGGCCATGGCGATGGCAATGGGGTACATCGGGGGCATCCCGAACAGCACCGAGCGGAGCAGCGGGGCGGCAAAGCCCAGTGCCAGGCCCCAGGGGCCGCCCAGCACGAAGCCTGCCAGCAGCACCGGGAAGTGCATGGGGCAGAGCATATTGCCGATCTGAGGCACATGGCCGGTGATCATGGGCAGCACAAAGGCCAGTGCCAGAAACAGTGCGGTCAGCACCAGATCACGGGTCGTGGAACGGGTCTTGGTATTCATCAATGATTCCTCCTGAAAATGCACAGACAAAAAGGGCCTGCCGCCAGCACGCGCGCCAGCGGCAGACCCCTTCATGGTGTCTGTTTCAAAATAATGTTTGCGGGGAGAAACACGGGCTTCGGCCCGCAAAGCCCCGGCTTCAGCCGGGAATTGTGCAAAAAGTATAGCAGATGCAAAGCCGCCTTGTCAAGCTCAGCGGATGAGGATGGTTACGGGGTGGTGTCTGCCGATTTTTGAAATTTGTAGATGTAATAAAAGGAATCTTCACCGGGGCCTTCTGCAAATGTACTGTTACAGACATTGGTGTGAGAATAACCATTGTCGGAGGCTGCATTCAATTCGGCATCAGAAAGCGCATGTTCCATAAAGAGCCAGATCTCAGGATCGGAAGAAGCGAAGCACTGAGAAGTATTGGAGGATTCGATTTGAGCATGGACACGTCCCGGAAAGTAATAATCAAAGAGTGTCCAGTCTAGGAAGTAGTTCGTTGTATAAAGAACTGCATCCTGAGAGGGGGTAATAACTTCCAGACACTGGGTGGTCGCAAGGTCGATGCGCTTTTCCCGCTGATAGGTTTGGTAGAAATCCGGTAGACTGCACACCAGCGTTCCCAAAATCAAAATACTGGATAGAATGGTTCTCCAACGGACTTTAGACAGAAGAAAGCCAAAAACCAGGTAAACGACTGCGGTGAGCGGATAAAGGTATCGAACGAGAAAAAGCGGGCGAACGGCATGTGAAACGATCAGTCCGACTGCGGAGGTGCCGGCGGCAGAAAGCAAGCCGGTCAAAAGCCAGATCGTATCAGGGGCGAAGAGCCATTTAGAGGACGACTTGGCCTGTGCTGTGAAATAAAGAAGGAATGCAAGACCGAAAATGAGGACTGTCCAAGAAGGGTTGAAGAAGAATCCGATACAATTGATCGGAGAAGGAATGAAGGTGGACCACCAGTCTGCCGCAGCACGTTTGAAAGTGGGAAGCAATACCAGAAGCCAGGGAAGGTAGACGACCACTGCGGCACAATAAGTGATAAGGATTTTTTTAAAGCTGCTCTTATCCTGCGGAAGCAGAGAAAGCAGAGCCAGATAGAAAAATGCAACGGAAATCAGGGCATAGTAGTGCGTATAAGCGGCACAAAGAGAGGCGACGCTGAAAATGACCCAATCGGAGGTTTTACCGGAATGAAGAATGTTATGGAGTGCCAGATAGGCCGCTAACACAAAGAAAGCGCCGAGTGAATACATTCGGGCCTCGACATTGAACATGATAGCGGTATCAGTCAAAGAGGCAAAAGTGGAAACAACAACTGCGGGAATCAATCCGAACTGTCTGAAAATCACTGTACAGGCAAGAATCAGAATGAGTCCATAGGGAATCAAAGCCGACAGATGATAGACATATCCGTGATTGCCCAGAAGATGATATAGGAGCTGTGTGAAAAGATAGTACAGCGGCGGATGGTTATCTGCCGCTGTGACTTGGAGCATTTCAAAAACATTCATTTGGGCAAGGCCGATGCTGAACCCCTCATCTCCCCAGAAGGAGTTGTCAAAAATGCGGACAAAGTGCATGGCGAACAGCACAAGGGCATACAGGTACAGCAGCCAGGGCAAAATCCTGCGGCTGCGCTGTGCCCGGGATGTGGGTGCGGAAAAAGACATAGAAACCTCCCAAAATGATAAAAAAAGCAAACAAATTCATCTTATTATATCATACAGCGGCAAAAGATGATATTGCAAAGCGGCCAAAAGCTGCAAAAATGTTTTGCGGGGGCAAAATGGCCCTGCATTTTCAACAAAAACGGGAACATTTACAAGCGATTTTGCCAAGGGATGTACATTTTGACGAAAGAACCTTGACGTTTTTGCATAGAATAGATAATATAGACTTGAGAAATAGCGCATCAGGGCGTACGGCCCGGGTGCGTATCATATCCGATGCAAACGCTGAGGTTCATACGGGAGGACCAAAGATGACAAATGCAGAAAAGCTTACCCTGGCAAAACACGCCTGCCACATCCGCATGGGCGTGATCGAGGGCACTCACAGCGCCAAGTGCGGCCATCCGGGCGGCAGCCTGGATATCGCCGAGGTGCTGGCGTACCTCTATTTCGTAGAGATGAAGGTGGATCCGAAGGATCCCAAGAACCCTGACCGCGACCGTCTGGTGCTCTCCAAGGGCCATGCGGCCCCGGCGCTGTACGCCGCGCTGGCTGAGCGTGGGTTCTTCCCGGTGGAGGACCTCAAGACCCTGCGCAAGATCGGCAGCTACCTGCAGGGCCACCCCAACATGAATGAGACGCCGGGCGTGGATATGTCCACCGGCAGTCTGGGTCAGGGCGTGTCTGCCGCCTGCGGCATGGCTCTGGGCGCAAAGCACAGCGGCAAGCCCATCAATGTCTACACCATCCTCGGTGACGGTGAGGTGGAAGAGGGCGAGTGCTGGGAGGCTTTCATGTTTGCCGCCCACTATAAGCTCTCCAACCTCTGCGTCATGCTGGACCGCAACCATCTCCAGATCGACGGCACTACTGAGACGGTCATGAACAGTGCCCCGCTGGAAGAGAAGCTGAAGGCTTTCAACTTCAACGTCCTGACCATCAACGGCCACGACTACGACCAGATCGAGTCTGCCATTAAGGCATTCCACGCCGAGAACGACAAGCCCACCTGCATCATTCTGGACACCGTCAAGGGTACTGGCGTCTCCTTTATGACCAACTCTGTGGATTGGCACGGCAAAGGCCCCAACGACGAAGAGTACGCTGTGGCCATGCAGGAGCTGAACGCAGCCTACGCCGCGCTGGAACAGGAGGACAAGTAAGATGGCAGATGTGAAAATGATCGCTACCCGCGAGAGCTACGGCAATACTCTGAAAGCACTGGCCGCTGAGGGCCACGACGACCTGGTGGTCCTGGACGCCGACCTCGCTGCCGCTACCAAGACCGGTATGTTCCGCAAGGCTCACCCGGACCGCCACTTTGACTGCGGCATCGCCGAGGCCAACATGATGGGCGTCGCCGCCGGCCTGTCCACCATGGGCTATGTTCCCTTCGTGTCCAGCTTTGCAATGTTCGCTGCGGGCCGTGCCTTTGAGCAGATCCGCAACTCCGTGGCCTACCCCCACCTGAACGTGAAGATCGGCGCTACCCACGGCGGTATCTCCGTCGGTGAGGACGGCGCTTCTCACCAGTGCTGCGAGGACTTCGCCCTCATGCGCAGCCTGCC
>OGPL01002280.1_pt1 | contig 14638 bp, 10 predicted proteins | sample 1552901 | NCBI WGS metagenome assembly OGPL01 (sample SAMEA2580244, study PRJEB22360) | human gut metagenome | biome: human gut; feature: human-associated habitat; material: faeces | place: Denmark | collected 2008/2010 | reverse complement strand
GGTCTATCCAATTTGTTTATGATTCTTTCAGCCTGTTTGAAATATCCGTCGATCACGTTCTTCGTTTCGTCCAAGTATTTCAGTTGTATATACTTCTTTCTTTTGTTCGCTTCCCGTACCAGAGAGAGAAAATCGTTCAGAATACGGCTGTGTAAATCGCCGTTGTATCCATATACACTGAATAATTCTTCCGTATCAAGATAGATCGTCAGTTGAGTCGTCCAGCTGCCTATCGTATTTAGATCTGTCGATTCGGTAATGTCTTTCAGTCCGGAAATGATAATAAAACCCTCTTTAATCTGGTTCAGACGTTCTACGAACTCCTTATCGTTTTCTTCGGAAAGCATGAAACGGGAAAAATATGTGTCCGGCATCCTGCCTGAAATCCGTCAAAAGGAATTTCGTAAATCCTTCGATAATATCTTGGTCATGTATACGTTGAGAAGTCGAGCTTCTGGAATATGCTATCAAAGCATCAAATACGGGCCTGTCCTTCGTATCCTGCACCGACAGCCGTCTGTCGAAATCCTTCAATGCTTCGGCCGAGGGTTCTGTATGGTATTTACCATTGGTACTCGTAATAGACTTTTTCAGGCGGTTTCGTATGACCGTTTTCAGAACACTTTCATATGCGTCGATTTAGAAACATTCCCTTAAACGATCACGAAACGCGTCGTTGTGTCGAACGACCACATGTTTTGGGTCGATAGTCGCCGTTACCGGCACATACGAAGCGTCCGCGGAGGAATATCCGGAGACATTCCGCTAAGAAATCGCAAAAAAAGGCGGTCGGCCCGTAAGGGTCGGCCGCCTTTTTCGTGTCTTCGGATAAAACCCGAATACCGTCATGGACAAACATAACAGGGATCTCCTGATCCATGCGCTGAAAGGCACGCTGGACACCGCATCACGCCGCGAATTCGACCTGTGGGTCTCGAATGCGGACAACCTCCGCATCTACGAAAACGCCCTCCGCATATGGGACGACGCACAGCGCCGCGCCGCAGCTTACACCCCCGACCGCGATCGGCTCTGGGAACAGTTGCAGTCACGTATCGGAGTTTCCGGATCGCCGCAGCCTACGGAACGGCCCGCGCCGAAACGCCGTTGGGTGCCGATACTTCGCACGGCGGCTGCCGTCGCCGCGGGCGTCGTCGTCACGCTCTTCGCAGTCCGTCCTGACGCCGCCCTCACACCGAGTCCGGCCCGACAGGAGTTCTGCGCCTTCGGCGGTAAATCGCTGGCACACCTGGCCGACGGTTCGACCGTATGGCTCCAAAGCGGCTCGACGCTTGCCTGCGACGGCTCCTTCGGCGCCGAAAGCCGCAACGTAAAACTCCGCGGAGAGGGATTTTTCGACATTGCCAAAGATCCCGAACGCCCCTTCACGGTCGAAGTGGAAGGGTTGCGCATACGGGTTCACGGCACCAAATTCAACGTGAACACCTCGCTCGAAGACCGGACCGTCGCCGTATCGCTCGTTGAGGGTTCGGTGGCCCTCGATTCCGGCAACGGGGAGACGCGCCGGCTGCACCCCGGAGAAATAGCCTGCTACGACCCCGCCACCCAAGAGCTGAATATCCGCAGGGGCAACGTCGAGCTGGAATCCTGCTGGGCCGCGGGCAAACTGGTCTTCGAGCGGCAGTCGCTGGGTGAAATCTGCCGCTACCTGTCTCGCTGGTACGACATCCGGATCGACATCTCTCCGGCACTCGCCCGCAACTACGCCTACACGTTCACCATTACCGACGAACCGCTCGAAGCGATTCTGCGCATCATGAGCCGCATCAATCCGATCGTCTACACCTTCTCGGACAACCGCTCGGTATCCATCTCCGAGATAGAATAAAACCGTAAACCTACCAAACACCAACCAAACTCCGAATGCCTATGACCGAACAGACCTGAACCGCACGCTATCCTTCCCGCGGCAGCCGCCGCAAACACACGCTAACTTAAAACTTCAACCATGAAACATTTTAGACTCTTCGCAATTCTATTGCTGCTCGTCTGCAAATGGACAACGGTTGCACATGGCCAGACGCAGGAGCCGGCGATCAACATAGAGTTCACCGACATACCCCTTTCGGAAGCCATATCGCGCATCGAGAAGAGCAGCAAATACACGTTCTTCTACGACGCCAAACAGACCGATCTGACCCTGCGCGTCAGCCTTCACGCCAAACAGCTGCCGATCTCCGCCGCCCTGCGCCAGATGCTCGCCCCGACGGGTCTCGACTTCACGATATCCGAACGCCAGATCGCCCTGATTCCCGCGGCACGCAAGGCTCCGGCCGGATCGCGCACGATCACCGGTACGGTCAACGACTCCCACGAACTGCCGTTGGCCGGCGTCGCCGTCACGCTGGAGGGCGACAATACCCGCGGCACCGTTTCCGAGAACAACGGCAGTTTCACCATCACCGTTCCCGACACCGATGCGGTGCTCAGTTTCACCTACTTGGGCTACATCTCCAAGAAAGTCTCGGTGCCCGTCTCGCAGAACAGTCTCGAGGTATTCCTCGCAGAAGATGCCGTGAGGATGGAGGACGTCGTAGTAGTAGGTTACGGCACCCAGAAGAAGGTCAATCTGACGGGAGCCATCACCACGGTGGACGACACGCAGCTTGCAAACCGTTCGGCGCCGTCCGTAGCCCACATGCTTCAAGGTGCGGTTCCGGGTCTGACGATCTCGACCTCGTCGGGCCGTCCGGGCAACTCGGCCGACCTGAACATCCGCGGCATCACCTCGATCAACGGCGGTTCGCCGCTCGTGCTGATCGACGGCGCCGAGGGCGACCTGATGAAACTCAACCCCAACGACGTGGCCTCGATCTCGGTGATCAAGGATGCCTCGGCCGCCGCCATCTACGGCGCACGCGCGGCTTACGGCGTCGTACTGGTGACTACCAAGGAGGGCGACGATTCGGACAAAACCCGCGTGTCGTACAGCGGACGCTGGGGGGGGAATTCCCCCACCACCTCGACCGACTACGAGACCCGCGGCTACTACTCGGTCTACGTCAACGACCTGTTCTGGCACGCCGACGCAGGCACCAACTACACCAACTACACAGAGCAGGACATGATGGAGTTGTGGGCCCGCCGCAACGACAAGGTCGAAAACCCCGAACGTCCGTGGGTGAAGATCGACCAGCGCGACGGCCGCGACACATATGTCTATTACGCCAACTTCGACTGGTACCACTACCTGTTCAAGGACGAGCATCCCAGCACGAGCCACAGCGTCTCGCTGTCGGGCGGCAACTCGAAGGTCAAGTACATGCTTTCGGGCAACTACTACAGCGAAGAGGGACTCTTCCGTCAGGACCCCGACCGTCTGCAGCGGATCAACTTCCGTTCGAAAATCTCGTTCGACATCAACAAGTGGCTCAAGATCAGCAACAACACCAGCTACTACAACTACCAGTACTACTACCCCGGCCCCAGCGGAGTCAATACAGCCTTCTCGCTCGGCACGGTACACGCACTGGCCTCGATGATGCCCTATAACCCCGACGGCACGAGCGTCTACTACACCTCGCTGTCGAAATACTCGATCATGGACGGCCTGCCCACGATCATGAACAAGGGCGGCCACTACAACAAGGACAAGACCGACAACATGTCGACCACCACGGAGCTGACGTGGACCCCGGTCAAAGGGCTGGAGATCAAGGGTAACTTCACCTACATGTTCAACACCCAGCACAACCTCAACCGTCAGGTCAATACCGAATACTCGCAGTATCCGGGCGAAGTGCAAACCCTCTCGACGGGCAGCCGCTTCCAAGACAAGCTCTACGAAAAGACCATGATGCACAACTACTATCAGGCCAACGTCTACGCCACCTACGCACACACGTGGAACGAGAAGCACAACTTCAAGGCGATGGCCGGTTTCAACTGGGAGACCAAGTACCTCAAAGACGTATCGGCCACGGGCTACAACTTGCTCTCCGAAACGCTGATGGACCTCAATCTGGTGGGACAGGACGCCGACGGCAACGAACGCATGGAGGTCGGCGGCGGCCAGAACGAATACGCCCTGATGGGCTTCTTCGGCCGTCTGAACTACGACTACAAAGGCAAATACCTCGTGGAGGTGAGCGGCCGCTACGACGGCACGTCGCGCTTCAAGCGCGGTCACCGCTGGGGTTTCTTCCCCTCGTTCTCGCTCGGATGGCGCATCTCGGAAGAGCCTTTCTTCGAGGGCATCCGCGAAAAATTCAACAACTTCAAGATCAGGTATTCGTACGGACAGCTGGGTAACCAGAACGTAGGCTACTACGACTATATCCGCAAAATCTCGATCGGCAACCAGAACTATTTGTTCGGCGGCGACAAACCCACGACGGCCACCATTTCGGCCCCCGTGGCCTCGAACCTCTCGTGGGAAACCTCGATCCACAACAATCTGGGCGTAGACATGAGCTTCCTGAACAACCGTCTGGCTTTCAGCGCCGACTTCTACATCCGCGATACGAAGGACATGCTGACCGCCGGCGTCGCACTGCCGAGCGTCTACGGCGCCGATTCGCCCAAGATGAACAGCGCCGACCTGCGCACCAAGGGTTACGAGCTCTCGCTCAGCTGGCGCGACGAGTTCCAGCTTCTGCGTCGGCCGTTCACTTACAGCGTGACGGTTACCTTCAACGACTACGTGACCGACATCACCAAATACGACAACCCCGACCGCACGTTCGCCAAGTCCTACTACGAAGGCATGCGCTGGGGTGAGATCTGGGGCTACCGCATCGGCGGACTCTTCGCCACGGACGCCGAGGCTGCCGGCTATGCCGTCGATCAGACCGCCGTCAACAACCGGATCAACGCTGCGGCCGGCTCGGAACGCGGCCTGCACGCCGGCGACCTGAAATTCCTCGATCTGGACGGCGACAACGTGATCTCTATCGGCAAGAACACGGTCGACGATCCGGGCGACCGGGAGATCATCGGCAACAGCCAGCCGCGGTTCCATTACGGCACGACGCTGAGCATGTCGTGGGCGGGCATCGACTTTTCGATCTTCTTTCAGGGCATCGGACGCCGCCACTGGTATCCCAAAGCCAATACGATCGCCTTCTGGGGTCCCTACGCCCGTCCGTATGCGAGCTGGATTCCCAAAGACTTCCACAAGATGTACTGGAGCGAAGAGAATCCCGACGCCTACTTCCCCCGTCCGCGCGGCTATGTAGCCCTTTCAGGCACCAACCGCGAGCTGACGGCCGTCAACGATCGCTATATGCAGAACATCCGCTACTGCCGTCTGAAGAACCTCACGATAGGCTACACGCTGCCCAAGAAATGGACCCGCAAAGTGTTGATCGAAAACCTTCGCGTCTACTTCACGGGAGAGAATCTCGCCACATGGTCGCCCATCCACTCGGACTATATCGATCCCGAAATGGCCGCCATGAACGACGAGATGCGCACCTATCCATGGCAGAAGACCTACATGTTCGGCGTGGATGTCACATTCTAATTAAACAAGCAGAACCATGAAAAAAATATTATTGATTATACTGGCCGCAGGCTGCACCATGGCGCTCGTCTCCTGCGAAGAGTGGCTCGACAAATACCCGCTGGCCCAAATGTCGCCCGAAACCTTCTTCTCGAACGAAAACGAGCTGCAGGCTTTCAGCAACAAATTCTACACGGCCTTCCCGTCCGACGGGCTCTACAACGAGTACTGGGACAACATCATTCACAACGACCTGCCTCAGGAGATGCGCGGCGGCCGCACGATCCCCGCATCGGGCGGCGGCTGGACATGGACCGACCTGCGCGATATCAACACGCTGCTCGAATACTCGGTCAACTGCAAGGACCTCGACGTCCGTAACCACTACGACGCGCTGGCCCGTTTCTTCCGCGCCTATTTCTACTTCGAAAAGATCAAGCGGTTCGGCGACGTGCCGTGGTATGCGAAACCGATCGGCTCGGCCGATGCTGAGCTCAATCGTCCGCGCGATTCGCGAGAATACGTCATGCAGCGCATGATCGAGGACATCGATTTCGCCATCCGCTACCTGCCCACCAAACACGACCTCTACCGTATCACGAAATGGACGGCTCTGGCCCTGAAATCGCGTTTCTGTCTCTTCGAAGGCACGTTCCGCAAATACCACGACATCGACCTTCCGGAGAACGACTGGAAATACTACCTCAGCCTGTCGGCGAAGGCTTCCGAAGAGTTCATCACCAACAGCGGCTACGGACTCTACACATCGGGCGGCACGCAGACCGCCTACCGCGATCTGTTCGTGTCGGAAGACGCCCAGCAGATCGAGGTCGTCCTCGCCCGCGATTACAACAAGGGGCTAAGCGTATTCCACAACAGCACCTTCTACTCGCTGAACACCTCCTACGGCCGTCCGGGGCTGACGCGCAAGATCGTCGCCAGCTATCTGATGGCCGACGGCACGCGCTTCACGGACAAGGCGGGCTGGGAAACGATGGAGTTCCGGGACGAGTGCCAGAACCGCGATCCGCGTCTGGCGCAGTCGATCCGCACGCCGGGTTACACGCGCATCAACTCCACCAAGGTCGAAGTGCCGAGCCTGTCGACCTGCATGACGGGCTACCAGCCCATCAAGTTCGTCGCGCCCGCCGATTTCGGTTCCGACGGTTACAACCTCTCGTACACCGACCTGCCGATCATCCGCACGGCCGAGATCTATCTCAACTACGCCGAAGCCAAAGCCGAGCTGGGCACGCTGACGCAGGACGACATCGACCTGACGATCAAGAAGCTGCGCGACCGAGCTGGCATGCCCAATCTGGACATGGCCCAAGCCAACGCCAACCCCGACCCGTACCTTTCGGCCCCTGAGACAGGCTACCCCAACGTGACGGGTTCGAACAAAGGCGTACTGCTCGAAATCCGCCGCGAGCGCACCATTGAACTGCTTCAGGAGGGCCACCGTTACTACGACCTCATCCGCTGGAAAGAGGGCAAGACCTTCACGCAGCCGCTGCTGGGCCTCTACATCCCCTCCAAGGGCGAATACGACCTCGACGGCGACGGCACGCCCGACATCTATCTCAAGACCAAGGGAGAGACGCCCTCGACCAAAGCCCCGCTCATCATGGAGATCGATCAGGACATCTTCCTCTCGGAAGGCGATCACGGTTACATCTCGCCCCACAAGAAGAATCCGGGCGAGTGGAACGAGGCCCGCGACTACTACTACCCGATTCCGACCGACGACCGCTCGCTGACCGGCGGCGCCCTGACGCAAAACCCCGGCTGGAACGACGGGCTCGACTTTTAATTCCCAATACTAACTTCAAAAACGAACGAAACGATGAACAGACTGAAAAAATATCTTACCATCATGCTGCTGCTCGGCCTGACCTGCCCGGCAACGGCCTGCAACAGCAGCTCCTCCTCCGAAGACGAAGTTCCGCCCCATCTGAAACCCGAAACCCCGGAGGAACCGGGTCGGGACTACTACCCCAAGGCCGACGGCGCGACGCGTCTAGTGACCTACAACGTCGGCGTCTTCACCAAGTACATCAGCGACGGCAGCTACCAGATGATCGCCGACATGATGACCGAGGGCAAGGCCGATCTGGTGGGCATCAGCGAACTGGACAGCTGCACGGTCCGCACCGGCCGGGTCTTCCAGCTCAAGAAATTCGCCGGACTGATGGGCAAGGAGTGGAGTTACGAATATTCGCGGGCGATGGCCTATCAGGGCGGAGCCTACGGCGACGGAATCGCCAGCCGTGAGAAACCCGTTCGTGCCTTTGCCGCTCCGCTGCCGAAGGGCGACGGCGCCGAACCCCGCGTGATGGTCGTCGTGGAGTTCGAGAAATATGTCTTCGCCACCACCCACCTCGACCATGTATCCTCGCTGGCTCAGGCAGGGCAGGTCGATGAAATCAACAAGGTCATCGAACGAGAATTCGGCGGCTCGAAGAAACCCGTCTTCCTCGGCGGCGACTTCAACGCCCGTCCCGATTCGCCCACCATCTCCAAATTGAAGACGGACTGGACGATCCTGACGCCCCACGGTGCGAGCGACTTCACCCACTCTTCGCAGGCGCCGGACAAATGTATCGATTACATCCTGTTGTGGAACGGCAACGGCGCGAAGTGCGAAGTGGTCGGCACCAAGATCATGCTCGACTTCAACAAAGGCGACATCAAGAGGGCCTCGGATCATATTCCCGTGCTGGTCGATGTCAAATTCTAATGCTGAGACGAACTCTTAAACGCAAACGATTATGAAACGATATGCGAACATGCGTCTTCTGGCCGCCGTCGCCCTGCTCGTCGCAACGGCGGGCTGCAAGGACGACGAAGGTCCGGCGCTCAAGCAGCCTGCCCTGCTGAGCATTCAGGACGCCGCGGCCGACGCCGAAGTGATTACGGTGGAAAGCCCCAAGAAGCAGACCCTCAACATCCGCGTGGAGGCCGAGCAGATCAGCGGCAACTACATAACCGTCGTATTCAAGACCGACCCCGAACTGGTCGAGACCTATAACGCGGCGCACGGCACCTCGTACAAGCTCTGCCCCTCGGAGGCCTACGCATTCTCGACCACCGAAGTCATGCTGCCCCGCTACAACACGGTCTCCTCGACAATGAAAGTCGAGCTGTTCAGCGAGCGCATGCCCGACGAGGAGCCGTACCTGTTGCCGATCACCATCGATTCGATCAAGGGCGACTCGCAGGCGACGGTCTCGCCGACGGGCAGTGTCCGTTACATCCTCTTCAACAAGCTCGTCAAGCCGGGACCGCCCGCACCCGTGCTGCTCGAACGCAGCGGATGGAAGGTGCTCGCCGCCCCCAAAGCCAAGCCCAACTACGAAGTGGAGAAGATGTTCGACGAAGACATCAACACCTTCGGCTACTGCAACGCCGACGAAGAGAAAGCCGATCCGCCTTACGACTTCGTCATCGATCTGGGCAAAGAGGTGACCGTACGCGGCTTCCAGTTCAATCAGCGCTACATGACTACCGGCAAACCTGAGGACGGCGCACGCTACGGCATCGCCCACTTGGAGGTTTGGACCGCGAAGGAGATCGCCGGCGACGGCCTCGGTGCAGCGAACGACGCCAACTGGACCTACACCCAGACATACCGCGACAACCGGACCGATCCCGACTCACCGCTGGATCCGATGGGGGTGGTCATCAGTCCGATGCTCGACGACTACCAACATGCGCGTTACGTCCGGCTGCGCATTCACGCCAGCTATACGAACAAGACTTATAACCCGACTTTCCGGGGATGGTGTATCGCAGAACTGAATGTCTGGGGTAACAACGAACTGCTCGAATAATGCGTCTGGACTTGCAAAGGGACCTGCTGGAGTGTTTCAGCAGGCCCCTTGTTTAACGCAGTCCCGATTGCAAGCGTTCCGCATTCCGCAGGATAACAGAAACTGAATAATTTCGAAATGAAAAATTCATACGTTCCGCATCCGTTTTATCCCCGAAAATGTCTATCTTTATTTGTCTGAATTTCTTTTAGCGATACGATGAGGCCGGAAAACGAACACGACATGGTTTTGTGGAAACACATCAGCCGAGGGGGGGGGGGAAACCGCCGCCTTCAGGGAGTTGTTCGACCGTTATTACGCGCCGCTTTGCAGGTTCGCGGCCTGTTGGTTCCACGACCGCACCTCTGCCGAGGAGATTGTATTGGACACCTTTACGCACATCTGGCAGCATGCCGGGGAACTCCGTATCTCGACTTCCGTCCGGGCCTATCTGTTTCGCGCCGTGCGTAACCGCGCGCTCAACCGGCTTCGCGACGAACGAATCGACGGAATTCCCATCGGGAAGGGCCCTGAACCGCTCTTCACGAATCCGGAAGCATTGCAGCTTGAAGCCGACGAAATGCTGTTACTGATCGCCGAAGCGGTCTCGCAACTGCCCGACCGCTGCCGCGAAGTATTCCGCAAAAGCCGTGAAGAGGGGCTTTCCAACGCAGCGATCGCCAATCAGATGCGGATTTCGGTCAAGACCGTCGAAGCGCAGATCACCAAAGCCCTGAGACGCATCCGCGAAACGCTGCTCCGCACGTGATCTTCTCTCCGGACTTTCCGGACACTCCCGCCGAATGACCGTCTAATGACCGCCGAAGACCGGCCGGAAACCCGCATCGGTTGACCACTTCGATGCGGATGCCTTGCATCAGCGCGTTGGTCGTTGCGAACGTATGGCGCCTCAGATGGTAGGTGACCGCCTTGTCGATTCCGACCTCGACGGCGATTCTTTTCAGGATGCGGTTACAGTAGGCGATGTCGGGCACAGGCAGTACGAGGTTCGTTCCCGCGACCTCGCGTCTGTATTTGTCGATGATGCGTTTGGTAATGCCGCACAGTTTGATTTTGAACGGCGTGCCGATCTTCTGCCGTTTCTTGACGATTCATAAATCCCCGTCGAAACGTCGGTCCCTCGACGTCCTCCGCATTGCGGTTTGGCATCGGCACTCTTGCCTGCTGTTCGTTCGCCGCGGAATCCCAAAGCGGGAACGGAACGGTCAGGCACGACGATACGAAGGTGCTCCTGCCGTTTCGGCTTTTACAGGGCTGTGCCTTTTTGCGGAGCGAACAGTCCTGTCATATCCGCTTTTTCGAGGGCGAGGAGCCGTACCTTCCGCTCGATGCCGCCCGCATAGCCCGTCAGGCTGCCGTTGCTTCCCACGACCCGATGGCAGGGAACGATGATGCCGACGGGATTGTGTCCGACAGCGCCGCCTACGGCTTGTGCCGGGACGGTTTTCGGGCCTTGCCGGCGGGCGATTTCACGGGCGATCTCTCCGTAGGTGATCGTCTTCCCGAAGGGGATTTGCCGCAGAATTTCCCACACGGCCAGCCGGAACGGTGAACCTTGCGGGTGCAGGGGCGGCGTCGGTCCCGGATCGTTCCCTCCGAAATAGTTGTCCAGCCAGCGGCGGGTCTGCTCGAATATCGGCAGCATCGTCTCTTCGTGCTGGGCGTCGAGCGTCGCGGCGAAATATTTCTGCCCTTCGAACCAGAGTCCTGTCAGGCCTTCGCTGTCGGCAGCCAGTGTGATCGTGCCGAGCGGTGAGCGGTAGAGGTGGGTGTATTGCATCGTGTCCATGAAAGTTGAGTGGCGATTGGTAGTGTATCATCGTTTGCGTTCGACGTCTGGCAGGAATCCCGTGATGATCCCCATCAGGGGCAGCAGCGCGCTGACGCGGAAGATGAATTCGATGCTGGTTCGGTCGGCCAGCCAGCCGAAGAAGGCCGAACCCAGTCCGCCCAGTCCGAACATCAGCCCGAAGAAGAGGCCGGCGATCATTCCCACTCGGCCGGGCATCAGGTCGGTGGCGTAGACCACGATGGCCGAGAAGGCCGACGAGATAATCAGTCCGACGAGGATCGCCAGCGCCACGGCACCGCCCGATCCGGCGTAGGACAGCATCAGGGCGAAGGGTGCCGCTCCGAGAATCGACCCCCAGATGACGTATTTCCGTCCGATGCGGTCGCCCAGCGGCCCGCCGATGACCGTGCCTGCGGCCGATGCCGCGAGGAATGCGAAGAGGCTGTATTGCGCGTCCTGCACCGAGAAGGCGAATTTGTCCATAAGGAAGAAGGTGAAATAGTTGGTCATGCAGGCGATGTAGAAATATTTCGAGAAGACCAGCACCGTGAGGATCAGCAGCGCACGGTGGATCTTGCGGCGGGGCAATTCGGCTGCTGCGGCTGTTGCGGTTACCGGTGCGGCGGTCGCGGCGTTCAGTTGCCGTTTGTACCAGTTGCCGATGCGGAGGAGGATGCCGATGGCCAGCAGTGCGGCCGGGGCGAACCACATGATCGAGGTCTGGCCGTAGGGAATGACGACGAGCGCGGCCCGAAGGCGCTTCCGGCGTTGCCGCCGACCTGGAAGATCGACTGTGCCAGCCCTTTGCGCCCGCCCGATGCGAGCTGGGCCACGCGCGACGATTCGGGGTGGAAGATCGACGATCCCCAGCCGATGAGTGCGACGGCCAGAAGGATCGGCGCGAAGCCGGGGGCGAGGGCCAGCGCGAAGAGTCCCGCCAGCGTGAAACACATTCCCGCGGCCAGCGAATAGGGTCTCGGATGGCGGTCGGCATAGCGGCCGACAAAAGGTTGCAGGATCGAGGAGGTCATCTGGAAGACGAGCGTGATGAGACCGATCTGGGCGAACGAAAAACCGAATTTGGCTTTGAGCAGCGGATAGACCGCCGGAATCACCGACTGCATCATGTCGTTGAGCAGGTGGGTGACGCTGACGAGCAGCAGGATCGGATAGACCGTGTCGGCGGTCGTTCGCCGGCGCGGTGCGGATATGGGTTTCGTGAGCGTGTCCATCGTCGGGGGATCAGGGTTCGTCCAGAATGACGGCGATCGTGTCGAGCGCCTGCTGCACGTCGGTGTCGGCGATGTTCCGTGCCAGCCGTGCGTGCGTCGGCTGGGAGGCGCGAAAACAGGCCGTGTCACGGTAGATATGACGGAATCCCTTTTGCAGGTGGCCTGTTGTCGTCCGGTAGAGTTCGCTCAGGATTTCGTTGTGCGTGGCTTCGGCTATGGCTGCATGGAAGACGATGTCGGCGGGCGTGCACCGGTTCCAAGTCGCCCTCTTCGGCGGCCGTGCCCCGTTGGGCGAGCAGGGATTCGATCCGCTCCATGTCCTGCGGCGTGCGGCGTGCGGCGGCGCGTTCGACAATGGCCGCTTCCAGAATTTTCCGTACTTCGTCCAGTTCGCGGATATCGGCGCGACGCAACCGCTGCTCCACGAGGGCATCGGACGCTGCGGGGGCTGCGACGAATGTCCCTGCGCCCTGCCGCACGTTCAGGAATCCCCGGTCGGATAGCATCCGTACCGCTTCGCGTACCGTCGAGCGGCCGACGCCGAACATGCGCATCAGCTCCGATTCAGTCGGCAGCCGTTCGCCCGTGCGGAATTTTCCCGCTGCGATACGGCGTTGCAGCCGTTGGGCCAACGTATCGGCCAGCGAGTGTTTGCGAAGGGGCGTTTTCGGACCTGATTTCATCGTATCATCTGATGTTTTACGCAAAGGTAAACGATTTTTTCGAATCGGCGAAATTTCCGGTGCGGAGTTCCGGCGGCGAGTTCGTTCGCAGTGGAAGAACGGATCGCGGGAGTGGGGAGGGAACGGCAGGAAGCGAGCATGTCGTTTCCTGCCGGAATCCATCGGTCGGCGGCGCCGTTGATCTACTGACGGATAGATACCAGACCGTTCCCGTGCAACCGGCCGGGACGCATCTTCGTGTGCGGCGTACGAAACGACCGGCGGAACGTTCTTCCGCCGGTGCCGATTCCGCCGATGTGCGGTCACTCCTTCTGCTTCGGTTCCTCGCCGTCGCCTCGGGCACCCTCCTTGAACGAGCGGATGCCCCGGCCGATGCCCTTCATCAGTTCGGGAATCTTGCGGCCTCCGAAGAGCAGCAGTACGATCAGTGCGATGAGGACGATCTCCACGACGCCCAAGTTTCCGAGAAAGAGGATTTTTGCCATATTCGTCAGTTTTTATCCGGTTATCCGGCCGTTTCGAACGTCGCTGCGACCCGTTTCAGATCGTCGACGATCGGCAGGTGTTGCGGGCAGCTGCGTTCGCATTTGCGGCAGCCGATGCATTCCGAGGCGCGTCCGTGCGTCTGGGCCAGGTTGTCGTAGTAGGTCTGCTGGATCGAAAAGAGGTGGTTCACCGACTGGCGGTCGGCGTTGTAGAGCGCGAAGTAGTCGGGAATGGCGATATGCTTCGGACACCCCTCTACGCAGTAGCGGCAAGCCGTGCAGGGGATGGCGATCGCATCGTTGATGATTTTGACGGCTTCGGCCACCGTGGCGCGTTCGGCGTCGTCGAGCGGTCGGAAGTCGTGCATGTAGTCCGTGTTGTCGAGCAGCTGCGCCATCGACGATATGCCGCTGAGAACGGTTATTACGCCGTCCAGACTCGCGGCATAGCGGATCGCCCACGAGGCGGGCGAGAGGTCGGGATGCACGGCGCGGAAGAGTCGTTCGGCGGCGGGCGGAACCGTCGCCAGCGAACCTCCCTTGACCGGTTCCATCACCACGATCGGCTTGCCGTGACGGCGCGCCACGTCGTAGCAGCGGTGCGACTGGATGCTGGGATTGTCCCAGTCGAGGTAGTTGATCTGCAACTGCACGAACTCCGTTTCGGGGTGCGCCGCGAGGATCTCGTCGAGCAGCTCCGCGCTGTCGTGGAACGAGAATCCGACGTGGCGGATACGCCCCTCGGCTTTCATGCGGGCGGCGAAGGCGAAGCTGTCGAAGCGCTCGACGGTGCGGTAGTTCGCGGTGTTGAGATTGTGCAGCAGGTAGTAGTCGAAGTAGTCGACGCCGCATTTCGAGAGCTGTTCGGCGAAGATCCGCTCCTGATCCCCTTCGGATTTGAGGAACATCGTCGGGAGCTTGGTGGCCAGTGTGAAGCTGTTGCGGGGATGACGCTCGACGAGCGCCTCGCGCACGACGCACTCGCTGTGGAAATCGTGGTACATGTAGGCCGTGTCGAAGTAGGTGAAGCCCCGTTCGAGGAAGGTGTCGACCATGCGTTCGACCTCGGCGATGTCCACGGCCTTGAAGTTGCCGGCCTCTGCGAGCGGCAGCCGCATACAGCCGAATCCCCGGTTGCGATCGTACTCA
>OGPL01002265.1_pt1 | contig 14708 bp, 9 predicted proteins | sample 1552901 | NCBI WGS metagenome assembly OGPL01 (sample SAMEA2580244, study PRJEB22360) | human gut metagenome | biome: human gut; feature: human-associated habitat; material: faeces | place: Denmark | collected 2008/2010 | reverse complement strand
GGATAGGGATAGTAAGTTAGAAGTTTGTTTCAAAAACAGACTTTTTCTACAAGCTAAGCATACAGCACATTATAAAGATGCACTGTATGCTTTAAATTTAACAAACGAGGGAAAATAATGGAACTTAAATTAGAAGGTATCACAAAATCCTACACAAAGGGTAAAAAACGCAAAAACGCTCTTGAAGACTTTACTCTTACTCTTACCGAGGGAGTATACGGACTTCTCGGACCCAACGGTGCGGGAAAATCAACGCTGATAAATATTATAACGGGGATAATCGGCAGGGACAGCGGCAGTATATCCTTTACCGACGGTAATGACAACAGCTTTTTGTCGCATCTCGGCTTTATGCCGCAAGGTATGGACTTTTATCGCAACTTTACCGCAAAGGACTACATAAAGTACATAATGGCACTGAAAAAATACTCTCCCGATAATGCGGACGAGTACGTTTTGACAACGCTCGGCAGGGTAAATCTCCGTGCAGATGCCGACAAGAAAATCGGCGCTTTTTCAGGCGGAATGAAGCAAAGGCTCGGCATAGCACAGGCTATAGTCGGAGAACCGAAGGTGCTTATATTTGACGAGCCTACCGCCGGACTTGACGCAAAGGAGCGTATACGCTTCAGAAATGTTATAAGCTCTCTTGCCGCAGACAAAATAGTAATACTTGCAACTCATATCGTAACCGATATAGCGTATGTAGCAAAAACTGTCGTGCTTATGAACGACGGCAGGATAATAAAAACAGGAACGCAGGAGGAACTTTGCTCCGATATTTCAGACAAGGTATGGGAGATAACCGCACAGAGTGACAAAGTAATGGACTATATGAACCGTATGCGTGTATCAAACGCAGTGTCTGACGGCAATAAGTATACCCTGAGAATAGTATCCGATGAATATCCCGAAAACGGCGCTGTTTCAGTACCGCCTACACTTGAGGACGTATGTATATATTATTTCGGAGATATGTGATATGAAACTGTTTAAATATGAACTGAAAAAGAATATACTGCGGCTTCCCGTTCTGCTGTTGTTTGCGGCTCTTATACTTGTAAGCCTGTACAAGCACAATGAAACCGTTCAATTATACGGCACACAGGATTATCTTGCCGACGGTCCTATGCACAATATATATCAGGCGTACAAAGGTGAGATTACCAATGAAAAGATACAGCGGATAGCCGCATACAGAAATGAAATGTCAGCTATTGTAAGCTCATCGGATTTCGACTATCCGACTACCCCAGATGACAGATATTATACCGGCTTTGCATTCGGAGATAACGGGTCATCGGAAAAAGTTATCGAAGAAATGAAATATGCGATAGAATACATAAACAATATCATTGTGCTTAGAGAGAAAACACAGACCGCAATTGCGTTTTACGAGGGTAAAAACGACTACAAGGTGAGAGAGGCTCAGCAGATCGAACGCCTGTACGGAAACCGTCATATAGACGTATACGGCAATTACGATACTTACGCCCTTTACTTCGACTATGAGTTCTCTACCTTTATTTCGATGATAATGGTGCTGTTTGTATTTGCTCCCTCGTTTTCAAAACAAAAGGCTATCAGCGATGACAAGATAATATGCGCCTGCGGAAAGGTCAAAAGCGTATTTTTTGCAAAGCATTTGTGTATGTACGCATTTTGTGCCGCCATTACGGTGATAATGACATTTACGGATATTTTATCCTTCGGCTGTCGGTACGGCATTGAATTTTTGGAGCAGCCGATATATGCGATACACAGCTTTACTTATGCGCCGCTTGACATAAGCATATTTACCGCAATACTTATTACGGCGTTTATGAGATTTCTGCTTACTGTGCTTATCGGTGAAATTGTACTGCTCATATCCTCTACCCAGAAAAACATCGGCATTTCCTATGCCCTGAGCTTTTGCGCAATAGGTGCGCTTATCTATCTGCACGGCTCTGTGCCATCACAATTCTCTCCTTTTTCTATGATATGTATGAGTAACTTTTTCACCGATGCGGAATTTGTTAATGTGCTGGGCTTCCCTGTGCTTAACATAATTTTCCTGCCGATACTTACAATACTTCTTTGCGTTATAGTAAATCTTATTTGCTTTGCTGTCGCCTGTCCGCAACGTGCGATACGGCTTACCGGAAAAGCGAGGAGTAATGCTATATGAAAATATTTGTATATGAGATGAAAAAGATACTGATAAAACAGTACGCAATAATAATTCTGGCAGCTGTAGTAATAGTAAGACTGCTATCTTCTCTGCCGCTTGCAAAGCAGACATACGGATTTGACTCTGCCACAGAGCGAGAGAAATATTTTGAGATAATCTCTCCGTTTATAGGGGCAGTGACCGAAGAAAAAACTGACCGTGCAGACGAGCTTGAAAATCAGCTGAAAACGGCAAGTCAACAATACGATAAACTGATTGATCAGCGTCTGGAACACAAAATATCGGATATTGAATATTACGAGCAGATGAAGCTGTACGAACCGACGCTCAATATCAAAAAACAGATTGAAAAAACTGTCGAACAGGTACGGCAGGCACAAGAACGCCAATGCGACATTCTGCCTGTAAGCTATATACCCATAATATGTGATGCGTCAGCCGATTACCTTTTTGTGCTTGCAATCTGTCTTATATGCAGTCTGAGTGTAATCACAGAGTATACAAGCAAGACAAGATATATCCTGTGTACTACTCCGGCAGGACAGTCACGCAGTATGGCGGCAAAAACGGCAGTTCTGCTCTTATCGGTCGCAGTGGCATCGGTTTTACTCTCGGCGGTTGAGGGATACTGTCTTTTAAAACAGCTTCCCCTTGAATACTGGGCGTATTCCGCAAGAGGTATAGTGATAATGACGAACTGCACGGCAGAGCTTTCTATAGGCGGCCTGTTTATTCAGACCCAGCTTATTAAACTGGTGGGAAGCATTTTTACCGCTTCGGTTGCAATTCTTATTTCCGAGCTTTTTAAAAGCTATGCCGCAAGCGTATTTTCGCTTGTAACCGTGCAGATAGTTGTCGACTATGTAGGCAACCGCTCAAATCTCAGCTATCTTCTGCCGACAGGGGCTATGCGTGGCTACGGTTATTTTTACGGCGATGTCACACCGACCGCCGAAAACAATTATATGCAGTTTTCAGGAGTACCTCTTTGGTATACTGCAGTGCTTATATGTGGTTTGCTGATTTTTTCGGCGGCAGCTTGTGCAGGAACGATTCTTTCCTGCAATAACCGACTGAAAAGAAAAAGAAAAAAAATACGCAAGGCGGCACTTTTGTCAACTATGTGCATTATCACTTCACTGCTTCTGTCCTCGTGCAGTGTTGCGAATAACCGCTACGACCCCGAAGATACAATGAAGCTTGTAGGCGGCTCATATACCTTGATCGGCGAATATAATATTCCCTTTACAAATGAGCTGAAAACAAGCAAATATGAAATCGTTCTTGAGACCAATCAGTCTTCCGGTGGGTTTTCAATATCGCTGATTGACCTTGCAAGCAAAGAAAAACTCGATATTCCGCAGAGCTATTTTTCTGACGAAACTTTCATTCATTGCTTTATAACCGAGCATTACATTTTAGTCGAGTATATCGCCAAAGACGGAACCGAAGCAATGCGGTACTATGACCTGAATGACTTTTCAACACAAACAATCGCTCAGAACACCCGAGGAGTAGAAAAAAATCTGTTCGGACTTACCTTTAAGGACAGCGAAAGCATATTTACGACAAGCTCCTTAATTTTTACCGATGACAGAGATTTTTTCTTTGTTACAGACAGCGGTTTGTATAAGGTAGGCGTGAATAAAAATGCGTCACTGATAATAGACGAGCCTGTAACCGAAGGCTTGATTTACGATGCTCACAGCATCTATTTTATAAGCGAAAAGGACAGCATCAAGCGTTACGACCTTTCAACAGGCATTCTCAGCGAAATTGTAAGCGGTGAAAAAATAATCCCACGTTCGCTGTGGGGAGATTACGATTATATTTATTACACAAGCGAGAACGGCGAACAAAAGTTAGCAAAATAGCACTGCAATCATCGCAATAAACCCGCCGATTATCCGAGTTTGTAAATTTAAATTCAGCTATAACAGCTTAGACAAAACCCCGATTTGCTTTTTAATCGGGGTTTTGCCATAGTCTGCACTCTGATAAAACATACCTTTGCAAAACCTCCCAAAATGTGTTATAATAATATCTGAACATTCATCGAATCAAAAGGAGTTTCTTATGTACAGATACGAATTGCATATGCACACCAAAGAAGGCAGTGCCTGCGCTGTAAGCTTGGTAGAAGATATGATAAAGCAGTATGTAAAAATCGGTTTTTCGGGTGCTGTTGTAACAAACCATTTTATTAGAGGCAACACCTGTGTTTCACGTTCTCTGCCGTGGGAACAGCTTATTATGCAATACAGCAAGGCATACACGAACGGCAGAAAAATCGCCGAAGAACTTGATTTCGACCTGTTTTTCGGCATTGAAGAAGGCTACGGTAACGGCAAGGAATTTTTAGCCTACGGCTTTGAGCCGGAATTTCTTTTATCACGTCCGTTTCTGAGAAATGCCGATCTGAATATATGGGCAAAAGAGATCCACTCAGTCGGCGGATTTATTGCTTACGCTCACCCTTTCCGTGACAGAGATTACATAACAAATCCCGATGAAGTACCGGATATTTCGATAGTTGACGGAATTGAGGGCTACAACAGAGGAAACCGTGATATTGAAAACGAAAAAGCAATCCGTGTTTTTGGCAACGAAGATACGATTATCACCGCAGGAAGCGATTTGCATAGCACCGACTTTGACAGTGCCTACGGAATTGAAACACAGCACAGGATAAGGAGTAACGAGGAGCTTGTGAAAACGTTGCTTGAGAGGAATTTCAGGGTTTATCTTGGGGGATGAAAACTGTCAGATAGCAGATCTTACAGTTTTATGCTCTCGTAAAACAAATTAATAATTATGGCAAGTCGTAGAAATACGGCTTGTTTTTATTTTTTTGCCATTCTTTTGCACATAAATTTCTTCTGCAATATAACAATGTACTGTTTTTGGGACAGGGGCTTGTGTATAATTGCATTATAGATAATTATATACAAAGGCTGTCAGGGAGGGACATGCATGGAAAAGAGTTTACAGGATACAATTGCAAATCTGCTTAAAAGCATCGACGGTTACAGTTCCGCCGAACTCGGAAAAGCCATATCCCGACTTCAAAAAGCACAGACAAAAGCACATAAACGTGAAAAGGAAGAGGAAGAACGTAACCGCATACTTGAGCAGGAAAAAAAAGAACAAGCGTTGCAGGCGGCAAAAAACGCTCATATCGATCAGGTCACTGCTATGGAACTTCCGCTTGACTGGAGCAACGTTTTTGAAAATGACAGCCGTACTGACGGCATACACACAGACAGTATTCCCGACGGACTTATTTTGTCGCTTTCAAACCTCGGCTACGTCGATATTGAATATATTTCCGCCGTGACCGGTGCAGATATGAAAACGGTAATCTGTACGCTTAAAGGCTCAATATATCAGGATCCGGAATCATGGAACGAATGCTTCTACAAAGGCTGGCAGACTGCCGATGAATATCTTTCGGGCAACCTTAAAATCAAGCTACGGTCGGCGCAAAAAGCAAACGAAAAATATAACGGCTATTTTGAAGAGAATGTCAGAGCTATAAAAAATGTTCTTCCTCCTGCTGTAAGGTGTGACGATATATACGTTGCACCCGGCTCTCCGTGGATCCCTGCGGATATAATCGACAGCTTCATAGAACATCTTTTCGGTGATCCTTTAAGAACTCTTCCTTATACCGTCTATGATGAAAAAAGGCTCCGTGAAAGTTATAAGACTATCCACGATGAATACACCGGCTCGTGGGAAATACCGGAAAAGTCACGTTATATGAACGGCGTTACATTGTTCAACTATGGTACCATTAAACTGAATGCACTCTATATTCTTGAAAGAACGCTGAATATGAAGTCAGTGACCGTGACCGTTATAACAGATTGCCCATCAAACAAATCCGGCAAAAAGCGTGTCGTTGACCGTGAGGAAACCATAAATGCAGTCGAACAACAGCAAAAGATGATAAAGGAATTTCAGCGCTGGATATGGAGCGATCCTGCAAGAAAGAAAAGACTTTACGATATTTTCGACGAAAAATATGCCTGTGTTAAACGCAGAAATTTTGACGGTTCTTTTCTGACTTTTCCCGGAATGGACAAGTCGGTCCGGATTTACCCTTATCAGAAAAATGCGGTCGCCAGAATTATCTTTTCTCCAAATACCCTGCTTGCCCACGATGTAGGATCGGGCAAGACCTATATAATGATAGCGGCAGGTCAGGAACTGCGCCGTATGGGACTGTCAAAGAAGAATATGTACGTTGTCCCGAACAATATTGTCGGACAGTGGAGGGACATATTCCTTAAAATGTACCCCAATGCCAATATTCTCTGCATTGAGCCGAAGAACTTCACTCCGTCAAAGCGTGAGCGTGTACTGACAGATATTGCCGGCAATGACTATGACGGCATAATCATTACATACAGTTGTTTCGAAAGCATACCTGTTTCAAAAAAAGAAGCAATAGCCGAACTTGAAAAAAAGAAAAACGAACTCAAATCCATCATGCGGGAGAAAAGCCGTAACACTTCAAGAATCAGAAAGAAAGTTGAAAACCTTGATAAAGCCATAAATGAACTGTATATTGCTCTTAACGATATGTATGATACTGTATTCTTTGACGATCTCGGAATAACAAGGCTTTTTGTCGATGAAGCGCACAACTTCAAGAATGTTCCGCTTGACACACAGATTGACAAGGTGCTTGGACTGAACAAGACAGGTTCAAAGAAATGCCGTGACATGATGGACAAGGTGCATATCGTGCAGAAAAACAATGACGGCAAGGGCGTTGTCATGGCTACGGGAACGCCGATTACAAACTCGGTGAGCGACGCTTTCGTATTTCAGCAATATCTTCAGAGCGGTGAACTCGGTATGCTTGATTTGCAGACGTTTGACGCATGGGTGGGAATGTTTGCGGAAAGAAAAACCGACTTTGAGATAGATGTTGACACGGGAACTTACCGACTGGCAACAAGACTTTCAAAGTTTCATAATCTGCCCGAACTTACTTCCCTGATCGCATCGTTTGCGGATTTTCACAAGGTGGATATTACCGCAGAAATACCGCAGACGGACGGTTACAGGGATGCTCTTATCTGCAAGACGCCCGAATTTTCGGATTATCTGAAATTGATCTCAGCCCGTGCGGAAGACGTCAGACGGGGTGTTGTTCCACAAGATGAAGACAATATGCTGAAAATCACCACAGACGGACGTAAAGCGGCTCTTGATATGAGGCTTGTCAATAATTCTCTTCCGTTCACCTACGAATCAAAGGTCGCACGCTGTGCAGAAAACGTTTTTGAAATTTATCATAAAACCGAGGCAGGAAAAAGCGCACAGCTGATTTTCTGCGACTCTTCTACTCCGCATAACCATGCTTTCAACATATACGACGAAATAAAATGGCTGCTTATGGCAATGGGTATACCGGAAAGCAAGATAGCGTATATCCATGATGCGCAAACAGACGCACAGCGAAACACACTTTTCACTGCGGTGCGAAACGGCGATATCCGTATACTGATAGGCTCGACATTCAAGCTGGGGTTGGGTGTTAATATACAGGACAGGCTGATTGCTCTTCATCACATTGATATTCCGTGGCGGCCCGCCGATATGATACAGCGTGAGGGCAGAATTTTAAGGCAGGGCAACTTAAACTCCAAAGTATATATCTACCGTTATATCACAGAGGGGAGCTTTGACGCATACTCATGGCAACTGCTTGAAACAAAACAGCGTTTCATCACTTCTCTGCTGTCCGGAACGCTTACCGACCGTGACAGCACGGATATTGACGGCACTGTTCTTGACTATGCTGAGGTAAAGGCGCTTGCCGTCGGAAACTCGCTGATAAAACAGCGTGTAGAAGCCACAAACAATCTTTCACGCTGTATTCTGTTGCAGAAAAAGCAGATTGAACAGTGTGAAGAAATGAAAAATGAGCTTTCCGAAATTCCGTCAAAACGCCGCACTCTTCTCAGAGCAATAAGCAACTGCATACTTGACGCAAAGCAGTATAAAGCTGATGTTTCATCTCAGCCGCCGCTTTCTGACAGCAAGGCAAAAGCCGAATATGCAAACAGGCGAAAAGCGTTCAGGGAATATCTTGACGAAAATCTCAGAAGCTACATTCTTATGCCGTATGAAAAGGAACTTACGGTATATCACGGCTTTAAGATCATTCTGCCCGCAAATATGAGCGAAATCCACCCTTATGTGTGGCTAAAGAAAAACGGCTCATACCGTGTTGAACTCGGTGATACGGAAATCGGAAACCTTGTGCGTATAGACAATACACTAAGCACTCTTGATGAACTCTGCGAGAAGCTGAACAAACAGCTTGAAGCGCTTGACGACAAGGAAAAAGAACTTAAAAACTCACTGGCAAACCCGGAAGATTACACAGAAATGATTGAAGAATACAAAGAAGAGGTAAAAATGCTTGACGAAAAGTTAGGAGTAGATAAAAAATGAATAACAATAAAGAAATAAGACTTTCCGATATTCCTCTGATGGATGTAAACCGTATGACGAAAAAGCTCTCGCACGCATATATATCGATAATAAACAACGGTCTGCCGATAAGGACTATGCCGTCTGTCATGCTTTGGGGAGCACCCGGTGTGGGTAAATCTCAGGCGGTACGGCAGATAGCAAAGGAAATAGAGTACGGTACGGGAAAAGAGGTTCACGTCACCGATGTAAGACTGCTGTTGTTCAATCCGATTGACCTGAGAGGTATTCCTACCGCAAACGAGGACAAAACTCTTGCGGTATGGCTGAAACCTCAGATTTTCAGAATGGACGAAAGCGATGACGTGATAAACATTCTTTTTCTTGACGAAATATCTGCCGCTCCTCAGTCGGTGCAGGCGGCGGCATATCAGATAACGCTTGATAGGACCGTGGGTGAGCATAAGTTGCCCGATAACTGCATAGTTATCGCCGCAGGAAACAGAACTACCGACAAATCGGTGGCGTACAAGATGCCGAAAGCACTTGCCAACCGTCTGTTACATATTGAAGTCGAGGGCAATTTTGTTTCATGGAAAGAATGGGCGATAAAAAGCGGCGTAAACGAAAAAGTAATCGGATTTCTTTCATTCAGGCAGGATTATCTTATGCGTTTTGAAGCGGACAGCAATGACCTTGCTTTTCCTACCCCGCGTTCGTGGGAGATGGTAAGCAATATCTTAAACGGCATAAGCGACAATATTGACGACATGTATCAGCTTATATGCGGTCTTATCGGAACAGGTACGGCTGTGGAGCTAAGGACATGGTGCAATGTTTACAACAGGCTGCCCGATATTGAAGAAATATTTGACGGCAAAAATCCGCCTGTGCCGAAAGGTACGGACGCACTGTATGCGCTGACTTCTTCAATGACCGTGTACGCCCGTAATCACAAGGAGGATATTAACCGCATAGCAAATTCTATCCGCTATGCCGACCGTATGCCGCCCGACTTTTCCGCAGTGCTGATGAAAGACTATATGTATATAGAAAAGAACTACAAGGAAAAGCTGATGAGAATACCCGAGTTCATACACTGGTTACAGACGAAAGGGAGCTTGATGAATGGTTCTGTCAGATGAAAAAGTCAGAGGATACATAAAACGGCTGCTCTTATCCCGTATGCGTATACTTATAAACAACGGGTTTTACGGGCTGCTCCTTATGCACATCGGATTTGCACTTGATGAAAATATATCTACCGCCGCAACAGACGGTGAGAAGATAATGTTTTCACCGGATTTTCTTGATACGCTGAGCGACAGGGAGCTTGACTTCGTGCTTATGCACGAGATAGTTCATATAGCTTTGCGCCACTATGACCGCATTGGCGGTTTTGACAATGAAAAGTTCAATATTGCCTGCGATATAGTGGTAAACTCGAATATTCTGTTATCCGAAAATATGGATAAAAGCGCAATTACACTCGGCGCATACGGCGAATCGATGCATCTTGCACCTGATGGCTCAGAGGGATATAATTATACCGTTGAGCAGTTATATTCTCTTCTGCCCGTGACTGTTTCCGCCGATGAGAGCGATGAGCAAGGTAATAACAGCGGGAGCAGTGACGGTGACAGTGACAACGGCATCGATGGTAACAGCGATGATGACAACGGCAACGACAGTGACGATGACGATGATAATGATGGTAACGGCAACAGTGATAATCAGGGCAAACCAAAATCCAAAAGCAGAAAAAGCGGTAAAAAATCGGGAAAGTCAAACGATTGTGCTGATAAAAACGGTAACTGGGACGACCATTCACATTGGAATGAACATAAAACAGACAATGAATTATTGAAAGACCTGTGGGTAAAACATATCAAAGACGCAGGCGAGGCAATATCTGTCCGTGACTCGATAACATGTCGTGGTACTCTGCCGATGTTTGCAAAGCGTATATTGAAAGAGCTCCGGCAGCCGCAGACCGACTGGCGGACAATACTGGACGAATTTGTCGAAGAGGAAATAAGCGATTACTCGTTTACACCGCCCGACAGGAGATTTTCCGACAGTCCTTTCTTTCTGCCGGATTTCAACGAAAAGGACGATAAGGTTGAAAAGATACTTTTCATGATTGACACATCGGGTTCAATGTCCGACAAAGAGATAACAGCGGCTTATTCAGAAATCAAGGGGGCGATTGATCAGTTCGGAGGTAAGCTGTCGGGATGGCTGGGATTTTTCGACGCTGATATAATCGAACCTGTACCGTTCAGCGATGAGGACGAATTCCGCAAAATAGAAGCTGCCGGCGGGGGCGGTACGGATTTCGGGATAATCTTTCAATATGTAAAGGAATATATGTCCGACGACCTGCCCGTGAGCATTATTATCCTCACAGACGGTTTTGCACCTTTTCCCGATGAAAGCGCAGCAATGAATATACCGGTGCTGTGGCTTCTCAATAATGAAGAAGTCGAGCCGCCGTGGGGAAAGGTTGCGAGGATAATTGTGTAGGGTGATATTGAATCGATCAGGAAATATGTTATAATAAAGCATATACCCAAAATCAAAAAAGGAGAAAATATTAAATGAACGAACAATCAAATAACGTATTAGCCGAAGAATTTCGTTTTTTCATGACGTGGGGAAAATACAGAGATAAGCTCGGATTATCAATCAGCGAGCACGAAGATGTACGTCTTGCTGTTGACAAGGCTTATATTGATATGAGTACACGCACAATAAAAGGATTGAGCCTTGAATTTAAAGGCAACAAAGATTTGAAAAAAGCCTGCAAAGACGAAAAATGGGAAGAAACAAAAAATAGCCTCATTGATGGTTGCAAGAAACAACTCACATATTCGATAATTGAGCTTTTTAAGTTCTATGCTAAAGCGACTGAAAATAAGACAGGTGCAGAGAATAGCAACATTGATTTTTCAGAAAAACTTGTGAAAATATCAAATCGCTTTCTTGATGAGTATAAAAGCGCAATGAATGAACTGAATAAATTAATATCTAAAGTTCAAAATTCCGATACATATAAATATACCATTGATGTTGAAAATATAAAATACGGCAAAGCACAGAAGATAGTAAACATGACGTGTAAGTATCTGATGCTATTCAGTGACGCTTCTGATTATCAAAAAGTATTTCAGCAATGCGAAATGCCATTGGACAGCAAAATTCTCGAATATTATAATAATACAATTGTAACTTCACTGAATGAATCGAAAAACAGTAAAATTCAGAGATGCAATACTGCTTGGAGCAATCTGGAATATGATGAATATGAAGATATACAGAAAAACATCAAAGAATTCTGTGAATCAAACAAAAACACGGATTTAAATTTAACCGGCTTTCCGTTGATAGACGAATTTACAATATGGAAAAACCAAATCAACCAAATCAATAAATAACCATTATTTCCTTACCGCCGTACCCTGTACGGCGATTTTCTTTCTATCCATCTTCCACATATCCCCTCAACCGTCAACTTCTTCTACTTGACATTACAATAAATTCTTGCTACAATATCTTTTATACAATATAACCTGAGGTGAAAAATGAAAAAATTCTTGATACCGCTGTTATGCAGTGCAATATTGCTTTTATGCGGTGGCTGCAACCTAAGCGACAAAGTGAGAATCGGCACGGCGGCTGAGGGCGGAAATTACTACATTTTCGGCAGTGAACTGAATGCTATAGATTCGCTCGAAAGCTACAATATCAATATCAAAAGAACGGCAGGCTCTGCCGCAAATATGCGTCTGCTCTCAGAAAACTATCTTCAGATGGCAGTGGTTCAGACCGACATAATAGACGATGCGTGGAACGGCAGAAACGGCTTTAAAGAAGAATACCATGATTTCGGCGCAGTAGCAGGACTGTTCACCGAAAGCTGTCAGATCGCTGTACGCAGTGACAGTGATATAAAAAGCGTTTCGGATCTTAAAGGAAAGACTGTAAGCATCGGTGAAGAAGAATCGGGTACTGCGCATAACGCAAGGCAGATATTGACTTCATACGGCATTGCCGAGGATATGATAAAGACGGTAAACCTTGATTACAAGGATGCTGCAAGTCAGCTTGAAAACGGCACTATAGACGCATTTTTCTGCACTATCGGTGCACCTAATCCCACTGTTAAATCACTCTGCGACAAGGGCGCTACTCGTCTTGTTTCGCTTGACAGCGACAAGATAGACGACCTTGTAAGCTCCTACGGCTACTACTCTGCCTGCACGATACCGACAGGCACTTACAAAGGTCAGACCGAAGACGTCAAGACTATAGGTGTTACCGCTGTACTGCTTGCAGGAAATTCGTGTTCCAAAGACACAGTAAAAGCGATAACAAAGGCGATTTTCGATAACTCGGAAACCATACAAAACGCACTTCCCGTAAATATCGTAACCGACAGAAAATCAGCTGTCAACGGCATCAATATCCCGTTTCATCCGGGTGCCGCCGAGTATTACGGCGAAAACGGAATAAACGTAGAAACGGAGTAACAAGATGAGCATAGCACTTGATATGTATCAGACAGTAGCAATAGCTGTGCTTGTCCTGATGCTTGGCGCATTTCTGCGCAAAAAGATACATTTCCTTGAAAAGTTCTGCATTCCCGCACCCGTTATAGGCGGTCTGCTGTTTGCGATACTCACCTGCATCCTGCACGGCACGGGTCTTGCAGACGTCAGCTTTGATGATACGCTGAAAGAAGTCTGTATGGTACTGTTCTTCACATCTGTAGGCTTCCAGGCAAACCTTAAAGTTCTCAAAAGCGGCGGAAAGTCGATGATAGTATTTCTGATACTGGTCATTCTGCTGATAATCGGACAGAACTTCGCCGCACTCGGACTTTCAAATCTGCTCGGACTTGATCCGCTTATAGGTATGTGTACCGGTTCTATACCAATGGTCGGCGGTCACGGTACGGCAGGTGCGTTCGGTCCTGTTCTTGAGGATCTCGGAGTATCGGGAGCCACTACCCTATGTACTGCGGCGGCTACATTCGGACTTGTCGCAGGAAGCCTTATCGGCGGACCTATCGGCAGACGGCTTATAGTAAAGCACGACCTATTAAAGACAGTTGTACCCGAAGATGACAGCCTGCTTGTCGAAGAAGGCAAGAAGCACGAGCGTCACTTCTCTATGTATGCTCCCGCCGTATATCAGCTTGTACTCGCTGTCGGCGCAGGCACGGTAATCTCCTACCTGCTGACTATGACAGGAATGACGTTCCCGATATACATCGGTGCGATGATTGTTGCCGCTCTTATGCGTAATATCGGCGAATACACAGGCAAAATCACCATACACATGGGCGAAATAAACGACCTCGGCGGTATATGCCTGTCGTTATTTCTCGGAATAGCAATGATAACACTGAAGCTCTGGCAGCTTGCCGACCTTGCATTACCGCTGATAATCATGCTCGGCGGACAGGTACTGCTGATGTTCCTGTATTCCTATTTTGTCGTATACAGAATTATGGGCAGAGATTATGACTCGGCAGTGCTGACAGCCGGTATGTGCGGCTTCGGTATGGGCGCAACACCAAATGCAATGGCCAATATGCAGGCTATATGTCAGAGGTATGCGCCGTCTGTAAAGGCGTATCTCCTTGTTCCGCTTATAGGCAGTCTGTTTGCGGATTTTCTCAACAGTATCACCATCACGTTCTTTATAAATATGCTGTAAACCTGCGGCGGTTTGCTTTTTGGAGGGATTTATATGTTCGGCAAAGATAAAGACAAGCAGAAAAAGAAAAAAGAAAAAATGAATGGTAAAGCAGGACATTCGGAGGAAAACTACAATGTTCTTTATGACAATCTCGCTTTTCCGGAGGTATACGCAAAAGAGCAAAAACAAAGCGATACCGAGGAAACAGACGAAGAGCCGGTAAATTACGACAATGTGGCTATTCCCGAAATCAATGTAAAGAAAGATAAGAAGTAATTCCGACCGCTCTTAATGAGCGGTTCAGCTTGTAGAAAAAGTCTATTTTTGAAATAAACTTCTGATTTATTATCCCTATCCCCAAACCCCTTTCCCCCGG
>OGPL01002260.1_pt1 | contig 14747 bp, 7 predicted proteins | sample 1552901 | NCBI WGS metagenome assembly OGPL01 (sample SAMEA2580244, study PRJEB22360) | human gut metagenome | biome: human gut; feature: human-associated habitat; material: faeces | place: Denmark | collected 2008/2010 | reverse complement strand
TTGTTAAATATCTTTATTTCATTTTTCGGATTACCCCAACTATTGACAAAGAACCTTATTATTAAAATTAAAGATTTGTGTAACCTATAAGGCTTAAATCAACCTCTTTGGCAACATCTCTGCCTTCACGAATTGCCCATACTACAAGTGACTGTCCTCTGTGCATATCTCCGGCTGTAAATACATTTTTAACATTTGTTGCGTGGGAGCCTTCTGCGGTTGCCACATTTGTTCTTGCGTTTACTTCAACGCCAAATGCTTTTGTAACATAACTTTCCGAACCTAAGAAACCTGCCGCAATGAGTACAAGCTCAACATCAACAGTGTATTCCGAACCCTCGACTTCTTTCATCATAAGTCTGCCTGTTTTTTCGTCCTTTTCAGGCTTTAACTTAACAAGAACAGCACCCTTAAGGTTGCCCTTGTCATCGGAGATAAATTCTTTTACCGTTGTCTGATAAACTCTTGGGTCATGACCGAATACCTCAATAGCCTCTTCCTGACCGTAGTCTGTTTTACAAACTCTCGGCCACTGCGGCCATGGATTGTCAGCAGTACGCTTGTCGGGTAATTTTGGCATCATCTCAAGCTGGAGAACTGATTTAGCGCCGTGACGAATACTTGTTCCGACACAGTCGTTACCTGTATCACCACCGCCGATAACCATAACATTTTTACCTTTAGCGGAAATATAAGTGCCGTCCTTTAAGCCGTTGTCAAGCAATGCTTTAGTAGTTGATTTAAGAAAATCAACAGCAAAGTAAATGCCTTTAGCTTCTCTGCCTTTAACCTTAATATCTCTTGGGTTGGATGCACCGCAGCAGAGTATAACTCTGTCGTATTCGTCAAGCAATTTTTTAGCTTTTACATCTTTGCCTACATTGACGCCTGTTTTAAATTCAACGCCCTCTTCTTTCATAATAGAAATTTTACGGTCGATAACTTCTTTTTCAAGTTTCATATTCGGAATACCGTACATAAGCAAACCGCCTACACGGTCGGAACGCTCGAATACAGTAACAGAGTGACCTCTCTGATTGAGCTGGTCAGCGGCGGCAAGTCCCGAAGGACCTGAGCCGATGATTGCAATTTTTTTACCTGTTCTTACCTTTGGAGGATTTGCCTCTGCAAGTCCCTGTTCGTAAGCATTTTCGATAATGCCGTACTCGTTTGCTTTTACGGTAACAGCATCACCGTTAGCGCCGCAAGTGCAAGCCTTTTCGCAAAGGGCAGGGCAGACACGGGAGGTAAACTCCGGGAAGTTATTTGTAATTTTTAGTCTGTTATATGCCTGTTCCCAACAACCTTTGAAAATAAGGTCATTCCATTCAGGGATAAGATTGTTAAGAGGACAGCCGGAGAATGCATTGCCAATCTGCATACCTGCCTGACAGAACGGAACACCGCACTCCATACATCTTGCGCCCTGCTTTTCCTGATCCTTTTTGCTTAAAGGTGTGTGAAATTCATTATAGTTTTGTATTCTTTCTTTGACTGAAAATGCCTCGGCATCTTCACGATTGTAATCCATAAAACCTGTTGGCTTTCCCATTATTGTGTGCCCTCCTTACTTATTGTTGATAATCTGATAGAATGCTTCAATTTGAGCCTGTTCACTGCTAAGACCTTTTTCTTCCATAGAAGCAATCGCAGACATCATTTCTTTGTAATCGTGAGGAACGATTTTCTTGAACTTTGGAAGATACTCGTCAAAGTTATCAAGAATTTCTTTACCCTTAGTTGAGCCTGTTGCGGCTGTGTGTTCCTCAATGAGGGATTTAAGCTCTATAATATCGTACTTTTCTTTAACTTCGGAGAAGAGTACCATTTCTTTGTTAAGCTTTGTATAAAGATCTCTGTCCTCGTCAAGTACATAAGCTACACCGCCCGACATACCTGCGGCGAAGTTTTTACCTGTTTTACCTATAACTACAACTCTGCCGCCTGTCATATATTCACAGCCGTGGTCGCCTACACCCTCAACAACTGCTACGGCACCTGAGTTTCTTACGCAGAAACGCTCACCTGCAACACCGTTGATAAATGCCTTACCGCTTGTTGCGCCGTAGAAAGCAACATTACCGATGATGATATTATTTTCAGCCTTAAAGGTTGAACCCTTTGGAGGATATACAATAAGTTTACCGCCTGACAAACCTTTACCAAAGTAGTCGTTGCTGTCGCCGACAAGCTCAAGTGTAAGTCCCTTTGGAATGAAAGCACCAAAACTCTGTCCGCCAGAACCGTTACATATAATTTTAAATGTATCGTCTTCAAGCTTATCGTCAAACGCTTTTGTGATTTCAGAACCGAGAATTGTACCGAATGAACGGTCTGTATTCTTAACATCAACAGTAATTGTCTTGCTTTTACCGTTTGCAAGGTTAGACTTAAATTCCTTTAAGAGTACCTTTTCGTCAAGTGTAGAATCAAGCTTAAAGTCATAAAGATTTTTCTTTTTATATTCAATCTTATTTGAAACAAAGTCAGTGTTGAGAATATTTGAAAGGTCAACCTCGGCAGCCTGTCCCTCAATATTGTCTTTTCTCTTAATAAGGTCAATTCTGCCGACAAGCTCGTCAATAGTTTTTACGCCGAGCTTAGACATATACTCTCTAAGCTCCTGAGCAACAAAACGCATAAAGTTCATTACATACTCAGGTTTACCCATAAATCTCTTCCTGAGTTCAGGGTTCTGGGTAGCAACACCAAACGGGCAAGTATCAAGGTTACATACTCTCATCATAGCACAGCCGAGTGTTACGAGTGGGGCAGTGGCAAAACCGTATTCTTCAGCACCGAGAATTGCGGCAATCGCAACATCTCTGCCGTTCATAAGCTTACCGTCTGTTTCAATAACAACCTTGTTTCTAAGGTCATTCATAATAAGTGTCTGATGAGCCTCGGCAAGACCAAGCTCCCATGGCAAACCTGCATTGTAAATTGAACTTCTCGGAGCAGCACCTGTACCGCCGTCATAGCCTGAAATAAGGATAACGCCTGCGCCTGCTTTTGCAACACCTGCGGCAACCGTACCTACGCCACACTCGGAAACGAGCTTTACAGAAATTCTTGCGTCTGTGTTTGCGTTCTTAAGGTCATAAATAAGCTGTGCAAGATCTTCAATTGAATAAATATCGTGGTGAGGAGGAGGGGAGATAAGTGATACACCCGGTGTGGAGTGCCTTGTCTTTGCAATCCAAGGATATACCTTTTTGCCCGGAAGATGTCCGCCCTCGCCGGGCTTAGCACCCTGTGCCATTTTAATCTGAATTTCATCGGCAGATGTGAGGTACTTTGAAGTTACACCGAATCTGCCCGATGCAACCTGCTTGATAGCGGAGCAACGGTTGTCGGCTGTGCCCTTTGTGAGAAGTCTTTCAAGGCTTTCGCCGCCCTCACCCGAGTTTGATTTGCCGTGTAGTCTGTTCATTGCAATAGCAAGAGCCTCGTGTGCTTCCTGTGAAATTGAACCGTATGACATAGCGCCTGTTTTAAATCTGCGAACAATTGAATCAACGCTTTCAACTTCATCAATCGGAACAGGAGTTTCGGCATAGTTAAAATCGAAAAGTCCTCTGATATTAACAGGGTCCATTTCCTCTGAAATCATATGCGAATATTTCTTATAAAGCTCATAGTCGCCTGTTCTTGTTGACTGCTGGAGCATATAAATTGTCTGTGGGTTGTAGAGGTGTTCTTCCTTACCGCTTCTAAACTTATGACTGCCTCTTGATTCGAGTTCAGGGTTTGTGTTAAGTCCGAGTGGGTCAAATGCGGAAGTATGAAGTCTGTCAACATTCTTTTCGATATCTTTTAATGTGATACCGCCGATTCTGCTGACTGTACCTGTAAAGTAGTTATCAATAACATCCTTGCCGATACCGATAGCCTCAAAAATTTGTGAGCCATGGTATGACTGGATTGTTGAAATACCCATTTTAGATGCAATCTTAACTATGCCATGAAGAATAGCGTCATTGTAGTCATTAACAGCCGCATAGTAATCCTTGTCGAGAAGGTCATCAGCGATAAGCTCGTGGATAGTTTCCTGCGCAAGGTATGGGTTAATAGCACTTGCACCGTAGCCAAGAAGTGTAGCAAAATGATGTACCTCTCGTGGCTCGCCGCTTTCAAGAATGATAGCGCATGATGTTCTTTTCTTGGTAACAACTAGGTGCTGGTGAACTGCCGAAACCGCAAGCAATGACGGAATAGCAAGGTGGTTTTCGTCAACGCCTCTGTCCGAGAGGATGATGATGTTTGCACCCTCGCTGAAAGCCTTGTCTGTTTCAATAAAAAGTCTGTTGATAGCCTTTTTAAGGCTTGTGTTTTTATAATAAAGAATCGGAACGGTGGCAACCTTAAAGCCGTTGATGTTCATATTCTTGATTTTGAGAATATCTGTTGAAGTAAGGATAGGGTTGTGAATCTTGATTACCTTACAGTTTTCCGGCTTTTCTTCAAGAATGTTGCCGTCCTCGCCGATATAAATTGTTGTTGATGTTACAACTTCCTCACGAATTGCATCAATAGGTGGGTTTGTAACCTGTGCGAAAAGCTGCTTAAAGTAGTTGAAAAGCGGCTGCGGCTCTTTTGAAAGTACGGCAAGAGGACTGTCTGTACCCATTGCCGAAATCGGCTCGGTTGCATTTTTAGCCATAGGGAGGATAGATGTCATAACCTCTTCGTAGGTATAGCCAAATGCTTTCTGGAGGCGCTGTCTTTCGTCATAAGAATGTTCCTCAACCTTTACATTCGGAATCTTGAGGTCTTTAAGACGAACAAGGTTGCTGTCAAGCCATTCGCCGTACGGCTGTTTTGATGCATAATATTCCTTAAGCTCGTCATCGTCGATAAGTTTGCCCTGTACAGTATCTACAAGGAGCATTTTACCGGGACGAAGTCTTTCCTTAGTGACAATCTTTGCAGGGTCAATAGGAAGTGCGCCAACCTCTGATGAAAGGATAAGGTTGTTGTCATCTGTAATGTAGTATCTTGACGGACGAAGACCGTTTCTGTCAAGAACCGCACCCATAATATCACCGTCAGAGAAAAGAATTGATGCAGGTCCGTCCCACGGCTCCATCATTGTTGCGTAATACTGGTAAAAATCTTTCTTTTTCTGAGAAATTGTGTGGTTTCTGTCCCACGGCTCCGGAATTGTAATCATAACGGCAAGAGGTAATTCCATACCGCTCATTACCAAAAATTCAAGAGTGTTATCGAGCATTGCGGAGTCCGAACCCTCGGTATTTACAACAGGGATAACCTTGTCGAGGTCGCCTTTGAGGTGCTCCGACTTCATTGTTTCTTCACGGGCAAGCATTTTGTCTGCGTTGCCTCTGATTGTATTGATTTCACCGTTGTGAACAATCATTCTGTTTGGATGCGCTCTCTGCCAACTTGGGTTTGTATTGGTAGAGAATCTTGAGTGAACCATAGCGATTGCAGATTCATAATCAGGATCCTGCAAGTCTGTAAAGAATCTTCTTAACTCGCCTACAAGGAACATACCTTTATATACAATAGTTCTGCTTGAGAGCGAAACTACATATGTATCTTCGTTGCTCTGCTCAAATACTCGTCTTGCAACATAAAGTTTACGGTCAAAAGGCAAGCCTTTCTTAACACCTTTCGGACGCTTGATAAAGCACTGCATAATGTGAGGCATACATTCAACTGCTCTTTTGCCAAGCACATCAGGGTTAGACGGAACATTTCTCCAGCCGAGAATCTCAAGTCCCTCTTTTTCCGCAATAATTTCAAACATTTTTTTAGCCTGATTTCTTGCAAGCTCGTTTTGAGGGAAGAAGAACATACCTACAGCATAATCTCTCTCCGCAAGAAGCTTGATTCCGAGATCTCTCTGGGCTACTTTTTTGAAAAACTTGTGTGAAATCTGGAGCAAAATACCTACGCCGTCACCTGTTTTGCCTTCGGCGTCTTTACCTGCTCTGTGCTCAAGGGTTTCTACTATAGTAAGAGCATTTGCAACCGTATCGTGAGTTTTGATACCGTTAATGTTTACAACCGCACCTATACCGCAGTTGTCGTGCTCAAACTGAGGAGAGTAAAGTCCCTTAAAGTCTTGTCTGTTTGAGATTTGTTCCAATTTAATTCACCCTTTCCCGCTCAATTCTTCAACATTTGTTCTACACAGCATACTATATAATATAGTATAGTAAATGGAGTACGATAAATGGATTGAGCTGTTAAATACATTTTATATTTTTGCTAAAACATATTAATTATATGTAAAATGTATGCTTTGAAATATTCTGTCGCAAAACAGCACATTTGCAATAACTTTATTATATAGCCTGTTACTATAGTTGTCAATAGAAAAATGCAACTTTTTTATAACAAACTTTCATATTTTGCAAGAAACCCTACAAAAAATCAATAAACTAATGTTTAAAAGTAAAATAAGTGCAGGAAAATTACTTAAACTTGCAAAAGCTGAAATATTTTTTGAAAAAATTTTAAAAAAGCTATTGACAAATAACGCAAAAGGGTTTATACTACAGTCAATGACAAACAGCAAGGGCGCTGTGAGCCGAAAGGTTCGCAGTGCCTTTTTGTTTTCTAAAAAATGATTTCATTAAAAACGGATAGGAGAGATTAAAATGGCAAAAGTTCCTGAATTATTTGGCAGTATGGTATTTAACGATCAAATGATGCTTGAGCGTCTTCCTAAGGCTACTTACAAGGCACTTAAGAAAACAATCCAGAATGGTGAGCCTCTCGACGAGAGCGTAGCTAATGTAGTTGCAAGCGCAATGAAAGATTGGGCTATCGAAAAGGGCTGCACACACTATACACACTGGTTCCAGCCAATGACAGGTATCACAGCAGAAAAGCATGACAGCTTTATCACACCGAACGGTGACGGTCAGGTTATCATGGAGTTTTCAGGTAAAGAGCTTGTAAAGGGCGAGCCTGATGCATCTTCTTTCCCAAGCGGCGGTATTCGTGCTACTTTTGAGGCAAGAGGTTATACAACTTGGGACCCGACTTCATATGCTTTTGCTAAGGACGGTACACTTTACATTCCTACAGCATTCTGTTCATACACAGGTGAGGTCCTCGATAAGAAAACACCTCTTCTTCGTTCAATGGAGAGAATCAGCACAGAGGCTTGCAAAGTTCTTAATCTTCTCGGCAAAACAGATGTTACGAGAGTTACAACAACAGTAGGTCCTGAGCAGGAATACTTCCTTATAGATAAAGATGTTTATGACCAGAGAAAAGACCTTATCTACACAGGCAGAACACTCTTTGGTGCAAAAGCTCCTAAAGGACAGGAACTTGACGACCATTACTTCGGCGCAATCAAGACAAGAGTTGCCGCTTTCATGGCAGACCTTGATAATGAGCTTTGGAAACTCGGTATTCTTGCTAAGACAAAGCACAACGAGGTTGCTCCTTCGCAGCACGAGCTGGCTCCTATTTTTACAACTACAAATATCGCAACCGACCACAACGAACTTACAATGGAAGTTATGAAGAAGATTGCTGAAAAGCACGGTCTTGTTTGCCTCCTTCACGAAAAGCCTTTTGCAGGTGTAAACGGTTCAGGTAAGCACAACAACTGGTCAATTTCTACTAATACAGGTGAAAATCTCCTTGATCCGGGTAAAACACCTGAAAACAATATTCAGTTCCAGCTCTTCCTTGCAGCTATCGTAAAGGCTGTACACGAGTATCAGGATCTTTTAAGAATCTCTGTTGCATCGGCAGGTAATGACCATCGTCTTGGCGCTAACGAAGCACCGCCTGCAATCATTTCAATGTATCTCGGCGATGACCTCGGCGCATTGGTTGAATCAATCATCAATGGTACAGAGTATATAAGCAAGGGCAAGGTTAAGATGTCAACAGGTGTTGATGTTCTTCCTGACTTCAAGAAAGACACATCAGACCGTAACAGAACATCACCGTTTGCTTTCACAGGTAACAAGTTTGAGTTCAGAGCACTCGGTTCGGCTCTCAACATTGCTTGTCCTAACATAATGCTTAACACAATGGTTGCCGAGGAACTTTCAGAGTTCTATGATGAGTTGAAAGACGCATCCGATCTTGACGCAGCGGTTAAGGCTCTTATTAAAAAGACATTTACAGAGCATCAGGCAATTATCTTCAACGGCAACAACTATGCACCTGAATGGGTTGAAGAGGCAGAGAAGAGAGGCCTTCTTAACCTTAAATCACTTCCTGATGCAGTTGAGCATTACATTGATCAGAAAAATATTGACCTATTTACAAAGAACAAGATTTATTCTGTAGATGAAATTCATGCAAGATATGAGATTGAGCTTGAAAACTATGCTAAGATTATCAATATCGAAGCACTTACAATGATTGATATGGCTAAAAAAGATATGATTCCTGCCGTTACTTCATATGTAAGAGAGCTTACAGATACAGCGCTTGCTAAGAAAGCTCTTTCAGACGCAATCCCAACATCAGTTGAGGAAGACCTCATTACAAGTCTTTCAAATAAACTTGTTTGCTTCAGCAAAAAGACAGCAGAGCTTGAGAACGCTGTTATCGGCGCAAGCGAATATGAGGGCGATGTTCTTGCTTATGCTAAGTATTACAGAGAGAGCGTATTCTCGGTAATGACTGAACTTCGTGCAATCGGCGACGCTATGGAAACAGAAACAGCCGCTGATTACTGGCCATATCCTTCATACGGCGAAATGCTTTACGGTGTATGATCGATTGACTGATTTTTAAATTTTCAATTTGGTGACACAATGGCGTGTAACGAACAGACAAAAACTGTTTGGTACACGCCATTTTTGTTATTTTAAAAAAGGGGAGATCTATATGGCAGAAATGATTTTTGGCAGTACAGGCGTATGGTATATGATAGGCGCCTTGCTCGTATTCTTTATGCAATGTGGTTTTGCGATGGTAGAAACCGGTTTTACAAGAGCGAAAAACGCCGGTAATATCATTATGAAAAACCTGATGGACTTCTGTATCGGTACAGTAGTGTTCAGTTTGCTTGGTTTTGGACTTATGATGTCGGAAAACTATATTGCAGGTTTCATCGGCGTTCCTAATCTTACAATGTTTACAGATTGGGCAAGCTTTGATTGGAACTCATTTGTATTCCAGCTTGTATTCTGTGCTACAGCCGCAACAATTGTTTCCGGTTCTATGGCAGAGCGTACAAAGTTCTCTGCATACTGTGTTTACAGTGCAGTAATTTCATTGGTTGTTTATCCTATCGAGGCAGGTTGGGTATGGAACGGCCAGGGTTGGCTTGCACAGCTCGGTTGTATTGACTTTGCAGGTTCAATCGTAATTCATATGGTTGGCGGTATCTCTGCTCTTGTAGGCGCAATCATTCTCGGGCCTCGTATCGGTAAGTATGGCAAAAACGGTAAGGTAAACGCTATCCCGGGTCACAGCATCACACTCGGTGCTTTAGGTGTATTCATTCTTTGGTTTGCTTGGTACGGCTTTAACGGTGCTGCTGCAGAAGACGGTTCAAGACTCGGTCAGATCCTTCTTACAACAACAATCGCTCCGGCTGTTGCTACAGTAACATGTATGCTCTTTACTTGGATTAAGAACGGTAAGCCTGATGTTTCAATGTGTCTTAACGCTTCACTTGCAGGTCTTGTTGCAGTAACAGCAGGTTGTGCAGATGTTGATGCTATCGGTTCTGCAATCATCGGTATTGTTTCAGGTATCCTCGTAGTAGTTGCAGTAGAATTTGTTGATATTAAACTCAAGATAGATGACCCGGTTGGTGCATTCTCAGTACATGGCGTAAACGGTATGTGGGGCGGCCTTGCAGTAGGTCTTTTTGCAACAGGCAACGGTCAGGACGGTATCACAGGTCTTTTCTACGGCGGCGGTTTTGCACAGCTCGGTAAGCAGGCTCTCGGTATCCTTTGCGTAGCATCTTGGACAATCGTTTGTATGATTATCGTATTTACAATCATCAAAAAGACAATCGGTCTTCGTGTAACTAAGGAAGAAGAAATGAAGGGCCTTGATATTTGCGAGCACGGTCTTGTAAGCGCATATGCAGACTTTATGCCAATCGGTGTTGGTACAGCTTCACTTGACGAAACATTTGATGTTGAGGGCAATGTTCCTGTAACTAAGGCAGTTCCTGTTCAGCTTGCAGGCAAGTATGATATGGCTACCGACGGTACAAAGATTACTAAGATTGATATTCTCCTTAAGCAGTCAAAACTTGAGGCACTCAAGGAAGAAATGGATAAACTCGGTATTACAGGTATGACAGTATCACAGGTACTCGGTTGCGGCGCTCAAAAGGGTAAGGCAGAGTATTACCGTGGTGTTGCTATTGAAAGTAATCTCCTTCCTAAGATGAAGGTAGAAATCGTAGTTTGCAAAGTTCCTGTAAAGGCTGTTGTAGATGCCGCTGTAAAGGCACTCTATACAGGTCATATCGGTGACGGCAAGATCTTCATTTATGATGTTGAAGATGTTGTAAAAGTAAGAACCGGTGAAACAGGTTACGATGCAATGCAGGATATTGAGTAATCCTATTAAAATTACCTATCCTTTTTAATTCACATAAACCGAGAGGGTCGACACGAGAAATTGTGTCGGCCCTTTTGGCATAACGCACATCAAAACAGCACCGCTTTTTTGAGTTGTCCCCCAAAAGTCAGACTAAGAATCTAACGGTTTGGAGGTCACATCACTTTGTCGGTGCTGTAGTTTTATGTTTATAGATTTATAATATATCTCCGCCGATGGATTTTGAAAAGGCTTTATAAATGTCTTTTGCATTGTTTTCGCATAATATCCATAGCTTAATATAAGCAGAAATCGGAGTGACAGTAGGGAGTACCTGAATGCCTAATTTTGAATAAAGTTCTTTGCTTTCGTAAAAAAATCCTGCCTCACTGCCTGTTAAAAATACAGGAATGTTAAATTGTTTGGCTGTATTGCAGAATTTCTCCAAATCTTTGCTTGCGGTATTTACAGTTCCCGAATGATAGCTTTCCGTCAATACGGCTTTAATATTTTTATTAAGCTGCGGATAAGCCATTCCCACATACGGTGTAATTTTAAGTACAGGGGAAGTTGATTTGAAAACAGGCATATTCTCAAATTTTATTTCATCTTGCTTTTCTGTATAATTGATATTTTTAATAAAATTGCCGTTAATGATTTCACCGTAGTAAATATTATTAACGCTTTCGATTTTATCCGAATAAGCAAGGTGTTTTTGCAGGCGAGAGGCACGGTGAATGTTTGCATGCTCGCCGTTATTTTTGTATGCGACAAATACGCCTTTATTATTGCCTGATTTAATGAAATCCACGGCAGCGGAAAAATTCTCGAGTCCGTTTGATTTTTCGCTCTCGAGCGGATAATTTGCAGACACAAGCACAATAGGAGTATTACACAAGCCGAACATATAAGAAAGCACAGCGGAAGTGTATTGCAGTGTATCTGTACCATGGGTAACAATGATGCCGTCATAATTATTTATATTTTCTTTGACGGAATTATAAAGTAAATTAAAATACTCGCCGTTTAAGTTTTCGCTAAGTACCGTGTAAGAAGAGATCGCATCGAATTCAGCATAACCTCCGTTTTGTTTGTACATTTCGATTAACTTGTAACGGGTGCTTGAATCGGGAGAAATTACACCGTCATTGTAGCAGCTGCCTATAGTTCCGCCTGTAAAAACAACTAAAATTTTCATACAGCACCTCCGATTATTTCTTTTTATATTGTACCATATTTATTCGGAAAAATCAGCCTTTGCTGAAAACAGACTTTTACTTAGCTTTCTTTCCTGTGAAGAGTAAATTCCCGATTTGCCCGACGCTATAAAACTTATCAGACTTGCAAATACAAAATAAGGCGCGGCTTCGGCGCCGAAAAGCTCAATACCGAGCATAATTGTGGTAATCGGTGTGTTTGCGGCAGAACCGAACACGCAGATTAAGCCAATTGCCGCAAGAAAACTCGGTTCAATGCCGAATAAATTTGCATACCAGCCGCCGAATGACGCCCCTATGTCAAACAATGGAGTTACTTCACCGCCTTGAAATCCTGCTCCGAGTGTGAGCGTTGTCAAAATGAATTTTACGGGCATATCGTACCAATTTGCATTGCCCTCGAATGCGGTTGTTTGCTGCCAAGTGCTAAGTCCTTCATATTTGTTGAGATTTAATAAAATGATTAGCAATGTGACAACAACAGAGCCTGCAAATGCAGAGAGAACGGTATTTTTAAAAATTTTTGCGTATAATAATTTTAAATATTTGACCGCAAGAGCAAATAATTTTCCGAGAAGTCCGAAAAATACAGATGCGGAAACAAATATCAATATAAGTTTAAAATCAAAGTTAGGAACGCTTGCAATAGTATGTACTTCGTGTGTTGCGCCGAGCAAAAGCGTAACAGCATTTGCCAGATAAGATGATAAAAAGCATGGAATAACAGCGCTTGCGGAAAGCTGACCTATGCAGCAAACTTCCATACCGAAGAATGCACCTGCAAGCGGAGTGCCGAATACGGAGCCGAATGCCGAACTTAATCCGCTTAAAATGATAGTTTTTCTGTCCTCTTTTTTAAATCCGAACTTGTCGGCAACATTGCTTGTAAGAGTGCCGCCGATTTGAACGGCAGTGCCCTCTCTGCCTGCCGAGCCGCCCGAAAAGTGTGTCAGCAGTGTAAAGAAGAATGTAAGAACTGCAAGCCTTTTAGGTACTTTTACACCCTCGTTTGCACTCTGAATTATAAGATTGTTGCCTTTTGAGGACTCACCGCCGTATTTCTTATATACAAAAGCGGTAAGCATACCCGAAAGTGGCAAGAACCATATGCAATAAGGGAAAAACTCCCTGAATACGGACGATAATCCGAGTATTTTTAAAAACACGAATGAAATTATGCCCATAACAACGGCACAACAAAGAGATGCCGTCAATACCTTGAAATCAACAAACTTTCTTTTCATAATTCACCTCAAAATTTTGTAATTAAAAAATGGCATAAAAAAAGCCAATGCCCCTGTATAAAACAGAAGTCATCAGCAAAAGCGGTTTCGGAAAAATCCGTGGGAGAACCTCATTCCCATACATATATTATGCATTTATGGATATAGGAAGATATTTTCCGGAGCTGATGAACTGTCTGGCAAATGTGGAAAATCTGTACGATTTTCTGCAACTGGATGAAGAACCCGGTCATTATATTACGCAAAGTAATTATGAGGAAGTGGCAGCGGAAATAGAGGTGGATATAAACAATGTCTCCTTTGGATATACGGAAGGGAAGGAAGTGCTTTCGGATTTTCATATGCAGATAGCCAGAGGGCAGTGTGTGGCAATCGTAGGAGAATCCGGAAGCGGGAAAAGCACTCTGGCAAAATTGTTGTTGGGATTTTATCCGTTGCAAAAAGGAACGATAAATATTTGTGGAAAGAATGGAAGAAACAGTACAATAGAAGAAATGCGTGATCTGATCGCTTATGTTCCGCAGGAGCCGTATTTATATGAGGTCAGTATTGCAGAAAATATTGCATATGGAAGAGGGAAAAAGACGCAGGAAGTCGCCAGAGAAGATATTGTGAATGCTGCAAAGATTGCCAACGCACATGAGTTTATCATGCGTCTGCCAAAAGGGTATGATACCATTCCCGGGGAGAGTGGAAACACCTTATCCGGTGGGGAACGCCAGCGGATCGCCATTGCCAGAGCCTTTTTGCGGAGAGCACCGTTTCTGATCCTGGATGAGGCCACCTCAGCGCTGGATGAAGCTACGGAGGTCGCTGTATTGCAGGGGCTCCGGGCATTAGAACCGAGACCCACCTGCGTGCTTATCACCCACAGGAAGGGTGTTTTAAAATATTGTGACAGAGAACTTTGCATCCGGGAAGGGAGTGTGACGGAAGAATGCAGTACCACTACTATCTGTACGGCATGAGGGTAACAGCGGATCTGGACTTTGTACAGCTGGATCCGGTGCGTTTACCGGAGGATGACAGGGACTTCGGACGGGAAAGGGTCCGGATCCGGGCGATGGACGAAGAGGAGGAAGCACAGTTTCGGAAAGAACACGGAGACTGCGTCTGCGGAAGTTTTTTGGGTACAGAAAAAGGCTGGTTGTGTAATCGTACGCTGGCCATGAGTGTGGAGCGGGGACAGGTGATCCGGTATCACATCCGGAAGGGAGGAGATCCCGGAGCGGTACGAACCTATCTGCTGGGCTTTGGAATAGCAATGCTCAGCCTTCAGCAGGGAAAACTTCCCATACATTGCAGTGCGCTGGCAACTCCGGAAGGTGGTGCGATCCTGATCGCCGGAGAGAGTGGCGCGGGCAAGTCCACACTGACGGCAGAACTGCTGAAACGGGGGTATCGTTTTCTGGCAGACGATATGGCAGTGGTGGACATTTCCGGAAAAGAAGGGGTGTGGGTGTATCCGGCTTTTCCTTATATGAAGCTGTGCAGGGATGTGGTGCTGAGGCAGGGATATCCCCCGGAAGAACTTTTGTATATTGATGAAAAAAAGGACAAATTTCTGGTGCCCTGTACCGGGGTATTTCAAAGGGAAAAGGCCAGACTGGAACGATTTGTTTTTCTGGGAATCCGATGGAAAAAAGAGGCGGAAGATAAGTCCGGGAAGATAAAAGCAGAAAAAATCACAGGCCCCGACAGCATGATCGTGTATAAAGACAATCTGTTCTTAAGACATCTGTGGAAAAAACAGGATCCGGGAATGAAAATC